>OKRW01000001.1_pt1 | contig 321267 bp, 303 predicted proteins | sample 1601151 | NCBI WGS metagenome assembly OKRW01 (sample SAMEA3541471, study PRJEB24748) | human gut metagenome | biome: human gut; feature: human-associated habitat; material: faeces | place: China | collected 2012 | reverse complement strand
GCTCAGTGGTAGAGCATCGCCTTGCCAAGGCGAGGGTCGCGAGTTCGAATCTCGTCTTCCGCTCCAAGAACTCAGAATTTATTCTGAGTTTTGTATTATGTGCCATTAGCTCAGCTGGATAGAGCGTTTGGCTACGGACCAAAAGGCCAGGGGTTCGAATCCTCTATGGCACGCCAAAAAAAAGTAATTGCTTATTTGTGATTACTAAGTTTAAAATTAAGGATCGATGAAAATTCATTGATCCTTTTTTGGTAATAAAATTTGGGTATAATCAAATTAATTAATAATTTACTAAAAAGTATGATAAATATAATTAAAGTTTGAATTTCATATTTATTTGAACTTTTTATATTGTGATTTATTATTTATAATTTTGTATGTGAATGTGTTTATCTTATAATATGGTTTACATATTAATTTATGAATTAAAGTCATTTTATATTGTTTTTTTTCAACTTTAATGGTATAATTGTTAAGACACTATTTAAGGAGGCGATTTTATGAAACCGATTATTGGGATTTCAGGTAGTATTTTGATTAATAAGGGTAATACTTTTTCAGGTTATAGAAGATCTTATGTAAACCAAGATTATGTTGAATCCGTTTTAAGAGCAGGAGGTATTCCTTTCATTATACCATTTAATGAAGATTTGGAAAGCACAAGAGAAATGGTTGAGCAAGTTGACGGAATTATTTTATCAGGAGGACATGATGTAGATCCATATAATTATGGGGAAGATCCAATGTTAAAAATTGGAGAAGTTTTTCCTAAAAGAGATGTTTTTGATATGGAACTTTATAAGACTGCTATAAAATTGAAGAAGCCTATTTTTGGTATTTGTAGAGGCTATCAAATAATTAATGTTATTAATGGAGGAACTTTATATCAAGATTTGTCTTATGCCGATTTTGTTGAAATCAAGCATGATCAAGTAGACAATCCTACTCAAGCTACTCATTTTGTAGATTTGGAAGAAGGAACTTTCTTGAAAAATATTTTAGGTAAAGAATATAAGGTAAATAGTTTTCATCATCAAATAATAAAAGATGTTGCTCCTGAATTTAAGGTGGTTGCAAAAAGTTCTGATGGAGTTGTTGAATCTATTGAAAAAATTACAGAAGATAGTTTTATAATAGGAGTTCAATGGCATCCGGAAATGTTATCTTTAAATTGTGAAAAATCTCAAGAGATTTTTAATTCATTTGTAAGAAAAGTCATAGAATATAAAAAATAGGAGGTGTAAATTTTTATGACTGATAAAAACAAAAATAAAATGGGATTATTGAGTATAATTCTATTAGGATTTAACTCCATTATTGGTTCAGGTATATTCTTATTACCTAATAAAGTAATGGCACAAGTTGGACCTGCTGCACTTTTAGTAACAGTTTTTGATGCAATTTTGGTTATTAGTATAGCGATGTGTTTTGCAGAAGCAGGTGGAATGTTTAAGAAAAACGGAGGACCTTATGTTTATGCTAAGGAAGCCTTTGGTGAATTTGTAGGTTTTGAAGTTGGATTTATGAAATGGGCTATTGCAATTATAGCTTGGGCAACAATGACTGTTGGATTTGCTGAAGCATTAATGGGATTATTGCCAAAAGGAACTTTTTCAAATCCTAATATTGCAAAAGCAATAATAGTAACAATTATAGTTGTTTTGCTTACAGGACTTAACTTATCAGGTATTAAGGCAACGAAGATTGTAAATAATATTGTAACAACAGGTAAGTTGTTACCTCTTATAATTTTTATCGCTGTTGGTTTGTTCTTTATAAACGGTTCAAATTTTACTCCGTTCTTTACGCCAGGTACTCTTAAAGATGGTACAGTTATGACATCAGGAGCTGCTATTGGAGCTGCTGCGCTTACAATTTTTTATGCTTTTACAGGTTTTGAGAATATTGCCGTTGCTGCAGAAGATATGGAAAATCCGGAAAAAGATGTTCCTAAATCAATTTTATTGGTAATTTTATTGTGTTCAGTATTTTATATTGCAATTATTGGGATAGCTATTGGTATTTTAGGACCGGGTCTTGCAAAGGAAACAGCACCTGTACAAGCTGCATTTACTAAAATAATTGGTAATGCAGGTAAGTATCTTGTAGGAGCAGGTACTTTAGTTTCAATTGGAGGTATAAATATAGCTGCTTCAATAGGAACTCCAAGAAGTGGTGCTGCCTTAGCAAATGACGGATTAATTCCAAGAGTTGTTGCAAAGAAAAATTCAAATGATGTTCCTTACATTGCAATTATAATTACAGGTATTATTACTTTAGCATTGGGATTATATGGATCACTAATAGGGTCATTTGCAATTTTAGCTGCAATAAGTGTAGTTTCAAGATTTGCACAATATGTACCAACTTGTTTATCAATAATGATATTAAGAAAGAAAAGACCTGATTTAAAAGCTTCATTTAGGGTTCCATTTGGTTGGGTGATTCCTATTTTTGCATCAGTTGTAAGTTGTTGGTTATTATATAATGCTACTAAACAACAAATAGTAATAGGTCTTGGAGGCTTGGTTATTGGAGTAGTAGTTTACTTCTTGATGAAATTGATAAATAAAGAAAATGCTTAATAAAAATGATTTATATCAAGAATTATAGAGAAGAAGTGATTTCTTCTCTATTTTTTATTAAAAGTTTATGGTAAAATATATTAGAGGTGATTTTATGAGTAATAGATTTTTAAATATAAGAAATATCATAGAAAAATTTTTAGTTTTATTTTTAATTTTTATATTAAGTTTTAATTTTGTATCTAAAAATTCTTTCGCGGATGATAACTTTGATAGAGCAAATAGAATTTATGACATGGATTATAGAAGTTTCTTTATTGGAAATATTGTTGATGATTCTAATGGAAAATTTAAAGTAAAAGTTACTACAATTTTTTTAGGAGAAAATCTTAAAGAAATTGAAGTTCCTAAGTTTAAAGAGTATAGTTATAGTAGGTTAACTCCTGCAAAAGGAGATTATTTTGTTGGAATTTTGAAAAAAGATAATACTTTAGATTTGACTTGGATTTTTAAAGCGACTTCCGGTAATTATCAAACACTTTATTTAGCTAATGATAAAGACCCGGATAATTCAGAGATTAAGTTATTCCAAAATATGATAAATAAGGGTGATTATGTTCCGAATCTTGACGAGATTGAAAGGAATAAAAGATTAGAGGCTAATAAATATTCAAAACCTAAAGATGATTTTAAAAAAAATTATGATGAGTTAACCGAAGAAGAAAAGAAAAAGAGGCTTGAAGCTGTAAATGAAAAATCTGAAAAAGAGTATAAAGAAAGAATGGAAGCAATTGCCAGTTTAATAAAAAATCCTGTTATGTTGATTGTTCCTACAATTTTATTTTTATTGATATTTTATGTTGTTCGTTCAAAAAGAAAATTTTTAAAGGAAATGGAAGAACGTGATGATGAGTACGATGATGAAAAATAATTCTATAAATAGTGATTATGAAGCAAAGAAATTATTAAATTTCAGCATTAAATTTTCTTACTCTTTGCTTTATAATGGAGCAGAGGTTTATAGAGTAGAGGATAGTATAAATAGAATTTGTAAATCTTTTCAAAATGTTAAAGCTGTTAATACCTTTGCATTGAGTAATATGGTAATAATTTCATTTGTATATAACGGAACAAATTATACAAGCATGAGAAGATTAAATGATTCAGGAAAGAATTTAGAAAAAATAGCCTTACTAAATGAGTTATCAAGAAATATTGTTTCAGGTAAAGTAGATGTTGATGAAGCGTTCAAAGAACTGAAAAACATAAAAAATAAAAGTTCATATAGTAATTTTACAACTATTTTATTAATTACTTTATCTGCTCCGTTTTTGGCATTTATTTTTGGGGGGACATTGAGCGATTTTATTCCGGCATCAATGGCTATGCTTGTCGAAATGTTATTTCTGATTTATATTGGAAAATTAGGATTACCTTCATTTTTAACGACTTTTTTATCTGCATGTGCAGTTACACTTTTTATTATGACTATGTCAAGACTTATTCATATAGAAAATGTTTCAAGTATTATAATTGCAGGAATTATTCCGCTTTTTCCGGGAATACAGATAACAAATTCTATGAGAGATATTTTATCCGGAGATATTTTATCCGGAATAATAGGTATAATGTCTGCAATATTTACAGCTGTTTCTATTGCTGTTGGTGTTGTTCTAATTCTTAGACTTTTTGGATAGGTGGTTTTATGGATTTATTTTTAAACATTATTTGTGCAGTTGTATCGAGTATTGCATTTTCAATATTTTTTATAGTTCCAAAGAAAGCTATTGTTTATTGTACTGTTATAGGAACAATCAGTTGGATTGTTTACTATTTTTGTAGCAAATATTTTGGAAATGCAGTTAGTAATTTAATTGCATCTTTAGTTGTTGGACTTTTTGCTGAATATTTTTCTGTAAAATTAAAAATGCCTTCTACGGTATTTTTATATATCGGAATTGTAATGTTGGTTCCCGGATATGGAATGTATCATACTATGGAATATTTTGCAAAAGATGAGTATTTATTGGCTTTAGATAGTGGAATAAGTACTGTAGTACATGCAGGTTCAATAGCAATAGGAGTTTTGATTTCTGCGGTATTTTCCAGATCTATTAAGAGAGTTAAATTTGATAGATTAAATAAAATTAATGAAATAACAGAAAAAATTGAAGAGTTTGTGGAAAAATGAGAATTGTATCCTTTTACGACGCTTCACATCGAGAAGATGTTTAAGAATTTCGTTGTTTTGCAATAAAAAATATTTTTTAATATTTTATTTATAGTTATAATCAACTTGTTTATAAAAAATTTTGTAAAAGGTTGATTTTTTTTATTAGATAATGTATAATACTTAATGTTGTTTTATGGGAGTAGATGAGTTCTGGTGTGCTCTCTGGTCTTCAAAACCAGCATAAGGAGTTTGTAGCTTCTTAGGTGGGTTCGATTCCCACATATTCCCGCCAGTTTTTTATAAAATACAATTTAGTACTTGACTATTATTGTATAATGAAGTATAATTGAGTAGAAATATTGTTAAATAATTGGAGGTGTGTTATGTCAAATTTAAAAAAATTACAATCAAAACAATTAGATGAATTCTTCGAAGCTATTTTAATGTTAAAAACTAAAGATGATTGCTATGCTTTCTTTGAAGATGTTTGTACTTTACGTGAATTAAATTCTATTTCTCAAAGATTGGAAGTTGCTAAACTTTTAAAAATTAGAAAAACATATAATGAAATAGAACTTGAAACTGGAGCATCAACTGCTACAATTAGTAGAGTAAATAGATCATTACAATTTGGTGCAGAAGGTTATGAATTAGTTCTTGATGCATTAATTGCTAAAGATTTGAAAGGTAAAAAATAATTAAATTTAGTTTTAATAGATACTGTTTGTAAAATGGTATCTATTTTTTTGTTTATTTAAAAGATTTTCATTATTGATTGTAAAAATTTATTGAAATATTAAATTTACAATGCTATAATATAGTTGTTAGAATTTAAATTTTAAGGGGGTATTGTTATTATGATTAATGAAAGAATAAGTAAATTGAGAAAGTTGATGGCTAAAAGAAATATAGATGCCTATATTGTACCTAGCTCAGATCCGCATCAATCCGAATACTTGGCGGATTATTACAAAACTAGACAATTTATAACAGGTTTTACAGGTTCAGCCGGAACAGCTGTTATTACTACTAAAAAATCTGGTTTATGGACTGATGGAAGATATTTCATTCAAGCAGCTAAAGAATTATCTGTAGGGGAAGTTGAACTTTACAAGATGGGTGTTCCTGATTCAATTTCTATTGAGGAGTTTTTGTTGAAAGAATTTCCTAATGGAGTAGCAAAGATTGCTTTTGATGGTAATAATACTTCTGTTGCAGAATATGAAAATTTAATGAGAAAATTACCTAATTTTGAGTTTATAACTGATGTTGATTATATAGGAGATATTTGGAACGAAGAAGGTCGTCCTGCAAAGCCGGACAGCAAAGTTTATATTTTTGATGAAAAATATTCTGGAGAATCAACTTCTGATAGAATTGCTAGACTTAGAAGTATGATGAAAGAAAGAGGAATAGACTATCATTTTATTGGTTCTTTAGATGATATTGCTTATGTTTTGAATATTAGAGCGAATGATGTTCAATGTAATCCTGTTGTAATTTCATATCTATTGATTTCTGAAAATACATGTAATTTATATATTGATAAATCTAAGTTATCACAGGAAGTTGCAGATTATTTGAAAGAAAATAATATTTCAATTAAAGCTTATGAAGTTATAGCAAGAGATATTTCTGATATTGAGGCAAAGAAAACTTTATATTTAGAAACAAAAAAGACAAATGTAGCAGTTTATTCATCAATCGGAAGAGGAGTAAATGTTGTTACAGGCTTAAATCTTACTTCAATAATGAAATGTCATAAAAATGAAATTGAAATAAAAAATACTAAGAATGCATTCATTAAAGACGGAGTTGCACTAGTTAGATATTTAAATTGGCTGGAAACAGGTGTTTCAACAGGAACTATAACTGAAATGATTGCATCAGAAAAATTATTGGAATTTAGAAAACAACAAGATTTATTTATTGAAGACAGTTTTGAATCGATTTCTGCTTATGGTGCAAATGCTTCAATGCCACATTATAAACCAAGTCATGAAAATCCTGTAAAAATTGAACCTAGAGGATTGTATTTAATTGACAGCGGTGGACATTATTTAGATGGAACAACTGATATTACAAGAACTGTTGCACTTGGTAAATTAAAAGAAGAAGAAATTTATCACTATACGCTAGTTTTAAAGGCACATATTGCTTTAATGGAAGCTAAGTTCTTAGAAGGAACAAATGGTGGTTATTTAGACGCTTTCACTAGATATAATCTATGGAAAAACAGAATTAATTTCAATCATGGTACAGGACATGGAGTAGGTCATGTTTTAAACGTTCATGAAGGACCTCAAAGAATAGGAACTGCAGGTAACGAATATCCAATGGAAGTTGGAATGGTAACTTCTGATGAACCGGGCATTTATATTAGTGGTAGTCACGGAATTAGAATTGAAAATATTATGGTTTGTGTTAAAGATGAAATGACTGAATTTGGTCAATTTTTAAAATTTGATAATTTGACAGTTGTGCCTATTGATACAAGACCTGTTGATAAATCATTATTAACTGAAGAAGAAATTGTTTGGTTAAATGATTATAATAAGATGTGTTATGAAAAATTATCTCCATATTTAAGTGGACATGATTTAGAATACTTAAGAGAACAATGCAAGGAAATTTAAAAGAATTTGATATAAATTACGAATTAAAAAAGCTACCCGATTTACCGGGAGTTTATATAATGTATGATAAGGATGATAAGATTATCTATGTTGGAAAGTCTGTATCTTTAAAAAATAGAGTTAGGTCATATTTTACTACTAATCACAAATACAAAAAGGTTCAAGCTATGGTAGAACATATCCATAGATTTGAATATATAATTGTAAACAACGAAACTGAAAGTTTAGTTTTAGAAGCAAATTTAATTAAAAAGAATAGACCTAAGTATAATATAAATTTAAAGGACGACAAACAATATCCTTATATAAAAATCACAAATGAAAAATTTCCTAAAATTTTAAAAGTTAGAGATGTTAAGGAAGATAAGGCTCAATATTTTGGGCCTTTTCCTACAATTTCAGACTTAGAAAAATTGATGGAATTATCTATATTGATTTACAATATAAGAGATTGTAAGTTGAATTTTGACAAGGGTAAATTTTTACAAAGACCTTGTATGAGCTATTATTTGGGAAGATGCTCAGCACCATGTACTCAAAATATAGATAGAGAAAATTATAATAATGATGTTAAAAGAGTTATTAAGTTTCTTTCAGGAGATACAACTGAGATAAAAGAAATTTTACTAAATAGAATGAAACAGTCATCAGCTAAAGAAGAATATGAACTTGCGATGAAATATAGAGATTTCTTAAGTGAAATTGATTATTTATTTACTAAGCAGATTTTTAATATCAAGAAATTTAAGGAATATCATTTGATTTCTTATGCTTATGCTGAGAATATTTTGGTTGTTGCAATTTTTATTGTAAATGATGGACTTGTAGTTGATAGAAAACATTTCATTGTTGAAAATATTTTGGACTTGGAAGTTGAAGAGCTATTCTCAAATGTTATAAGGCAATTTTACATAAGTCATCATAACAAGGTTAAAGAAGTATATATTGATTATTCGGATGAAAAATTTTTAAATGAAATTTCATTATTCTTAGCAAATATTTTTTCTGAAAAATCTATTTCTGTAAAAAATCCTAAAAAAGGTGTTAAATTTGATCAAATGAAAATTTTGCAAAAGAATGCAAATGAAATTTTAACAAAACATATTTTTGATAATAAAAATATAAATGTAAAATACTTGCAAGCTATTAATTATCTAAAAAATATTTTGGATATTGACAATCTAGATAGAATAGAATGTTATGATATTTCAAATATTTCAGGTGATTTTAATGTTGGGAGTATGGTAGTTTATAAAAATGGTTTTAAAAGCTCAAAAGATTATCGAAAATTTAAAATAAAAACAGTTGTAGGGCAAGATGACTATTCAAGCCATAGAGAGATGCTTACAAGAAGATTTAATAGATTTTTAGATGAAAAAATAAATTCTGCTGGAAGCAGTTTTTCAGAAAAGCCGGACTTAATTTTAATGGATGGTGGAAAGGGACATGTTAATGTAGCAAAAGAAGTTCTTTTGGAAAAGAACTTGGATGTTCCTGTTATTGGACTTATAAAAAATGACAAACATAGAACTAAAGGAATAATTTTTGAAGACAATTATATCGAATTAGATATAAATACAAATATATATAGATTTTTATTTGACATACAAGAGGAAGTTCATAGATTTGCTATTAACTATCATAGAAGTTTACAGAATAAAAAATTACAAAATTCTGTTCTTGATGAGATAAAAGGTGTTGGAGAAATTAAAAAGATTAAACTATTATCTCATTTTGGAAGCATTTCTTCGATAAAAAAAGCAAGTGTTGAAGAACTTCTTATGGTTGATAAAATGGATAAGAAAACAGCTAAAAATATTTTTGAATTTTTTAATAATGAGGGATAATATGAAAAAAAGTGTTCTATTGAAAGACTTAGTTGAAAAACTTGGATTTGAGATTGTTTATAAAAGCGATGATTATGATAAAATAGAAATAGATATTAATGAAGTTAATAGACCTGGTCTTCAACTAAGTGGTTTTTTTGATACTTTTTCATATAAAAGAATTCAAATAATTGGACTTCCGGAGCATGAATATTATAACAAATATTTGCCCTTTGATGAAAGAAGAAATATTTTTGATAAGTTCTTTTCATATCCTATTCCTGCCTTAATTTATAGTTATGGAATTAATATACCTTACGAAGTTTATTCTTTGGCAAAAAAACATAATAGAACAATTTTAAGAGTAGATTATGGAACTACAAAACTTATTTCTAAGCTGAATGTGTTTTTGGAATTTGCTCTAAGCGAAGAAATTAGAATTCACGGTGGATTACTTGAAGTATTTGGTATGGGAATTTTAATAATTGGAAAAAGTAGTATAGGAAAAAGTGAAACTGCTTTGGAACTTATCGCCCGTGGACATAGATTAGTAGCAGATGATGCTGTCGATATAAGAAAAATAGATAATAAACTCTATGGAGAATCTCCTGAAAATATTCGACATTTTTTAGAGATTAGAGGGCTTGGAATTTTAGATATCCAAAGATTATATGGTGTCGGAGCAGTAAAAAAATCTACTGAAATAGATTTTGTAATTGAACTTGAAAATTGGATAGATAACAAAGAATATGATAGATTAGGTCTTGATGATAAATACAAAAGCATATTAGGTCTTGAACTTCCATATATTGTAATTCCTGTAAAACCGGGTAGAAATATAGCACTGATTGTTGAAGTTGCAGCAAGAAATATGCGTCAAAAAATGTATGGATATAATGCTGCAGAGGAATTAAATAAAAGAATAATGGAAGAAATAAAAAATAAATCAAATTAGGTGGTAAATATGTTATTTAGTAAATTGAATTGTATTGTAAGATATGACGAACCTTTAAAAAATCATACTACATTCAAAATTGGTGGAAATTGTATAGCTTTAATTGAACCAAGAGAAGTTTCCGATATAGTTGAAACTATAAAAATATGTAGAGAAAATAGTATTAAATTTTTTGTAATTGGAAATGGATCAAATTTACTTGTTCCGGATGAAGGCTATAATGGAGTTATAATAAAATTAAAGAGTGAATTTTCAACAATACAAGTTGAGGGCGAATATTTAATAGTAAATTCTGGTGCAAAATTATCAGAAGTTTATACTGTAGCTTATGAAAATTCTTTAACAGGATTTGAATTTGCTTCAGGAATTCCAGGAACAATAGGTGGAGCAATCTATATGAATGCAGGAGCCTATGGTGGGGAAATGAAAGATATAGTGGAATCCGTTCAAGTTTTGGACTTAGATAATTTCGAATTAAGAGAATTAAAAAATGAAGAGCTTGAATTTTCTTATAGAAAAAGCATAATTCAAAGGAAAAACTATATTGTAACTACTATTAAGTTGAAATTACAAAAAGGAAATAAAGAAGAAATAAATGCTGTCTATGAAGATTTAAGAGAAAGAAGAAATTCGAAGCAACCTTTGAACTTCGGCTCAGCAGGAAGTACTTTCAAAAGGCCAGAAGGACATTTTGCTTCAAAATTAATTGAAGATGCCGGTCTTAAAGGCTATCATATAAATGATGCTTGGGTTTCAGAAAAACATTCAGGTTTTATAGTTAATAAAGGAAATGCAAGTTTTAAAGAAGTCATGGAACTTATAGAGTATGTTCAAAAAGTTGTTTTTGAAAAATTCGGTGTTAAATTGGAAACGGAAGTAAGAATTTTAAAGGATTAGGTTATGGAAGCAGTTATAATTACAGGAATGAGTGGAGCAGGAAAGACCTTGGCATTAAACCATTTTGAAGATATGGGTTATTATTGTATGGAAAATCTTCCTCCAAAATTTATTGTAGATTTTGTTGAATTAATTAATAATTCTACAAAATCTATAGAAAAGTTGGCGATAGTTATTGATGTTAGAGCAAGATTTTTTGAAGACTTATCAGAAACAATTCAAAATTTGAAAAAAATGGATTGTGAATTAAAAGTTTTGTTTTTAGATGCAAGTAATAGAACTTTAATAAATAGATATAAGGAATTAAGACGTCCTCATCCGGTAAATCCAAATGGAGCCTTGTCAGATTCTATAGAATTGGAAAGAGAAATGCTCAGTGAGATAAAGGATAATTCCGATATTATCATCGACACTACAAGACTTTCTGCAAGTAGCTTTAAAAATAAATTAAATACATTATTTTTTAATGGGAATAAAAAAGATTTGGTTATAAATATAGAGTCCTTCGGATTTAAAAATGGTATTTTAGTTGAAGCTGATTTGGTTTTTGACGTTAGATTTTTACCTAATCCATACTATATTGAAGAACTAAAAGAACTTAACGGAAAAGATGATGAAATCCAAAATTATGTTATGGGTTTTGATGACTCAAAGATATTTTTAAATAAGGTTGTTGATTTACTGGAGTTTTTAATTCCAAAGTATAAGGCTGAAGGAAAAAATATGTTGACTATCGGAGTTGGATGTACAGGTGGAAAGCATCGTTCTGTTTGTTTGGCTGAAAAAATTTATTCAGAACTTAAAAAAGAACATTCTAATGTTAATATTTCTCACAGGGATGAAAGACTATGGTAGATGATACTAGAATTGTAACCATAGGAGGAGGAACTGGAAGTTCTACTATTCTTAAAGGTTTGAAAAAGTATTTTAAAGATATTACTGCAATTGTAACCGTCGCTGATGACGGTGGAAGTTCCGGAATGCTTAGAGATGATTTAGGTGTTATTCCACCGGGAGATATCAGAGCTTGTTTGATTTCTCTAGCAAATACTGAAAAATCAATGGAAAGATTGATGAAATATAGATTTAAAGAGGGAAATCTAAAGGGACAAAGCTTTGGAAATTTATTTCTAGTTGCAATGGCGGATATTTATAAAGATTTTATGTTAGGTATACAAGAAACTTCAAATATTTTAGCAATAACCGGTAAAGTTTTACCAGTTACTTTAGATAATATAAAATTATTTGCAGAGCTTGAAAATGGAGAAATAATTGAGGGAGAAAGTAATATAACTGCTTTAGATTTAGAAGATGAAAAAAGTAGTAGAATAAATAGAGTTTTCATTTCTCCGAAATATGCTAAACCACTTAATGAAGTTGTTCATGAAATCTATAATTCTGATGTAATTTTAATAGGTCCTGGAAGTTTATATACTTCTGTAATTCCTAATTTGTTAATTTCTGAAATAAGTGAAGCATTAACAAATACTAAAGCAAAAATTTGCTTTATTTTAAATGTTGTTAATCAATCAACAGAAACCTTCGATTATAAGGTTATTGATCATTTAAACGCAATTTATAAGCATTGTAAAGGAATTAAAATAGACACAATAATAGTTAATAATGAAATAATTTCTGAAGAAATTGACTTAAAATATAAAAGAAAAAGTGCAAGTCAACTGTTACTAAGTGATGAAGAAAGAGAATATTTAAAAAAATTGAAAATAAGAGTTTTAGAGGACAATTTAGTTAATAAATCTTCAGGCTATTCAAGACATAATGAAGATAAACTTGCAAGATTGATTTTAGAAAATTTTTAAATATAAAGAATATATTAGTTTAATGATGCGTGCTCCTAATTACGATACATTAACTTTTTATTTTATATTAATTTTTTGAATTTATTATTAGTATATTCCATATTGAAATTAATAATTATAAAAGTGACAGAGCATAACTTACTTATGATTTAAGAAGAGGAGTTTTTTGATGATGGATTTTATATTATTGTTTGTTATATTTTATTTTTCTGCTTTTTTGGGAATATTAGTACATGAAATGGGACATGTATTAATGTATATTTTATTTTATAAGAAAAATAATTGGAGAGTAGAAATTGGAAGAGGTGGAATTAAAATTTTAACCATTGGAAAGTTTACTATTTATTCAAATATGATTACTGGCATGACTTATTTTGACTATAAAAAATACGATAAGATTAAAATGATTATGTTTTTTGTTGGAGGACCATTAGTGAGTTTAATATTTACTGTTTTGTTAGTCCCTTATATTAGTAAATTTGTCAATATTCCATTTTCAGAAAATAGTAATTTTACAAGATTTATAATCGCTTTATTTTATACAAACTTATTTTTATTTATAACAGCAATGATTCCGATTAAAACAAAAAATTATACAAGTGATGGAATGAATCTGTTAAATATATTTAAAAATAAATATTTATAAAATTATGAATATTAAAGCAATTAGTAAATATTGATTTAGATTTGTATTTTATTAAAAGAAAAGTTTTTTGCTTTTCTTTTTTTATGTGAAGTTATATGTGATAAAAATTTTGTTGTTTAATTTAACTCGTAGAACTAGAAAGAAAGTTCATTTTATGGTAAAATTATATATTGAGTTATTATATATATTATATATTTTTAGGAGAGATTATGAGAGATTTATATGAAATATTAGGAGTAGATAAAAATTGTAATAAAGCAGAGTTAAAATCTGCATATAGAAAACTAGCAAAAAAATATCATCCAGATGTTAATCCTAATAATAAAGAAGCAGAAGAAAATTTTAAAGAGGTAAATTTTGCTTATGAAATTTTAAGTGATGATAATAGAAGACAAAAATATGATACTTATGGCGAAGCAAGCTTTAATGCAAATGCAGCAGGAGGTGGAGGCTTTGGAGGCTTCTCTGATATGGAAGATATTTTTGAAAGTATTTTCGGAAATTTTGGAGGATTTGGAGGTTTTGGAGGCTTTAGTTCGACTAGAAATTCCAATCGTCCAAGAAAGGGAGAAGATACTGAAGTTTATTTAGATTTGGATTTTTTTGAAGCTGTAAATGGTGTTGAAAAAGAAATTTTTGTAAATGTAAAAACTGTTTGTAATGTATGTTCAGGTAGCGGTGCAAAACCGGGAACAAAGAAAGTTACTTGTAAAAAATGCAATGGACGCGGAAGTATTAGAGTTCAAAGACAAAGTTTTTTTGGAACAGTTGTTTCTGAAGAATTATGTAATGAATGTAATGGTACTGGTGAAATTGTAGAAGAAAAATGTGAAAAATGTAAAGGAAAAAAATTTGTTCTTGTAAGAAAGAAGTTTACTATTAAAGCTCCAAAAGGTGTGAATACAAATAATATTATGACTTTAAAAGAACAAGGAAATTGTGGAGAAAATGGTGGACCTAATGGAGATGTTTATGTTATTTTCAAAGTAAAATCTCATGAACTATTTGTAAGAAATGGTAATAATGTTTTTTATGAGCTACCTATTTCATTTACAGAAGCAACTTTAGGAGCAGAAGTAGAAATACCGACTTTAGAGGGAAAAGAAAAATATACAATTCCTGAAGGAACAGAGACCGGAACAGAATTTACTTTAAAAGGCAAAGGAATTTCTGATGTAAACGGCTATGGGAAAGGTAATTTAACTTTTAGAGTTAAAATAATTACTCCACGTAATTTAACGGATAGACAAAAAGAAATTTTAAGAGAATTTTCTAATGAAAGAGAAGAACATTTGACAGAGCATAAGAAAAACTTTTTTGAAAAAGTGAAGGAGTTATTTGAATAATGGACTGGACTGAAATTGAGGTTGTTGTAAAAAATCAATTTGAAGACAATATAGTTGGAATACTTTATTTATTTGATATTGATGGAATAAATATAAAAGATTCAAGAGATTATGAAGAGTTTGCAAAAGAAAAGCCTTATTGGGTAGTTTTAGATGAGGAAGATTTTGAAAAAAGTGATTTTATTACTGTTAAGACTTATTTAAAAAATGATGATGAAATTGAAGAAAATCTTAAGATTTTACAAGGGAGAATTTCAGAATTTGAAAGAGAATATAACGAAAAAGTCATTTTGAAAATAGATTCTAAAATCAAAACTGAAGATTGGGCAAATGAGTGGAAAAAATATTATAAACCTACAAAAGTTGGGAAAAATTTTATTATAAAACCTACTTGGGAAGATTATGATTTAGCCAAAAATGAAATTATGATTGAATTAGATCCGGGTATGGCTTTTGGAACGGGAACCCATGAAACTACAGCTTTATGTTTAGAAGCTCTCGAAAAGATAAATTTAAAAGATAAAACTGTTTTTGATATAGGTTCCGGAAGTGGAATTTTATCTGTTGGAGCTTTGAAATTAGGAGCAAAAAAAGTAGAAGCTGTGGATATTGACATCTTAGGTGTTGAAGCAACTTTAGATAATGCTAAACTAAATAAAGTTGAGGATAGAATCATTGTTCATCATGGAGATTTATGCGAAAAATTAAATTCAAAAGCGGATGTAATTGTTGCTAATATTCTTGCACATATTTTAGTAAAATTATTAGATGATATAAGTAAATTTATAAAAGCAGAAGGAATTTTTATTGGCTCAGGAATAATTGAAGAAAAATATTCCGATGTTGAAAACGCCCTGATAAAAAATAATTTTGAAATTTTGGAAGTGAACAAAAACAAAGATTGGGTTTGTGTTATTGCAAGGAGAAAGAATGCATAGATTTTTTACTGATGAGTCTATCTTAGATGGAAAAGTTAAAATATACGGAGATGACTATAATCATATAAAAAAAGTTCTTAGAATTGCAGAAGATGAAAAAATTGAGGTAGTAGTTTTAGGTGAGCTTTATATTGGGAATATAGAGATTTGCGATAAATATATTTCTGTATATAATTTGGAAAAAATTTCAGAAAATACTGAATCAAAAATTAAAATTCATCTATTGCAATGTTTGGCAAAGGGTGAAAAAATGGATTTAATAGTTCAAAAAGCAGTTGAACTAGGAGTTTATGATATAACTTTGGTGAATTCTAAAAGATGTATCGTAAAAATTGATGAAAAAAAAGAAAATAAAAAAATTGAAAGATTGCAAAAAATTTCTTATGAGGCTTCAAAGCAATCAAAGAGATTAATTATTCCTAAAATCAATGAATTAATACAAATTAAGGATATTATAAATTTTGTAGGAGATAATTACTTACTTGTAGCTTATGAAGAGGATAAAAAAATTTCTTTAAGGGATGTAATTATGAAAATAAAAACAGAAAAATCCTGCAAAGATATTTATATATTAATAGGTTCAGAAGGTGGCTTTGAAAGAGAAGAAATCGAATTTTTAACAAATAATGGAGCTTTCAGCATTGGCCTTGGAGCTAGAATTTTGAGAACGGAGACTGCAGGCATAAATTTACTTTCAATTTTGCAATATGAATTTATGTAGGAGGTTTATGAATAAAGTTAGTTTTTTAACTCTGGGTTGCAAAGTTAATCAGTATGAAACTGAAGCTATGCAGGAGTTATTTAAGAAACGAGGGTATGAGATTTGTAATGAAAATGATATATGTGATGTATATGTTATAAATACTTGTACAGTTACAAATTTGAGCGATAGGAAATCAAGACAATTTATTTCCAGAGCGAAAAAATTAAATAATGATGCTATTTTAGCTGTAGTAGGTTGTTACTCTCAGGTTGCACCTGATGAAATTTCTGCAATTGAGGATGTAGATGTAATTATTGGAACTAAAAATAGAGCTAGAATAGTTGAATTATGTGAAGAATCAAAGAAGTCAAATTTAAAGTTTAATATCGTTTCAGAACTTACAAAGGATTGTGGTTTTGACGTATTGTCAATAGAAAATCAAGAAAGTAAAACAAGAGCATATATAAAAATTCAAGAAGGCTGTAATATGTTTTGTACATACTGCATAATTCCTTATGCAAGAGGGCCTATCAAGTCAAGACCAATTGATGATATATATGAAGAAGCTGTAAAACTTGCGAATAATGGATATAAGGAAGTCATAATAACAGGGATTCATGTTGGTTCTTATGGACTTGATTTAGGAAATGATACTAGACTTATTGATGTTATAGAAAAATTATCTACTATCGAAAATCTTGACAGAATAAGACTTAGCTCAATAGAAGCGGGAATTATTTCTAAAGATTTTTTAATTAGATTAAAGAATTGTAAAAAAGTTTGTGAGCATTTTCATTTGTCTTTACAAAGCGGTTGCGATAAAATTTTAAAACTTATGAATAGAAGATATACAACTGATATGTATAGAAAAAAAGTTAGAATGATAAAAGAAATTTTTCCAAATGTTGCTCTTACAACTGATATTATTGTAGGATTTCCTGGAGAAAATGACGAGGATTTTCAAGAAACATTAAATTTTGTAAAAGAAATAGGATTTTCTAAAATTCATGTTTTTAAATATTCAAAAAGAAAAGGAACTCCTGCTTATGATTTTAAAGAACAAGTTGATGGAAATGTTAAGAAATTTAGAAGTAATGAATTAATCCTATTAGCAAAGGATATGACGACAGAATTTTTGAAAAAAGAACTTTCTGAAAAACATGAAGTTTTATTTGAAGAAAATATTAATGGAAATAGACTTGTAGGTTATACAAGAAATTATATAAGATTTTCTGCTCCTTATAACGAAGATATGAAAAACAAAGTTGTTTATTGCAATGGTCTTTCGGTTGAAGGAGAAGAAATATTTGGATTAGCAAGTAAAATAAAGATATAAAATTAGGAGGCTTATTTTGGAAAAGAAAAACTTTTATTTGACAACACCTATTTATTATCCAAATAGTAATTTACATTTAGGTCATACTTATACAACAATTGTTGCAGATGTGTTAAAGAAATATAAACTAGCTCAAGGTTTTGATGTATTTTTTACAACTGGAACTGATGAACATGGTCAAAAATTACAAGAATCTGCTATAAAAGCTGGTAAAGCTCCATTGGAATATATTGATCCCATTGTTGAAAGTGCAAAAGAACTTTGGAGAACTTTAGATATAGATTTTGATGCTTTTGTTAGAAGTACTGATAAAATTCACGAAAAAAATGTAAGTGAAATTTTTACAAAACTTTATGAAAAGGGAGAAATTTATAAAGGCAGTTATAAAGGAATGTATTGTGTTCCTTGTGAAGCCTTTTGGACTGAAAGCCAACTAGTTGAAGGAAATAAATGTCCTGACTGTGGTAGAGAAGTTTCTCCTAGTGAAGAAGAAACATATTTCTTTAGACTTTCTAAATATCAAGATAGACTTTTAAAATTATATGAAGAAAATCCTGATTTCATTCAACCGGAATCAAGAAAAAATGAAATGATAAGTTTCATTAACGAAGGATTAACTGATTTATCCGTTACACGTTCAAGTTTTGATTGGGGTGTTAAAGTTCCTTTTGATGAAAAGCATGTTGTTTATGTTTGGATAGATGCCTTAAGTTGTTATTTAACAGGTATTGGTTATGGAACAGATGAAGAAAGGTTCAATAAATTTTGGCCTTGTGATGTTCATTTAATTGGCAAGGAAATTATGCGTTTCCACGCAATTATTTGGCCTGCAATTTTAATGGCTTTAGATTTACCATTGCCAAAGAAAATTTTTGGACATGGATGGATTTTATTTGATGATGATAAGATGAGTAAAAGCAAGGGAAATATAGTTTATGCTGAACCGATTATAGAAAGATATGGAATGGATGCATTAAGATATTTTATGCTAAGAGAATTTACTTTTGGACAAGATGGTAATTTCACTTATACTAAAATGTTAAACAGAATTAATTCAGACCTTGTAAATGACTTAGGGAACTTAGTCTCAAGATCAGTGGCAATGTGTGAAAAGTATTTTGGAGGATTAGTTCCTTCTCAAACAGAATTAACTGAACTTGATAATGATCTAATCGAAATTGCCACTACTACTAGAGATAGAGTTGCAGAGTTGATGGATAAACTTAATTTCTCAATGGCTCTTGAAGAAATATGGAAATTAGTTAGAAGAACTAATAAATATATTGATGAAACAACTCCTTGGACTTTGATTAAAGAACAAAAAGAAGAAAGATTAAAAACTGTAATTTATAATTTACTTGAAAGTATAAGAATTATTTCAGGATTAATTAAACCTTTTATGAAAGAAACTTCATCTAAAATAAATGAACAAATAGGTTATTCAGATTATTCTTATGAAGACTTAACTAAATTTGGATTACTTGAAGTTGGTACTAAAGTTTGTAAAGGAAAGAATTTATTTGATAGGCTTGATGTTGACAAAGAATTAGAAATAATCATTCAAAAAAATTCTGAACTTATTGAGATGAGAAAGAAGAAAAATTCAGGAGTGGATGAAGTTAAAGAAGAGGTTAGAGAAAATGAACTAATAACAATAGATGATTTTGCTAAAGTTGAACTTAAGGTTGGAAAAATTTTAGAATGTGAGCCTCATCCAAAAGCTGATAGACTTTTAGTTTTTAAAATTGATATTGGTGGAGAGGTTAGGACTATTGTATCAGGAATAAGAAAATACTATTCTGAAAAAGACCTTATAGGTAAAAAAGTTATTGTTGTTACAAATTTAAAACCGGTTAATTTAAGAGGTGTGGAAAGTAATGGAATGATACTTGCTGCATCTGATGATGAGAATTTAAGTGTATTGACTGTTTTAAATGATGTTAAAGAAGGATCAAAGGTATCATAATGAAAATAGTAGATAGTCATTGTCATATTGATGATGAGAAATTTGATCAAGATAGAGAAAAGGTCATTTCTAATTTTGAAGATGATGGAATAGATTTTATTGTTGATCCAGCTTCTGATATATCATCAAGTGAAAAAATAATTGAAATTGTAAAAAAATATGATAGAGTATATGGAGCAGTAGGAATTCATCCACATGAAGTTGAAGATGTAACTGATGAAGATTTAAAAAAAGTTTATGAAATGTCTTTTAGTGAAAAAATAGTTGCTATTGGAGAAATCGGACTTGATTATTACTATGATAATTCTCCAAGAGAAAAACAAAAAGAAATCTTTAGAAAACAACTTGAAATCGCTGAGAAAAGAAATCTACCAGTTATAATTCATACAAGAGATGCAATGGGAGATACTTATGATATTCTATCCGAATTTAAAGGTAAAGTAAAAGGTGTAATGCATTGTTACACAGGTTCAAGCGAAATGGCAAAAAGATTTATGGAACTTGGTTACTATATTTCTATTTCAGGAACGGTAACTTTTAAAAATGCAGTTAATGTTAGAGAAATGGTAAAGACTATTCCACTAGATAATTTGCTTGTGGAAACGGATAGTCCATATTTAACCCCAGAGCCAAATCGTGGAAAGCGAAACGAACCTAAATATGTAAGATTTACAGCTGAAAAAGTCGCTGAACTTAAAGAAATGGAATTGAATGATTTAATCTATAATACGAATAGTAATGTCAGGAATCTTTTTTCAATAGAGGATTAATATGAAAAAAATCAAAGAAATAATAGTAGTTGAGGGAAAAGACGATATTTCAAAAGTGAAGTCCGCCTTTGATTGTGATGTTATTGCAACAAATGGAACACATTTTTCTAAAAATTTGCTTAAAAAATTAAAAGAGGCAAATGAAAAATGTGGAATAATAGTTTTTACAGATCCCGACTACGCAGGAGAAAAGATTAGAAAAAATATAAACAGAGTTGTACCAAACTGTAAAAATGCTTTTTTAAGTAGAAGCCTTGCTCTTAAAGGGGATAATGTCGGGGTTGAAAATGCAAAAGTCGAAGATATTATTGAAGCTATTGAAAATGCAAAAGTAACAGTTTTAGAAAGAAAAGATGAAATTAATTTAAGCCTTCTAACTTCTTTAGGAATTAGTGGAATGGGAAATAGTAAAGAGCTTAGAGAAAAACTTTGTGATTATTTTAAAATTGGATATTGTAATTCAAAGCAATTTATAAATAGATTAAATAGTTTTGGAATAACTGAAAGCGAATTAGTTTTAGCTGTTGAAAAAATTTTAGGAGAGGAAGTTTAAAATGGATTTGTATAAATTGTCGGTAATAAAAGAAATTTGTGATAAATTCGGATTTTCATTTTCTAAAAATTTTGGACAAAATTTTTTAACAGATAGAAATATCTTAGAAAAGATAGTTGAAGTTTCAGCTGTTGGCAAAGACTATGGAGTAATCGAAATAGGACCGGGTTTTGGAGTTCTTACAAAATTTTTACTTGAAAAAGCTGGAAAAGTTGTTTCAATAGAGATTGACACAAGATTGAAAGAAGTTTTAGATTATACACTTAGTGAATATGATAATTTTGAATTTGTTCAATCCGATGCTCTAAAAATTGATTTGAAAAAACTTATTGAAGAAAAATTTACTCAAAAGAAAATTGTCGTGGTTGCGAACTTACCATATTATGTAACAACGCCAATAATAACAAAACTTTTAGAGAGTGATTTAGATTTAGAATCCATAACTATAATGGTTCAAAAAGAAGTTGCTCAAAGACTTGTTGCAGATGAAAATAGTAAAGACAATTCAAGCATAAGTTTATTCGTAAAATATTATGCAGATGCAAATATAGCTTTTAGTGTATCTAGAAATGTATTCGTTCCTGCACCAAATGTAGATAGTGCTGTTGTAAATATGAAACTTAAAAAAGAAAAATTTGAGTATGAAAAAACGATGTTTAAACTTATAAAAAATGGCTTTGAAAATAGAAGAAAAACAATTTTAAATTCATTTTGTAAGTCCGGTATCGAGAAAGAAAAAATTATTAAGGTTTTAGAAAAACTAAATATAGATACTAGAATTAGGGCAGAAAAATTATCACTCAAAGATTTTAAAAATATTGCGAGAGAATATGAAAATTTATAAATTGTTGAGAAACTAAGAAAAAATAAAATATCCTTTGTTTAAACAAAAATACAGGGGGTATAAACTTACTGAACAAATATTGAAAGTATTCAAACTATTAAAAAATTTTTTAGGGGGAAAATGAAATGGCAAAAGTAGTAGTATATTCAAGTGATTCTTGTACTTATTGTAAACAAGCAAAGGAATTCTTAAAGGCAAATAATATTGAATATGTTGAAAAAAATGTTTCAACAGATTTAGAAGCTAGAAAAGAATTAATGGCAAAAGGACATATGGGTGTTCCTGTAATCTGTGTTGATGATGTAGAAATGGTTGGCTTTAACAAAGCTGAATTATCAAAAGCATTAGGATTATAATATTAAAGTAATGAATTTAAGAGGTTCAGTAAAATTGCTGAATCTTTTTTTGTGCATATTTTTAAGCTTTTTATTTAAGTAATTATTTACTTAAAGTAAATAAATTATTCTAAACTTTTATTTAGATCTTGACTTAATATATATATATATAATGTTGTCATACATATTTATTTTAGGAGGGCTTTATGGAAAATAAAAATTTAGAAAATTGTAAAAATGAAGAATCAGAGGAAATTATAAATGATTCTGGAAATGAAACTGAAGTTGCTAAGAATGAAAATAGCAATACTAAAGAAATTAGTTTAGGAAAAGAAAATAATTCCGATTGCAAAGAAAATGTTTTAGATGAAAAAGAAAAAAATATTGAAGAATTACAAAACAAAAACTCTTTCTTAAAGAAGGTTTGTGGTGTAGTTGTGGTTGGATGTATTTTAGCTTTATTTATTTTTAATAGTGTCAGAAATAATTCTATGGAAAAAAAGATAAATGAAACAGCTATAAAATACAAAAATCAAATTGAAACAGCTAATGAAAATGCTAAAAAGATAGAAGCTGAATATGCAGAATACAAATCTAAAATGCAACCATATGAAAACATGCAGTTAGCAGAAAAAGAAAAGAAAGAAGCGGAATTAAAAGCTGAAAGAGAGAAAAAGGAAGCAGAGGAAAAGGCAAGAAAAGAAGTTGAAGAAAAAGCAAAAAAAGAAGAAGAAGCTAAAGGGTACGATACGGGTATAACATATGATGAATTAGCTAGAAATCCTGATAAAAACAAAGGAAAGAAGGTAACTTTTACAGGAACTGTTATACAAGTTATTAGAGGAAATGGAGAAGATCAATTTAGAGTTAGAGTCAATAATGACTATAAAAAGATAATCTTTGTTTCTTATATTCCTAAAAGTGGAGAGAATAAAATTTTAGAAAATGATAAAGTTATTGTCAGAGGAGTTTCTGTTGGAGAAATTAGTTATAGATCTACAATGGGTGGAAAAATTTCTATTCCAGGAATAACCGCACATTCAATAGAAATCAAATAACAGAATAAAAATATTTTTAACAAACTACTGTTAAATTTTTGTAATTTAATAGTAGTTTTTTTGATAAAAAATATGTATTTTTTTGATTAATAAATCAATTTATGATATAATTATTTTGATTTAGGAGGAAAAATGGAAAAATTAAAATTAAGACAATTTATTGTTTTATTTTTTATAGTTTTATTTTGTAGTATTATTTTCGGTTTCTATCTAAAAAGTATTAGGTTGACTAATAGTATTGACTATAAAATTATGACTTTAATTCAAAATAATAACATTTTTACAAAAAATACTGTTCTCCTGAATTTTATTAAATTTGTAACATCTTTAGGAAATGGATTAACTTATTTTATCTTATTTATTCCGCTTGGAGTATGTTTTTATTATAACAATTTGAAAAAAGAGTTTTTATTTTTAATTGCTACATTACTATTAACATATATGTTAAATGAGTTAATTAAACATATTGTATTAAGAAAAAGGCCTGTTGAATTTTTTGTAATAAATATGAGTGGTTTTAGTTATCCAAGTGGACATTCTATGAATTTTTCAGCTTTTTATTTAACTTTTAGATTTTTATTATCTGAAAGATTCAAGAGCAGGTTTATGAATATGGTTATCTATATTATGATTTTTTTAATTGCTATAAGTAGAGTGATTTTGGGAGTTCATTGGCCAACTGATGTTATTGTAGGATTTATATTAGGTTATTTTTGTTATGGTTTAGCTAAAGCATTATATCTTAATTTTTGGAGGGATTAATGGTATATCTGATTATCTTTACTGTTGTCGTACTTATTTTTACTTCGATAGTTGGAAATAAATTAAAAAAACAAAATTTTTTGATAGACTTAAAGTTAAAGAATTTTTTTCAAAATAATAATTTAAGATTTTTAAAATCTTCGATGAAACATATAACTTCAATGGGGGATGTTGTAACATCACTTATTATTATATTTCCTATCTTTTTTTATTCTGTTTCAGAGAAAAACTATGTATTGGCAAGTGCAATTTTAAATTCATCGTTGTTTAATATGATATTTTTAAATTCTTTTAAGTTTTTATTTAGAAGAGAACGTCCTGTTTCACATTTTGATATAAAATACTGGGGATATAGCTTTCCAAGTGGACATTCTTGCATAGGTTTGAGTTTTTATCCTACCGTTATGTACGTTTTGTTTAATGGATATAGCTCATTTCCTTTTTGGATGTTTGTAGGTGTTTTATTTGGACTTAGTATTGCAATAAGTAGAATTGTTGTTGGAGTACATTGGTTTTCAGATGTTGTCTTCGGATCTTTGGTAGGAGTTGTATTTTTTAGTTGGACGATATATTTGTATAATATTGGATTTTATTATAAATTTTTATTTTGATATTAGGAGGAACTATGGTTAAAGCAGTAGTAGGAGCAAATTGGGGAGATGAAGGAAAAGGAAAAATAACAGATATGTTAGCTGAAAATGCTGACATAATTGTTAGATTTCAAGGTGGTTCCAATGCCGGACATACTATCATAAATGAGTATGGAAGATTCGCATTGCATTTACTACCTTCAGGTGTTTTTTATAAGCATACAACATCTGTAATAGGTAATGGTGTGGCACTTAATATCCCTTATTTACTTAAAGAAATTGAGTACTTAAAAGAAAAGAATGTTCCTGATATTAATATTTTGGTTTCAGATAGAGCACAACTTGTTATGCCTTATCATATTGATTTTGATGCGTATGAAGAAGAAAGACTTGGGAAAAATTCATTCGGTTCTACAAAATCCGGGATTGCACCTTGCTATTCGGATAAATATGCAAAAATCGGTTTTCAAGTAAATGAATTATTTGATGAAAATTTATTTGAAAAAGTTAAGAGAGTTGTTGAATATAAAAATGTAATTCTAGAAAATTTATATCATAAAGAAAAAATTGATGCTAAAGAGTTATATGAACTTATGCTCGTTTGGAGAGATGCAATCAAACCTTATGTTTGTGATGTATCAAAATTCTTGAATGATGCTATAAAATTAGGAAAGAAAATTTTACTTGAAGGACAACTTGGTTCTTTAAAAGATACAGATCATGGCATTTATCCTATGGTAACTTCTTCATCAACTTTAGCAGGATATGGAGCAATTGGAGCAGGGATTCCACCTTATGCTATTACAGATATTATTACCGTTGTTAAAGCATATTCCAGTGCAGTTGGTGCCGGAGCATTTGTAAGTGAAATTTTCGGCGAAGAAGCTGAAGAGCTGAGAAGACGTGGCGGAGATAAGGGAGAATATGGTGCTACGACCGGAAGGCCTAGACGTGTTGGATATTTTGATGCAGTTGCTTCAAGATATGGTTGTAGAGTTCAAGGTAGTACAGAAGCTGTATTAACAGTTATTGACGCTTTGGGATATTTAGAAGAAATTCCAATCTGTATAGGATATGAAATTGATGGCGAGATTACCAGAGATTTTCCAACAACTGATAAGCTTGAAAAGGCAAAGCCGGTTTGGAAGGTTTTAAAAGGATGGAATAGAGATATAAGAGGAATTAAAAATTATGAAGAATTACCAATTGAATGTAGAGAATACATCGAATTTATTGAAAATGAATTGGAAGTTCCTGTTAAGATGATTTCTAATGGTCCAAAGAGAGAAGATATAATTTATAAAAATAGTAATATTTAATTTTATAAATTAGTACTAATGGGTATTATATGAGAAAACGTAATGGAATTTTACCTAATGCTAAGGAACATTTGGGTTTAGTCATTTTGATTGTATTTGTTAGTTTGTTTTTAATAAAAAATGTGTTTTTTAATAAAAATTTAAATAATGATATAATGGTTTTGGAAAATCCAAAAACTTATGATTTAAACCTTTCATCTAAAGCGTTAGTTATAAAAGATGAATACTTATATTATATTGGAAAGAATAATATTGAAGTAGATAATTCAAAAGTTGGCGTTGACAAAGAAATAGGTGAAGTTGATGTTTCAAAAGTTGACCAAAACTTTAAAGATTATTTAGCTGAAAAAGTTCAAGCATTGCAAGAGCAGGAGGATAACAAAGATTCAAAAGTTAAAAATATTGATTTGGAGGATGTTTTGAAACATATTCGAGATAAAGATTTTTCAAAAACTTTTGATATACTTTCAAGTGATCAAAACAAAACTGCTTTTGGTAAAAAATATAGTTCTGATAAATTATTTAGATATTCATTATTAAATGATACAATTAATTCCGGAAAAATTGTTTCAAAAAATTCCGGAGTTGTATTAAACAAAATTGACGGCCTAGAGAATGTATATGATTTTTCTGTTATTGATTCTATAGATGAAAAAGACTTTAATTTTGATAACGCAAATAATATTTCAAATATTGACGGAATAAAAATAGTAGATAATTTGAAGTATTATCTTTGTATCAGAGTTAAGGCTGAAACTTTAGAAGACATAGATGTAGATAAAAGTATAAAGGTGAATGTTGGAAATTCGGTTGCTACTGGAATAATCAAAAGGGTAAAAAAAGGTTCTGAATATGATTTAATTGTTGCTCAGTTTTCATCTGCTTTTAATGAAATTGCAGATAAGAGATTTATCGACTTAAATGTAATAAAGACAGTTTCTAGTTCTTTTGAACTTCCATTAACTGCTCTTACTTCTAAAGATGGTGAAGATTATGTTTTGATGGTTGATTCTTTTGGTAATATAAAGAGAGCAAAGGTCAATGTTAAATTTATTGATAAGATAAATTCAAAAGTTTATATTGATTCAAAAAACAGTTCAGTTGGAATTTTTTCTAATATCTTAAAAGATGCCAGTAAAGTTAAAGAAGGGGCAATTTTAAAGTAATGAAAGAAAATATAAATAATATACTTGAAAAAATTTCTCTAGCTTGTAAAAATTCAAATAGAGATAAAAAAGAAATATTTTTGTTACCAGTTTCAAAGACAGTTGATGTGGATAAAATTCAAGAAGCTATCGATTTAGGATTTTATACTTTTGGAGAAAATAAGGTTCAAGAAATACTAAAAAAGTATGAATACTTTGATGGAAAAGTTAAATTTCATATGATTGGACATCTCCAAACAAATAAGGTTAAATCCATTATTGATAAAGTTGAATTGATTCACTCTTTAGATAGAATTTCACTTTTAGATAAGTTGGAATTGGAAGCTAAAAATAAAGGAATTACTGTAAATTGTTTAGTTGAAGTAAATATTGGTAAAGAGGATAGTAAATCAGGAATTTTTGAAGAAGATGTTCTAGATTTTATAAGAGAAGTTTCAAAAAGAGATAATGTTTTAGTAAATGGACTTATGACAGTTGCTCCTTATTGTGAGGATGCTGAAGATACTAGAATTTATTTCAAAAAGATGAAATCTTTGTTTGATGAAATTTCAAAACTTAAATTAAAAAATGTTGATATGAAAATTCTATCTATGGGAATGAGTAATGATTTTATGGTTGCCATAGAGGAAGGCTCAAACCTTATAAGGATTGGAACATCAATATTTGGTGCAAGAAATTATGGAGTACTTTCAAATTAATGAAAGTGTTAGGTAGATTGATTATAATTAGAAAATTTTAAATTTTCATTTGTTATAAAATATATTAAAATATGAGGAGGAATATTATGGCAGGCTTTATGGACAAAATAAAGAAATTTGTTGGAAGTGATGACTTGGAAGATGAATATGATGATTATGAAGAAGAGGCAGTTGTTGAAAAGCAACCTAAATCAGTAGGAGAGAGCTATGCTAGAAATGCAGGAAATAAATTAGCTTTTGAAAAAGAAAAATCTAATGTCGTTACAATGCCAAATATTAGTAGATTTTTGATTTCTATCAGAGAGCCAATAACTTTTGATGATGGTACTCAAGTTTTAGATGATGTTTTAAAGGGAAAAGTTGTTGTTTTGAATTTGGAAATGTTAGAAGTTGATAAGAAAAGGCAAATTTTTGATTTTGTAAGTGGCGGTATTTATTCTCTATCAGGAAAAATCCAAAAAGTTACAAAAGATATTTTTATCTTAGCTCCTAAGGGAATTGATATCGATGGAAAAGTTAAAGATCAAATTGAAAATAACGGATTTTATCAAATATAATTAAATGAAATCATTTGATAAGATTAAGATTTTAGATAATATTAATAATATAGAAATTAAAAAGACCATCAATAAATTTTTAGATGGTCTTGTTTCTATGGAAAAAAATTACAAAGAAGTGTTTGTTTCTAATTTTTTTACTCCACTGGAGTTTAAATATGTAAAGAGAATTTTAAAAAATTTAGATTTGAATTATGATATTATCTTTGTTGAAGAAGATTATGAAAGAAAAATTTTGATTTTTTATAGAGATAGCTATGTACTAGATGATTATTTAGAAACTTTAAGATTTAAAGACATTTCAGGAATAGAACATAGAAATATCTTGGGAAGTATTCTACATTTAGGAATAAACCGTGAAAAAGTTGGAGAAATATTAAAAGTTGATGGATATTGGTATGTTTATTGCTTAAAACCTATAGGAACATTTTTATTTTCCAATTGTTTAAAATTTTCAGGACAAGATTTAAAATTGGAAATTCTGAATGATAATTTTATACCTACTAATTTCAGAAAATACGAAGATGAAAAAATAATAGTCTCCAGTTTTAGATTGGACTGTTTTGTAAAAGAACTTGCAAAGACTTCAAGAGAGATTGCTCAAAAATTCATTAAAAGTGGAAATGTAAATTTGAACTATGAGGAATGTAAAGATTTTGATAAAAAGATAAATGAAAATGATATAATTTCAATAAGAAAAGAAGGAAAATTTAAGGTTGACAGTTTTGATGGGCTAACAAAAAAGAACAAATTTGTTGTCAATATTAAGAGGTATTCTATATGATATATGCAATTATAATTGTTGGATTAGCATTAGACCAACTTACAAAATATATTACAGTAGCCAATTTAAAAGGTGCTGATTCAGTAGTTTTAATTAAAAATTGGCTAGAATTTACCTATGTAGAAAATACAGGTGTAGCTTTTGGCAGTTTTAGAGGATATAAATATTTCTTTATTTTTATTTCTTTGGTTGCATTTTTTGGAATTTTATTTTATATATATAAAAATAAGGATAAAATGTCTAAAATTGAACAAATATTATTTACTTTAATTGCTTGTGGAGCATTAGGAAATTGTATTGATAGAATTAGATTTTCTTTTGTTGTAGATTTTATACACACAAGATTTGGTGGATTATACGATTTTCCGGTTTTTAATTTTGCGGATATTTATATTTGTGTAGCTTGCTTTTTACTTATAGTTGTTTCGTTTACTAAAAAGGAGAATTAAGATGATATCTAATTATGTTGCTTGGAATGAATATTTAAAAGATGAATTTAAAAAAGACTATTTTGTTAAGATGAAAAATTTTTTAAATGAGGAATATAAAAATAAAACAATATTTCCTCCTAATGAATGTGTTTTTACTATTTTTGATAAAATATCACCAAAAGACATTAAGGTAATTATCTTAGGACAGGATCCATATCATGGGGTAAATCAAGCAAATGGAATGAGTTTTTCAGTAAATAGAGGAGAAAAAATACCGCCTTCACTTAGAAATATATATCTTGAATTATATTCTGATTTAGGGATAATTCCTCCAAATCATGGAGATTTAACTGCTTGGGTTGAACAAGGTGTTTTTTTATTAAATGCTACACTTACTGTTGAAAAGTCAAAGCCAAATTCACATAAAGATATAGGTTGGCAAATTTTTACAGATAGAGTTATTGAAATAATTTCAAATTTTGATTATCCTAAAGTTTTTATTCTTTGGGGAAGTTTTGCTATTTCAAAGAGCAATTTAATAAAAAGAGATGAAAATAACTTTATAATTACAAGTACACATCCTTCTCCTTTTTCAGCTCATAGAGGATTCTTTGGGAGCAAGCCATTTTCTAAGGCTAATGAATTTTTGGTTAGCAAGGGAGTTAAACCGATAGATTGGAGAGTGTAATTTTTGGCAGAATTAAAATATATTAGTGATAAAAAAATTAGATGTGATGTTTTTTTATCTGAAAAAATTTCTAATTTATCAAGGACTTCAATTCAAAAATTGATAAAGGGAAAATTAGTTTTTGTTAATGGAAAAAATATAAAGCCTAATGTAATTTTAGAAATAGGAGATGAAATTACAGTTTCTATTCCCGATAAAAAAGAAATTACATTGGTCGCGGAAGATATAGACTTAGATATTGTATATGAAGATGATTATATTATAATTATAAATAAACCGAGAAATATGGTTGTTCATCCGGCTGTGGGAAATGAGAAGCATACTTTGGTTAATGCTCTTTTAAATCATTGTAAATTATCAATGATTAATTCCGAAAGACCTGGAATTGTTCACAGACTTGATAAGGATACAACAGGTCTTATAATCTGTGCAAAGGACGATGAAACACATTTAAAATTAGTTGAAATGTTTGCTAATAGAGAAATTAATAAAAAATATTTGGCAATTTGTAATGGAAGTTTTTCAAAAGAAAATGGACTTATAGATAAGCCTATTGGTAGAGATGAAAAAGATAGAAAAAAGATGAGTGTAAAAAGCAAATCAGGAAAAGCAGCTATTACAGAATACAATGTTTTAATTTCAAATTTAAAATATTCATTAGTTGATGTAACTCTACATACTGGTAGAACTCATCAGATAAGAGTTCATTTTAGTAGCCTTAATCATCCTATCATAGGAGATGAAACTTATGGGAAAAAAAATGAAAAGATAAAGGCGAATGGACAGATGTTACATTCTTATTATCTTGAGTTTTCACACCCAATTACAGATGAAAATTTAAGTTTTACAGTTTTACCTGATGATTATTTTTTTAGCATTTTAAATAAAACAGGATTGGAATTTAATGAGGAGTTATTATGCAAAGCAAAAGATTAATTTTTAGAAAATTCAATTTAGATGATATAGATGATGTTTTTGAGTTTGGAAATGATGATGAAACTTGTAAATTTGTTACTTGGAATAAACACAAAAATATTCTAGAATCTGAAAAAGTAATTACAGATTATTTTATGAAAAATAAATATTGTTTTGCAATAGTTGAAAAATTTTCCAATAAATGTATCGGTTCTTTTGAATTTAAAGCGGATATAAAAAATAATTCCTTATCTTTAGGATATGTTTTAAATAAAAAATTTTGGAACAAGGGTTATATGACTGAGACTTTGAATTTTATGCTTGACTATGCTTTTAATACCTTAAAAGTTAATAGAGTTTGTGGCGTTCATATTAAAGAAAATATTACTTCAGGAAAAGTTATGGAGAAATGTGGACTTAAAGTCGAGGGCGAATTTGAAGATGAGGAATTTTTAAAAGGAAGATATATAACCTTAATACATAGAGCAATTTTAAGAAAAAATTATTTAAAAGGAGAAAAGAGGATGAAACAATTAGAAATGCCTAAAAATGGTGAAAAAGTTTATATAATGAAAACAAATGTGGGAGAAATTTCTCTAAGATTATTTAATGAAGTTGCTCCTAAGGCTTGTGAAAATTTTATTACATTGGCTAAAAGAGGATATTATAACGGAGTTATTTTCCATAGGGTTATTAGAGATTTTATGATTCAAGGTGGAGATCCAACAGGTACTGGAATGGGTGGAGAAAGTATTTGGGGAGAATCCTTTGAAGATGAGTTTGATGCTAATTTTAGAAATTATAGAGGGGCCTTGTCAATGGCAAATGCTGGACCAAATACAAATGGAAGTCAATTTTTTATAGTTCAAAATAGTAGAATTTCTGATGATTATGTAAATTATTTAAAAAATTCAGATAAAAAAGTTTATCCTGATGAAGTTGTTGAAACTTATGAAAAAAATGGTGGAGCTTTTTGGTTAGATTTTAAGCATACTGTTTTTGGACATGTTTTTAAAGGAATGGAAGTAGTTGATGAGATAGCAAATACTTACTGTTCAAATGATAAGCCGGTAGAAGATATTGTAATTTTATCAATTGAAGAAAAAGTTTTTGAGGGTTAATTATGCATCAATATAAAGGTAAATTAATTTTACATACAGGTAGTATGTTCTCGGGAAAGACTTCAAGTTTATGGAAGGACTTAAATAGATTTGAAATTGCAAAATATGAAACTGTAGTCTTTAAGCCAAAATTTGATAATAGATATGCAGATAAAGAAATAGTTACTCATGATAATAATAAAATGAGAGCTATTCCGGTTGAAAATATTGATGAAATTATAGAATATATGAAGACGAGTACTGCAAGTATTATAGGAATTGATGAAGTACAATTCATCAAGGGAGATATTAATAAGATTGTTGAAACTTTAAATTTATTTTTAGAAAATGAATTTACAGTCGTATTAGCTGGTCTTGATATGGACTTTAAAGCTGAACCTTTTGAGTTAGTAAAAGAGTTGATGCCACGAGCTGATTATCTATATAAACACCATGCAGTTTGTGCAAATTGTGGTGTTGATGCTTGGGTTAGTTATAGAAAAACACATGATGATGAAAGAATAAAACTTGGAGCTGCAGAAAGCTATGAACCACTTTGTAGAAAATGTTACTATGAAAAAGAAAAAATCAGAAAGCAAATGGAAAATCAATTAAGTATGTTAGAAGATGAGTAAATTATACTTGCTTTATTCTTTTAGATATGTTATAGTATGAAGGTAGTAATAATTTACTACATATTTCCTATAGTATTGGAGGATTAAAAGGATATGAAAGGAACTGTAAAGTGGTTCAATGCAGCTAAAGGATTTGGATTTATTTCTACTGAAGATGGAGAAGATGTATTTGTACATTATTCAGCATTAGAAGAAACTGGTGAATTTAGAACTTTAGATGAAGGACAAGCTGTTGAATTCGAAATAGTTGAAGGCGCTAAAGGTCCTCAAGCTTCTGGTGTTGTTAAGTTATAAGATTGTTTTTTCTTAAATGGAAATTCAATTTAAACATACTTCAGTATGTTATGATATTAATATTAATCAAGAAGTAAAATCTACTTTTTAGGAGATTTTTTAAATTTAACCAAAAGGAAATTTTATGAGTAAAAAATTAGATGAGATGAGTTTAGAGGAATTATGGGAAATCTTTCCTATATTTCTAGTTGAACATAATGATGAATGGGAAACTTGGTATGAAGATGAAAAATTAAATATTTTATCTTTATTTTCAAACGAAAAAATTTACAGAATTTCACATATAGGAAGTACATATATTCCTACAATATGGGCAAAAAACATTGTAGATATTCTTTTAGAGATTAAGAATAATGAAGATTTAAAGTTTGTAAAAGAGATATTATTAAAAAATAATTGGCTTTGTATGAGTGAAGATGAAAAGAGAATCTCTATGAATAAAGGATATACTGAAAAAGGATTTGCTAAAAAAGTATTTCATTTGCATATAAGATTAGCAGGAGATAATGATGAATTGTATTTTAGAGATTATTTATTTGAAAATTCTAAAATTGCAAAAGAGTATGAAAGACTAAAATTATCTCTGTGGAAAAAATTTGAACATAATCGAGATGCTTATACAGAATCAAAAGGAGAATTTATTAAAAAATATACTGAAATTGCGAAGAAAAAATATGGAAAAAGATATTAATTTATCAATTGATTTCTTTAAATTTTTAGTATATAATTTTATATGAGATTAATATTAAGGAGTTTCTATGGCAAAAATATTAAGATGTATTGATGAACATAATTCTATGAGATTTTTCTTTGCTTTTACAGATGATATAGTAAAAGATTTTGAAAAATTACAAAAGAGCTCTATCAGTGCAAATATTGAAATGGGAAAAGTTTTAACGATGAATGCGTTACTTTATTCCGATTTAAAAAATGATACTGACTCAATTGATTTAAAGTTAAAGACTAATGGTGAATGTGGTCTTATAATTTCAAAATTATACAATAATTCATTTATAACAGGATATTTGGAAAATAAAAACTTAAGTAAATATGATAAAATATATGAAAAAGGAAAATCTTCAAAAGATTTTATAGGCGATAAGGGAATACTTGTTTTGATAAAGGATTTGGGTCTTAAAGCTCCATATGTTGGACAAACAAGTATAATTTCTCCAAATATTAGTGAAAATTTTACCAATTATTTCAGCGCATCCAATCAAACTGTTACTTCTATTGATTTGCAAGTAAAAAAAGTTGAAGATGATTATATTTCTTTTGGATTTATGATGGAACTTTTGCCGAATTATACTGAAAAAGATTTATCACAATTTACTATCTATTCAGATATGTTTAAAACTGAATTAGATAATTATTTAGCTTCAAAAACTGATGATATAAGTTTTTATGACTATATTGTTTCTATTTTGAAAATTTTTAATATTAGAATTATTGAAGAAAAAATTATTCATTACAGATGTAATTGTAGTGAAGAAAAAATAGATAATATGTTGTTGGGACTAGGGAAAAAAGAGCTTAATGATATAATTGAAGACGGGAAAGACATAGAAATTTCTTGTAATTTCTGCGGTAAGAAGTACAAAAAAAGTATTGAACATATAAAAAATTTATTAAATAAACTTTAGGAATTATTTATGAAAAAAATAAATTTATTAGATAATAGAATCTATAGAAATTTAGTAATGATGTCTATTCCAATAATGACAACTTCATTTATTCAGATGTCTTACACTTTAATGGATACATTTTGGGTTGGAAAACTTGGAACCGAAGCAATTGCCGGAGTGGGAATTGTTGCATTTATTATGTGGTTTGCAAATTCTTTAGTTTTAGTTTCAAAAACAGGAATAGAAATAGGGGTTGCCTATAGTGTAGGGTCGAGGGATTATAAACAATTCAGAAAATATATTGATACTTCCGTTGCAATAAATTTATTTATGTCTATAACATTTGGAATAATCTTATATATTTTTAGACTTGATATAATTAAATTTTTTAATATAAAAAGTGAAATGGTAAATTCTCTTGCAAGTAGTTATTTAAAGATTGTTATTTTAGGACTTCCTTTTACTTTTTTAAATCCACTATTTTCAGGAGTATTTAACGGTTCTGCAAATAGTAAAGTTCCTTTTATAGCAAATTCAATTGGACTTATAATAAATATAGTTTTGGATCCGATTTTAATTTATGGATTTTTCGGATTACCTGAATTTGGAGTTAGAGGTGCAGCTATAGCTACAACTTTATCTCAAATTATTGTTACAGTTATTTTTATGGTATTTTCAATTTTAGACGGAAGAATCCTTAAAGGAATAAATTTAGTTAAAAATTTTAACAATCCAACCTTTAAGGAAGTTTTAAGACTAGGTGTTCCAACAGCTTTTAAATCCTGTATATTTGCTTTTATCTCAACTATTTTACTTAGAATAATAGCTAATTGGGGTGAAAATGCAGTTGCTGCTGAGAATGTTGCAGTACAAATTGAAGCTATAAACTGGATGACTGTTGAAGGCTTTTCCATTGCACTTTGTGCTTTGATAGCACAAAATTATGGAGCAAAAAATTATGAAAATATAGCTTCCGGTTATAAAAAAGGACTTAGGATAATTTTAGGAATTGGAGTTTTCTGTTCATTCTTTCTGTTTTTTTCATCAGATTATATAATCAAATTATTTATAAGAGATGATTTAAATACAATTAGGATGGGGGTTAGTTATTTAAAAGTTTTGGCTTTTTCAGAGATATTTTTAGCACTTGAAATTGGAATTTCAGGGATGTTTAACGGGCTTAAAAACACAAAAACTCCAACGGTGATAAGCACTTTTTCAAATGCTCTAAGAATTCCTTTAGCTTACTTGGTTTTTTATCTAAAATTAGATATAACTTATATTTGGGTTGTAATATCTTTTTGTACTTTTTTAAAAGGAATACTAAATTATATTTTCTTTAAGAAATTTATTAGAGAAAATTTTGATTTTAAGTTATAATATATTGAAAAAAAATAAAAAATGTGTTATCATATTTTTGTTATATTTAGAAAATTTTAGATTGAAAGCAGTAAATATATTCAAATTTTTAGAGAGTTATTGTTTGGTGGAAAATAATATTTTGAAGTATTGAACTTGTTCATAAAATGCAAATGCCGTTGATTACGTTATAATCTTAGAGTGAGTTTAATACTAATTAGAGTGGTACCACGGAATTTATGCTTTCGTCTCTTTATGAGGCGGAAGTTTTTTTATGGAATGGAGGAATGTTATGAAAAATTATGATCCGAAAAATATCGAAAAAAAATGGCAAGATATTTGGGATGAAAAGAAGCCTTTTAAATGTGAAATTAATGATAAAGAAAAATTCTATCCTTTAATAGAATTTCCATATCCTTCTGGTCAAGGACTTCATGTAGGACATCCAAGACCATATACTGCAATGGATGTTGTAAGTAGAAAAAGAAGACTTGAAGGGCAAAATGTATTGTTTACAATGGGTTGGGATGCTTTTGGTTTACCAACTGAAAACTATGCGATGAAAAACAAAATTCATCCGGAAATTGTAACAAAAAATAATATTGCAAACTTTAAAAAACAATTAAAGCGTATTGGATTTTCTTTTGATTGGGATAGAGAAATAAATACAACAGATCCTGAGTACTATAAATGGACTCAATGGATTTTTATGAAGATGTTCGAAAAAGGGCTTGCTTATAAAATGGAAATGCCAATAAACTTCTGTACTTCTTGTAAAGTAGGTTTATCAAATGAAGAAGTAGTTGGCGGTTGTTGTGAAAGATGTGGTAGTGAAGTTATTCATAAAGTTAAAAATCAATGGATGTTAAAGATAACAGAATATGCAGATAGACTTATTGATGACCTTGATGAAGTTGACTTTATTGACAGAGTTAAAACCCAACAAATTAATTGGATTGGTAGAAGTTATGGAATGGAAGTTAAATTCCAAATTAAAGATATTGATGATACTATTTTGGTATATACTACAAGACCTGATACAATTTTTGGTGCAACTTATATGGTTATATCTTGTGAGCATCCATTACTTAAAAAATACGAAGACAGAATAAAGAATAAAGAAGAAATTGAAAAATATATTTTAGAAGTTCAAAAGAAATCTGAATTTGAAAGAACTGAAATGAATAAAGATAAAACCGGGGTTAAAATTGATGGAATAACAGCAATTAATCCTTGTACTAAAAAAGAAATTCCTGTGTTTATTTCCGATTATGTTCTAATGACTTATGGTAGTGGAGCAATTATGGCAGTTCCTGCACATGATACTAGAGATTTTGATTTTGCTAAGAAATTTGGATTAGAAATAGTTGAGGTTGTTAGTGGTGGAGAAAATGTTCAAGAAAAAGCATATACGGATACTAATAATGGAATTATGGTTAATTCAGACTTTCTAAATGGACTTTCAATTAAAGAAGCAAAAGAAAAGATTTTTGAATATTTATCAAAACTTGGTATTGGAAATAAAAAGACAAACTTTAAACTTCGTGATTGGGTATTTTCAAGACAAAGATATTGGGGAGAACCGATTCCTTTGGTAAATTGTGAAAAATGTGGTTGGGTTGCAATTCCGGAAGAAGAACTACCTTTAAAACTTCCTGAACTTGAATCTTTTGAACCTACAGAAACAGGAGAATCTCCACTTTCAAAAATTGATGAATTCGTAAATTGTACTTGTCCTAAATGTGGAGGAAAGGCAAAGAGAGAAACTGATACAATGCCACAATGGGCTGGTTCTTCATGGTATTATTTAAGATATATGGATCCTAATAACAAAGAAAATCTTGTCGGAAAAGATGCTTTAAAATATTTCAATCAAGTTGACTGGTATAATGGTGGTATGGAACATACTACATTGCACTTGTTGTATTCAAGATTTTGGCATAAATTTCTTTATGATATAGGTGTAGTAAATACAAAAGAACCTTATTTAAAAAGAACATCACATGGAATGATTCTTGGAGAAAATGGAGAAAAAATGTCTAAGTCAAGAGGAAATGTTGTAAATCCAGATGAAATGATTGACAAATATGGGGCAGACGCATTGAGATGTTACGAAATGTTCTTAGGAGATTTTGAAAGAAGTGCGTCTTGGTCTGACGGTGGAATTAACGGTTGTAGAAAATTCTTAGATAGAGTTTGGAAATTACAAGAAATTACAAATTCATCCGAAGAAATGACAAAATCTTTGGAAAAATCAATCCATAAGACAATTAAAAAAGTATCAGAAGATTTTGAAAGTCTTAAATTTAATACTGCAATAGCAGCTCTTATGACTTTAATTAATGAATTTTATTCAGTAAAAGAAATTTCAAGAGAAGATTTAAGAATATTCTTGATTTTATTAAATCCAGTTTCTCCACATATTACTGAAGAAATATGGGAAGAAATGAATTTTGGTGGATATATCTTTGAACAAACTTGGCCAAAATATGATGAAGCTAAAACAATTGATTCTGAAGTTGAGATGCCTATTCAAATAAATGGAAAAGTAAGAACAACATTAATGATTCCAAAAGATGCAAAATTTGAAGATTTTAAAGAAGAACTTTATGATAACGAAAATGTTAAAAAATTTATAGAAGGAAAAACTGTTGTAAAAGAAATTTTTGTTCCGGGAAAAATTTGTAATATAGTTGTTAAATAGTAATGAAAGAAAGATATGTATTTAATTGCATATCTTTTTTTGTTATAATTTATATAATATAATTGATATGATTAAAAATTTTATTTAATCAAGGAGGTTTGAAAATGAAGTATAAAACAAATATAGATATACCGGAATTGGATTTAGAACTTCAAGATGATGAATGGAATAAGGAATATATTGATCACAATAGACAAATTGTCAGAGCAATTGTTGTTGATGACTCAAATTATTTTTACTTTGTTAGAGTTCATAGAGATGATGACTTTGGCAAAGCTACTCTTATTGAAACTGCAGGTGGTGGAGTTGAATTAAATGAAAATTTAGAATCCGCTGTCAGAAGAGAATTAAGGGAAGAATTAGGAGTAGAAGTTGAGATTATTTGTAAAATAGGAGTTGTAAGTGACTATTATAACCTTATCCATAGACATAATATTAATAATTACTATTTTTGTAAAATAGAATCGTTTGGAGATAGAAATCTGACAACTGAAGAAATTGAGAGTTTTAAATTATCAACACTTAAATTGACATTTGAAGATGCTATAGAGGAGTATAAAAAATGTTCAAATACAAAACTGGGGAAGCTGATTTTAAATAGAGAGCTACCCGTTTTAAATTATGTAAAAGAAATTTTAAATATATATAAATGTTTTAATTAATTGAAAAATTAATTAAATTTCGTAGACTTGTTTTTTGTATATTTTTGGATTTTATGGTAAAATAGTAGATATAATTAATAAAATGTGAGGTGTTTTATGAATAATAAAGTTGCATTGGTTATTGAAGGCGGAGCAATGAGAGGAGCTTTTTTAAAAGGAGTTTTAGATTGCTTTAAAGAAAATGAAATTAAATTTCCATATATTGTAGGAGTATCTGCAGGAGCTATTACAGGCTTTGAATTTTTTAGTGGAATAGAGTTTGATGTTAATAAATTGTTTCAAGAGTTTTTGAAAAATATGGAATTATTAAAGAATTCTTCTGAGCCTATTGATTTGAAATCAACAGTTAATAGTATTTTTAATTTTCCTGAATTTGATAAAAGTTTAGATGGAGATTTTGAAGCAGGGGTAACTTCTTTAATTGATGGCAGTTATAAATTCTTTTCAGCAAAAGATGCAAAAAACACTTCAGATATGGTTGATAAGATAATAGCTTCATCTTCTCTTCCAGATATGGCAAAATTTGTAATGATTGATGGAATTCCTTATTTTGATGGAGGAATGTATAATAGCAATCCACTTGAAAGAGCAATTGAAAAAGGTTATGAAAAGTACGTAATTTTACTAACTAGAAATAGAGGTTATAGAAGAGAGGATTCTGATGTTAGTGATAGAGTAAAGTATGCTTATAAAGATTATCCTAAATTTATTGAATCAATGGAAAATGAAAAAAATAAATATAATGAAACTATGGATTTAGTGGATAGTCTAGAAAAAGAGAAAAAAGCATTAGTTTTTGCACCGGTTAATCCTTTAAAATTTAAATCATTTACAACTAATATGCAAGATGTTGTAGATTTATATAAGGAAGGATATATGGTTGCAAGTCAAAATATTGAAAAGGTTAAAAAATTTGTTTAGGAGTTAGAATGATATACGGTTTATCTGATTTGCATTTAGATTATACTGGAGATAAGTCAATGGAGGTTTTTGGCTCCGCTTGGGAAAACTATGAAGAACGAATGTTTAAGTCTTGGAAAGAAATTGTAAAAGATGATGATTATGTCGTTGTACCCGGAGATATCTCTTGGGCATTAAAAATTGATGAGGCCTACAATGATTTAAAAAGAATTGAAAGTCTTCCGGGAAAGAAAATTTTTTTAAAGGGTAATCATGATTTATGGTGGAGTAGTCTTAATAAAATAAAAGAATTAAATTTAAATAATATGTTCTTTTTACAAAATAATAGTTTTGAAACGGAAAAATATGTATTTATTGGAACGAGAGGATGGGTTTCTCCAAAATCTTCTGAATTTTCCGAAGATACAGATAGAAAAATATATAATAGAGAGCTTATGCGATTAAAACTAAGTTATGATTCTGTTAAAAATAAAGAAAAGGAAATAATTTGTCTTTTTCATTATCCACCGGTAGAAAAAAATAGGACTTTAAATGACTTTGGATTATTCGTTAAAGAGCATAATATAAAAATTGTTTTATATGGACATCTACATGCATATTCTTTGAATAATGTTGTGGATGAAGTAGTTGACGGAATAGAATTCCATTGTATTTCCGCAGATTACTTAAAATTTATCCCAAGACTTATTAGGAGATAAAATGGAGAAAGAGTTAGAAGTTAAAATTTTAAATATAGATGTTGAAGAAGTTAAAGCCAAATTGGAAAATTTAGGGGCAAGATTTTTGAAAAGTGAAAATCAAGAAAATATAAGGCTTACATCTTCAAAATTTGATTATATTCCAAAAGGAAGTTTTTTGAGAATTAGAAAATTTTTAGATAAAAATGGAAAAGAAATTAATTCAGAGTTAACATATAAAGAACATAAAGAAAATAAATTTTTAAAGGAATTTAATGAATATAACGTTTCTTTGAAAAATAGTGAAGAGATGTTAAGAATTTTAAATTTTTTGGGTTATGATAAACTTGATATAGAGAAAAAATTCAGAACATCATATAAATTAAGAAATGCTTATATTGACATTGATATATGGGATAAAGAAGTTTATCCGTATCCATATATGGAAATTGAAGTTTCCAATTATGATGATTTGTGTGAAGTTTTGAATTTGTTGGGAATAAGCGAAGGAGAAATTTGTCTTAAATCTTTACCTGAACTTAAAGAAGAATTAAAAAATAGGAGTTAGTATGAAGGAATTGTTTGAAATTTTAGTGAAAAAGAGAACATCTGTTCTTATTGTATTACTTGCAATATTTGTAGCAATGGTTGTAACATATTTGTTAAGTAGATTAAAAAACAGATTTATTAAATTTATTCCAGCATTTATTTTAATTATTGTAGGAACTGTATTTTTAGCAGATGGATGGACAAATATTTTGACTGCAAGAGGGATAAATTCACTATACTATGCAATGATTATTGGTACAAGTGGAGTTGTTTCGCTATTTTTCGCTTTAATACTTATGAATTTTAAGAGAAAGTAGGTGTATGTATGGGTAATGTAGCCGCATTTTTTGATATTGACGGAACTATCGCAAGAGAATCACTTATGATTGAACACTTTAAAAGACTTATAAAATATGAGATTTTAGATGAAAGTATTTGGGTTGATAATGTAAAACAATTATATATGGAGTATGTTAATAGATATGGAGCTTATGATGCTTATATTGAAGCACTTTCTGAAAAGTATAGAAGCGACTTAAAAGGATTTGATGTAAGATATAATAAATTTATTGCAGAACAATCCATTAGAAAAGTATTTGAAAGAGTTTATGTGTTCTCAAGAAATCAATTGGAATTTCATAGATCTAATGGACATCTAATCTTTTTTATTTCAGGCAGTCCTGATTTTTTGGTTAAGGAAATGGCTGAAAAATATAATGTTACAGAATTTAGAGCAACAAAATATTTATATGATGAATACGGAAAATTTACCGGAGAAATTGTACCGATGTGGCATAGCGAGGGGAAAGACAAGGTCTGTAATGAAATTATTGAAAAATATGATATAGACACTGAAAAATCTTATGCTTATGGAGATACAACCGGAGACTTATCAATGCTTAGAAGATTTGGTAATGCTTATACAATTAATCCGTCAAAAAAATTGTTAGAAAGAATAAAAAAGGATGAAGAACTTTCAAAAAAAGTAAATGTAATAGTTGAGAGAAAAGACGTTATTTATAAGTTAAAAGCTGATGTAACAACTTTATAATTTAAAATTTTTGATATTAAGAACATAAAAAAAGTAGCTCATCGGCTACTTTTTGTTTTTTATAAAATTATGCTTTGGCTATCTTTTCTCCAAACGCTACACAATCATCTTCGTCTTCTGGTGTTGGACAATCATATACGCAAAGCGGTTCAGCAACGATTTTAGCTCCAACTCCTTCACATCTAACTTTCCAGTCTTTCATCCATTTTTGTCCTTCATTCCATTCATAAGATCCGAATAAAGCAATTTTTCTACCATTTAATTCTTCTTCAACTTCTTCAAACATTGGTTCAAAGCTTGATTCTTCAAGAACTTCATCTCCCATTGCCGGACAACCGAATGCAACTAAGTCGTAATCGTTTAACATATCTGCTCCAAAATCGTCACAGAAGATTACTTCAACTTCAGAACCTGCATTTTCAATTCCTTCGGCGATACAATCAGCCATTTTTTCAGTATTACCTGTACCTGACCAATATACAACTGCTACTTTCATTTAAAAGTCCTCCTTAAATTTTGAATAACAAAGTAAAAATTTATTGTATCTGTAAATAATACAACACGAATTATAATTAAATTTAAAATAGATATTTTAAACTTAATAACAATTTCTACAAGATAATAATAACAATAATCTAAAAATTTGTCAACCATTTGTAAAATTTTTACACTATATTTTATATGGCAAATAGAGTAGTTTATGCTAAAATTTAATAAAAATAACAGAAGAAAATATATAAAAAATTATTTTAAAAAATTTTTTATAAAATTGTTTTAAATCTTGACATTAGGGAATAATAGTAATATAATGTTGTTAGCAGTCTAATAGATTGAGTGCTAAAAAGAGGTGATAAAATGCTTGATGATAGAAAATTGAAGATTTTATATGCCATAATAGATAGTTATATTAGTACGTCTGAGCCTATAGGTTCTCGAACAATTTCAAAACAATATGATATGGGAGTCAGTTCGGCAACGGTTAGGAATGAGATGAGTGACTTAGAAGAACTTGGATTTTTAAATAAGGCTTATTCTTCTTCCGGTAGGATTCCATCAGATAAGGCCTATAGACATTATGTTAATTATCTATTGTCTTCGCATTTTGATGAGATTTCTAAAAATATATATGGAATTGACATTTTATCAAAACATATCAATGAAAAAAACAAGATATTTAAAGAGTCTGCAAAAATAATTTCGGATGTGACAGAGTGTATAACAGCAACAATGATTACGGATTATATGGATTGTTCTGTTAAAAGTATCGATGTTATCAATATAAGTGGAAATTCTTATGTTTTGGTATTAGTTTTTGATACTGGAAAAGTAATTAATACCGTATTCGATTCAAAAACGAAGTTTAGTACTGAAGTTTTACAAGAATTGCTATTCTATTTAAAAAAATATTTGATAAATGTTAAAGTATCTGATTTGAATGAAAGATTAGAGTATTTGAAACTTACTTTTGTTTCGAAAATTCCTTTTATAACGGAGATTTCCGATTTAATAGGTAAAGAAATTTCAAAGACTGAAAAATCCAGTATTGAACTTGAAGGAATTTCTAATATATTTAATTTTCCTGAGTATCAAGATTTGAAAAAAGCTAAAGAACTTATTCATTTCTTAGAAGATAAAAATGAACTTGAAGATTTATTTTTAAGTTATAGTGGAGATAAAATATATGTAAGTATAGGAAGTGAAAATAATAAAGATTTTTTAAATGAAAATACTATTGTTGCGACATCCTATGATTTTGGAGACGGTAGCAAAGGTAAAATAGCGGTTATCGGACCAACCAGGATGGATTATGAAAAGATATTGTCAACTATGTTAAGTTTAAATGATAGAATTAGAGATATTTTAAAATGACGGGAGGCGGAATAGTTGAGAAAAAATAAAAAAGAAGTAAAAGATGAAATTAAAGAGGATGCTATTGAAGAAGTAGAGGAAAAAGATTTAGAACAAAATTCTTCTGACGAGGTTGAAAAGAAATTAAATTCAGAAATTGAAGAATTAAAAAATCAACTTTTAAGACTTCAAGCTGATTTTGTAAATTACAAGAACAGAACAGAAAGAGAAAAATCGAATTCTATTATTCTTGCTAATGAAGACTTAATTTTAAAATTGTTACCTATTTTGGATAATTTTAACAGAGCTTTTGCTCACGCCGATTTAAATGATAAGATTATTAAAGGTTTTGTTATGATTAAAGAACAATTTGAATCAGTTTTAAAGTCTGAAATGGTTGAAGAAATAGAAAGTGATGGAGCCGTTTTTGATCCGAATTTGCATAATGCAGTTATGACTGAAAGCAAAGAAGGAGTAAAAAGTGGTATAGTATTAGAAACTTTTGAAAAAGGATATAAAATTAAAGATAAAGTAATTAGACCAAGTATGGTTAAAGTTAGTGAATAATAAGGAGGAAAAGATTATGTCAAAAATTATAGGTATTGATTTAGGTACAACAAACTCAGCAGTTGCTGTTATGGAAGGTGGAGAACCAACAATTATTCCGAATGTAGAAGGAAATAGAACAACTCCTTCAGTTGTTGCTTTTACAAAAAATGGAGAAAGATTAGTAGGTGAAACTGCTAAAAGACAAGCAATTACAAATGCAGCAAGAACAATAACTTCAATTAAGAGAGAAATGGGAACAGATTACAAAGTAAAGATTGATGATAAAGAATATACACCGGAAGAAATTTCAGCAATGATTTTACAAAAAATTAAATCAGATGTTGAAAGTTATTTAGGAGAAACTGTTTCCGAAGCTGTAATTACAGTTCCTGCATATTTTACAGATAGCCAAAGACAAGCTACAAAAGATGCCGGAAAGATTGCAGGTTTAGATGTTAAGAGAATTATTAATGAACCTACTGCTGCGGCCCTTGCTTATGGAATGGACAAAGATACTGAACAACATAAGATAATGGTATTTGACCTTGGTGGTGGTACATTTGATGTTTCTATTTTGGAAATCGGAGATGGAGTTTTTGAAGTTTTAGCTACAAGAGGTAACAATAGACTTGGTGGAGATGATTTCGACGAAGTTTTAATGAAATATATGATTTCAGAATTCAAAAAAGAAAATGGTATTGACTTAAGTAAAGATGTAACAGCAATGCAAAGATTAAAAGATGCCGCCGAAAAAGCTAAAAAAGAACTTTCAACAACAATGACAACAAATGTAAATTTACCATTTATTACTGCTGTTGACGGGGCGCCGGTTCATTTAAATATGGATATTAAGAGAGCAAAATTTGAAGAATTAACTTCAGATTTAGTTGACAAAACATTAACTCCGGTTAGAGAAGCTTTAAATGACGCAGGGCTTACTGCATCTAAAATTGATAAAGTTCTTTTAGTTGGTGGCTCAACAAGAATTCCAGCAGTACAAGAAGCTGTTAAAAAATTAATTGGAAAAGAACCACAAAAGGATATTAATCCTGATGAATGTGTTGCTATTGGAGCTGCTATTCAAGGTGGTGTTTTAACAGGAGAAGTTAAAGATTTATTATTACTAGATGTAACTCCATTATCATTAGGTATCGAAACAATGGGTGGGGTAATGACAAGATTGATAGAAAGAAATACAACAATCCCTGCTAAAAAAAGTCAAATTTTCTCAACAGCTGCAGATGGACAAACAGCAGTAGACATTCATGTTTTACAAGGTGAAAGAGAATTTGCTCATGATAATACAACACTTGGAAGATTCCAATTAACAGGTATTCCTGCTGCTCCAAGAGGAGTTCCACAAATTGAAGTTACTTTTGATATAGATGCTAATGGAATTGTAAATGTTAGTGCTAAAGATTTAGGTTCAGGAAATGAACAAAAGATTACAATTACCGCATCAACAAAATTATCTGAAGATGAAATTAATAAGAAAGTAAGAGAAGCAGAACAATTTGCTCAAGAAGATAAAAAGAAAAAAGAAATTGTAGAAACTAAAAATAATGCTGAATCTTTAATCTATCAAACTGAAAAAACTTTGAAAGATTTGGAAGGAAAAATTTCTGAAGAAGAAAAATCAAGCATTAATGCAAAAATAGAAGATTTAAAATCTGCTTTAACAACTGATAATGTAGAAGATATCAAGGCAAAGAATGATGCCTTAACTCAAGAATTCTATAAAATTTCAGAAAAATTATATCAAAATGCTAACCCACAAGGACAAGGAGCAGAACAAAAGAAAGATGATGTAGTTGATGCCGACTATGAAGTAGTTGACGAAGATGAAAATAAATAGAACTAAAAGTACTAAAAATTAATATTTTACAATGCGAACCCCTAAGTTCATATAAAGGATTTTGGGGTTTTTTTGTATATCAGAATACGATGTAAGTTTTTATTCTTTCTTAAGTATCATTTTTAAATTTTGACAAATATGATATAATATCAATGTGTATGTACTTTTGAGGGGGTAGGAAATGTTTAAAAATAAGAAATTTTCTCTGTTAGGATTAATATTTGTAATATTTATTTTTACAGCTTGTTCAAGTAATAAGGAAATTAGTGAATTATTTAAAAAATCAAAAAAGGTAAATAATATTCAGTCCTATGTCTTGGTTAATGAAATTGACTATGAAAATAAAGGAAATGTAAAAAATCAAATGATGAAGGCTAAACTGATAAATGACAAGGATACGAAAAAAATTATTAAAGGAAGAGTATCTGTTAGATACAGCGGGACTGCAAATTATGAGAAAAACAATTATGACGTTATATTTGTTGGAGATGAAAATAAGTCGTTGGTTATGACAAAAAAAGTTGATGGAAAAGAGAGTAAAACTCAAAAAAATAATGCTGATTATAATATAAATCCGGATTATTTTAAATTGTTGGATAATATTTATTCTTTTGACAAAGAAGACTTGACATTTGAAGAAACAGATTCTGAATATTATCTGAAATTAAAAAATGGGAATAAAAATTCAAAAGTTTTTGATTTATTAAAATCAGAATATAGATTTTCTTTGAACAATGTTACTGAAGAGGAAGTTGATATAATATTTGAAACTATATTTGACAAGAAGACATTTTATTTAAAAAGTATAGTTTGGACTGTGGAATATAGTGGGAATAAAGGTGCTTTTAAATTGAAAAATACTACAACGTATTCTGACTGGAATAATGTAAATTTAGATGAAAATAGATAGATTAAACAGTTAAAGAATGTTGCTCTTTTGAGTAGCATTTTTTCTCTATTGAAATGTATAATATTTTGTGGGTATAAATTGCTTGATTATATATTAAATGTATTGAAATATATGTTATTTTATGTTATAATTTTTGGGTATGTAAATAGAAAATATATAATTTTTATATAGTAACTAGGAGGAATATAAATGAATACTAAATTAGTATCAAGAGATGAAAAGAAAATAGTTTTTACATCAGAAATTAGTTCAGAGGCTTTTGAAGCTTCAGTTAATAGAGTTTATAACAAAATGAAATCAAGATTTAACATTCCAGGTTTCAGAAAGGGAAAAGCTCCAAGAAAAATCATTGAATTAAATTATGGAGAAGGTATTTTCTTTGAAGATGCCGTGAATGAATTATTGCCTGAATTATTTGAAGAAGCTATTAAAGAGTTGAAAATAGGTAAAGATATTTGTGGAATGCCAAAAATAGATATTGAAGAATTTGATAAAAATAAAGCTATAGTTATTAAGTTTGATCAAGAATTAAAACCTGTTCCTGAACTTGGAGATTATAAAAATTTAGTTGCTGATGATGTTAAATTTGAAGTAACTGATGAAATGGTTGACGAAAGAGTAAATAAAGAACGTGAAAATAATGCAAGAATAGTTTCAATTGAAGATAGACCTGTAAAAGATATGGACACTGTTAATATTGATTTTGAAGGAAGTGTTGAAGGAGTTCCATTTGACGGAGGTAAATCTGAAAATTATGATTTAGTTGTAGGTTCACATACCTTTATTCCGGGTTTTGAAGAACAATTAATTGGAAAGAATATAGGAGATAATGTTGATGTCAATGTTATTTTCCCTGAAGAATATCATTCAGAAGAATTAAAAGGAAAAGAAGCTCTTTTCAAAGTAAAAATAAATTCAATTAAAGAAAAGCAACTTCCTGAATTGGATGATGAATTTGCTCAAGATGTTTCAGAGTTTGATACATTGGAAGAGTATAGAGCAGACATTAAAAAGAATCTTGTTGAATCAGCAGAAAAAAATGCTTTGGTTCAAAAACAAAATAATGCAATTGATGCACTTATTGAAAGTTCAAATGTAGAAGCTCCAGAATCAATGATAAATGAAGAAGTTGATAAGGCTTTTAGAGATTTTGCAGGTAGAATTAGACAATACAATATGGATTTAGATAACTATTTCAAAATGTTAAATACTACTGAAGAAGCGGTTAGAGAACAATTAAGACCAGAAGCTACTAAGAGAGCTAATGCTGAACTTGTTATCGATGCTTTTGCAAAATTGGAAAATATTGAAGTATCTGAAGAAGAGATCGATAAAGAAATTGATGAATTCGGAAAGAATATGAAAGTTAAAGATTTTGAAGAATTTAAGAAGGAATTAAAATCAGGAGAAGGTCTGGAAGGTATTACTGCAAGTTTAATTAGAAGAAAAGCGGTTGATCATTTGGTAAGTCTTGTTAAATTCCAAGAACCTAAAAAAGAAACTGTTGAAGAATAATTAGTTAAAATATAGCTTGCATTTTGTTAAGCTATATTTTTTATTAGGAGGTAATTATGGCGCTTATACCTATGGTAGTTGAACAAACCAATAGAGGAGAAAGGTCTTATGATATTTATTCAAGACTTTTAAAGGAAAGAATTATATTTTTAAGTGGAGAAGTAAACGATCAAATGGCTGATTTGATTGTTGCACAACTTTTATTTTTAGAATCAGAAGATCCTAAAAAAGATATTCAAATTTATATAAATAGTCCAGGGGGATCAGTTAGTGCAGGACTTGCAATTTATGATACTATGCAATATATTAAACCTGATGTAAGTACTATTTGCATTGGACGTGCTGCAAGTATGGGAGCATTTTTATTGACATCAGGAGCAAAGGGGAAGAGGTTTGCTTTGCCTAATGCGGACATTATGATTCACCAACCTTTAGGAGGAGCTCAAGGTCAAGCTGAAGATATTAAAATTCAAGCTCAAAAGATTTTACAAGTTAGAGCAACTCTTAATGAAATTTTAGCAAAGAGAACAGGGCAATCACTTAAAAAAATTGAAAAAGACACGGACAGAGATTTCTATATGAGTGCTTATGAAGCAAAAGAATATGGAATAATTGATGAAGTAATTGAAAATTAAGGAGTTAATTTTGGAAAAAAAGGTAACTAGATGTTCTTTTTGTGGTAAAGAAGTAGAAGAAGTAGATCAAATAGTAAGTGGAATTAATGCAAATATCTGCAATGAATGTATTGAGATTTGTCATTCCATGCTTGAATACCAAGAAAGAACTAAGAAAAAAGAAAGTTTAGAAAAATTACCAACTCCGGTAGAAATCAAGAAAATTTTAGATGAATATATTATTCAACAAGACAATGCAAAGAAAGCATTGAGTGTTGCAGTATATAATCACTATAAGAGAATTAACAGAGATGTTGAGAGTGAAGTAGAAATTCAAAAGTCTAATATTTTGCTTGTTGGACCTACAGGAAGCGGTAAAACTCTTTTAGCTCAAACTCTTGCGAAAGTTTTAGATGTTCCATTTGCAATAGCTGATGCAACAACTTTAACTGAAGCGGGATATGTTGGAGAAGATGTTGAGAATATAATTTTGAAATTAGTTCAAGCAGCAGACTATGATATAGAAAGAGCTGAAAAAGGAATTATATATATAGATGAAATTGATAAAATTACCAGAAAAAGTGAAAATCCATCAATAACTAGAGATGTTAGTGGAGAAGGTGTTCAACAATCACTTTTAAAAATTATAGAAGGAACTGTTGCAAATGTTCCTCCTAAAGGTGGAAGAAAACATCCTGATCAACAATATATACAAGTTGATACTACAAATATTTTATTTATTGTAGGGGGAGCTTTTCAAGGAATAGAATCAATTTTAAAAGCCAGACTCGAAAAGAAATCAATGGGGTTTGGCGCAGATGTTAAAACGGATAAACTTGATGATTTTTCTGAAATTATTAAGAATTTAAGACCTGAAGATTTACTTAAGTATGGTTTGATACCTGAATTTGTTGGTAGAATACCTATGATTGTAACTTTAGAAAGTTTAAATGAAAATTCTCTAATTAGAATTTTAGAAGAACCAAAGAATGCATTAATTAAACAATATAAAGAGCTTTTATCTATGGATAATATAGAGCTTGAGTTTGAAACAGATGCAATTAAAGAAATTGCAAAGATAGCTCTTGAAAGAAAAACAGGTGCAAGAGGTTTGCGTGCTGTTATAGAAAGTGCTCTTTTAGATACAATGTTCACATTGCCGTCTGAGAAAAATGTTGAAAAATGTGTTGTCACTAAAGATGTAGTTTTAGGAAAGGCAAATCCCGTTTTAATATATAATGAAAATAAAAAATAGAGGAAAAATATTTATGAGCAATATAAATTTTAATGTTGAAGAAAAATTAAATAGACCTGTAATAGCACTTAGAGGACTTTGGATTTATCCTTATTCTGTTGTTCATTTTGATGCAGGAAGAAAAAAGTCTATAGATGCAATAGAGTCTGCATTAAAAAAGGATTCAATTTTAGTTGCTTTTACTCAAAAAGATATCAGGACAGAAGATCCTAAGGCAGAAGATTTATATGAAATGGGAACTGTCGTTATCGTTAAACAAATTTTAAAGATGAACAATGGAATAACTAGGGTTTTAGCCGAAGGTATTTGTAGATGTAGAGCAAAGAAAATTTATGATGATGGTAAGTTTTTAACAGCTGATGTTGAAGAATTCTATTATGATGAAGTTGGTGAAGAAGTAGACTCTGAATTGGCAACTTTAAGAAATATGGTTGAAGTTGCATTTGAGGAATATACAGCTAAGAAAAGACATTTAGATGTTGATACGGAAATTAGTGTTCAAATCTCTTCTAATATGGATAAATTTACAAATAATGTAGCAAGTTATATAATGCGATTATCTGATGATGAACATTATGAAAACTTTAAAATTTTTGATATGAAAGAAAGACTTGAAAAGCTTTATGAAATTTTAAAAAATTCTATAGAGTTATCATTTTTAGAAGAAAGTATTTCCAGAAAAGTTTCATCAAGACTAAATAAAAATCAAAGAGAATATTACTTAAGAGAACAACTTAATGTAATAAAAGAGGAACTTGGAGATGGAGAGGATTTAAATTCTGAATTAGATGAATATGCTAGTGCTATAATGAGTTTTGGATTTGATGAAAATATCGAAGAAATGCTATTTAAGGAAATTAGAAAACTTTCAGAAATACCTCCAGGATCTCCGGAAGGAAATGTAATTAGAAGTTATCTTGATAAAATAGTTGCATTACCTTGGAAAAAATCTAAAAAAGAAAAATTAGATGTATCTTATACCAGAAAAATTTTGGATAAAGATCATTTCGGACTTAAAGATGTTAAGGATAGAATTATTGAATCAATAGCTTTAAGAAAAATTTCAAATAATCAAAAAGGCTCAATAATTTGCTTAGTTGGACCTCCGGGAGTTGGTAAAACTTCTATTGCAAAATCTATAGCAAAATCTTTGAATAGAGAATTTGTGTCTATGCGTTTAGGTGGGCTTCATGATGAAAGTGAAATAAGAGGGCATAGAAGAACATATGTTGGAGCAATGCCAGGTAAAATTTTAACTTTATTAGAACAATGTAAAGTTAATAATCCAGTAATGCTACTTGATGAGATTGATAAGGTTTCAAATGATTTTAGGGGGGACCCTTCAAGTGCCTTACTTGAAGTTTTAGATCCTGAACAAAATAATAAGTTTACAGATAATTATATAAATATTCCTTTTGACCTTTCAAAAGTTATGTTTATAACTACTGCAAATACAACTTCTACAATTCCATCTCCATTACTTGATAGAATGGAAGTTATTCCGGTTTCTAGTTATACTTATGATGAAAAAGAAAAAATTGCCATTAATCATTTGATTCCAAAGGCATTTAAAAACTTTTCAATGACTAAGAAAATGCTTGATATAAAAGCTGATGCAGTAAGGGATATCATTCGATATTATACTAGAGAATCCGGTGTAAGAAATTTGGAAAGAATGATTGAGAAAATAATTAGAAAAGCAGCTGTGATTTTAGTTTCAAAAGAAAGTAAAAAAGTTACAGTTAATTCAAAAAATCTTGTTGATTTCTTAGGAAAGAAAAAATTCCATGATGATATTTTGGAAAAAGAAGATAAGGTTGGACTTGTAAACGGATTAGCTTGGACAGAAGTAGGAGGAGAACTTTTAACAATAGAAACTGATATTGTCAACGGAACAGGAAAAATTCAACTTACTGGACAACTTGGTGATGTTATGAAGGAATCTGCAATGACTGCAATTTCATTTGTTAGAAGTAAAGCTGATAAATTTAATATTAAAGAAGATTTTTATAAGGAAAAAGATATACACATTCACGTTCCTGAAGGAGCAGTACCAAAAGACGGTCCATCTGCTGGTATAACAATGACAACAGCAATTGTCAGTGCTCTTACAAATAGGAAAGTCAATAGACAATTTGCAATGACTGGGGAAGTAACTTTAAGAGGAAGAGTTTTAGCAATAGGAGGACTTAAAGAAAAAATCCTTGCAGCAAATAGGTATGGAATAAAAAATATAATTATTCCAAAAGAAAATGAAGTTGATATTGATGAAATTCCTGAAGAAATTAGAGAAACATTAAAAATTTATACAGTTTCTGATGTTTGTGAAGTATTAGATTTAGTTTTAGAAAAAGAGGTGTAATGTGAAAATAATCTCAAGTGAATTAGAACAAATAGCTGCGATTATTTCACAGTATCCTGATTCTAATTTAAAAGAAGTTGCGTTTGCCGGCAGGAGTAATGTTGGGAAATCAAGTTTTATAAATGCTTTCATAAACAGGAAAAATTTAGCGAGAACTAGTTCCAAACCTGGAAAAACAAGAACAGTAAATTTTTATAAAATAAATAATTCATTTAGATTAGTGGATTTGCCAGGATATGGATATGCACAAGTTTCTAAAAGTGAAAAAGAAAAATGGGGAGTAATTATTGAAACCTATCTTTCTAATAGAGAAAATTTGTGTGAAGTTATTCTTATTGTAGATATTAGACATGCTCCTAGTAAGGAAGATGTTATGATGTATAACTGGCTTTTAGAATATGGATTTAGTGGTTATGTTATAGCAACTAAAGCTGATAAAATTTCTAAAGGACAATGGAATAAACATTTAAAAGTTGTTAGAGAAACTTTAGGAATAAAGGATATGAATTTAGTTATTCCATTCAGTTCGGATTCTAAAGCAAATTTAGAGGCAGTCCATAATAAAATAGAAGAAATATTAAGCTGTGAGTAATCACAGCTTTTTAGTTGTTTATATTTTCGTCAACAGGAATACATAATAATACAATAAAAATTAAAATTGAAATTAAAACTATAACAAAAGGTCCTTTTTCTATTATTGGTATTGTGCCGACCATTCCGTTATATTTAAACTTAACTCTTATTATATCAAATAGACATACCCCTAAAGTAATAAGATTTAATAAAATGCTTAAATATTTAAAATATTTACATGAGCTTTTTTTGATAAGTGAAAATACAGTTAAACAAAAAAGAATTACAAGAGGAATTAAACTATATAATCCAATTTTTTCATATCCATAGTATATTTTATCAGGAATATTTCCTGGTGGAATACTACCCATATACAATCTTGACCATGGTAATAATATTGATGACAAAATCCCTGCTAATGATAGAATAATTATATATATTTGTAAGTTTTTTGATTTTTTCATTTCATCCCTCCTTATATAACAAATTTATTTAGTTAAATTATAACATTGCAGTTTTATTAATTCAATAATTTCTGTTAATAAATTAGATTAAATAATGTTGACTTTTTTATATATTTTTCATAAAATATATTCATAATGATAATCTTTAAAAAGGTTATCTGTTGAGGAGGAGATATTATGAAAAAAATATGGAAAAATAATTTGAATATTTTGCTACCACTTTTTGTAGTTATGTTTATTTATATTTCATTGGAAATAGGCGTTGCAATGTTTTTTGGGTATGTTATAGATTCTGCCAGTGGAGCAATAAATATGAAATTTTCTAAGGTTATGATTTATACTTTTGCTTTACTTATTACAGAGAGCGTTTTTAAATGGATTTATGAAGTTATGAGTTATAAGTTTGTAGCTAAAATGTCTTTAGATACAAAGATTTACATATTTAATAATTTAATAAAACAAGATATTGAAAGTTTTTATAATAATGATGTAGGGGATAAGATTTCAATTCTTACTAATGATATTAATACAATAGAAACAGAGTATTTTAGAACATTTTTAAATTTAGTTAAATCAGGATTTTTGTTTCTTTTTGCCTTTGGGACAATTTTCTATGTTTCCTATCAAATGACGATTGCTTTAATGATATTGTCTATAATTTCATTTGTTTTTGGAAATATTCCAATGAAAAATTTAAAAACTTTTAAAGAGAAATTTTCAAATTCTCAAAGTGAATATACTGCAAGAACAAGTGAATATTTTAATGGTTATGAAACAATAAAAGTATTTGGACTAGAAAAATTTATTTCAAAAGTGTTTTATAATAACTCAAAAAATGTTTATGATAAAGGACTTGCATATCAAAAAAGATATAGTTTAGTAACTATGATTTCATACTTTTTTGGAGGTTTTACATTTTTAGGTGGTTTTGTTTGTGGTGGATATTTAGCATATAAAGGATTTATAACACTTGGACAAATGATTGTTTGTGTTCAACTTACAAATCATATTGTAAATCCTTTGATGTTTGCTATAGAATCTTATGGAAAATTTAAGTCTGTTGATAAAATATTAAATAAAATCGAAAATACTTTAATTTCAGAAGAAAATGTTGAAACAACAGAAATTAAAGACTTTAATAATAAGATTTCTTTAGAGGATGTTAGCTTTAAATATGATGATAAAAAAGTTTTGGAAAATATAAGTTTTGATTTTGAAAAAGGCAAAAAATATGCTTTAGTAGGTTTATCAGGAAGTGGAAAATCAACTTTGATGAAGCTAATTTCAAAAAGAATTAAAGCAAATGAGGGGAAAATTTGTATAGATGGGACTGATTTGGATAAAATTTCAAGAAATTCTATTATAAATTTAATTTCAACAATTAATCAAAATGTATTTTTATTCAAAGGAAGTATTTATGATAATATAACATTATTTAGTAAAGATTATTCGGAAGAAAAAGTAAAAGATGTTATATTGAAAGCTGAACTTGGTAAATATTTGGATAGATTGTATGATAAGGAATTGATTTCTGAAAACGCAAATAATTTATCAGGAGGAGAAAAACAGAGAATTTCAATTGCAAGGTCTTTGATAAAGGATACAAAGATAATACTTGCTGACGAAATTTTATCAAGTTTGGATAATGAAATTGCATTTTCAATAGAAAAGGGACTACTTGAACTTGAAAATATAACATTGATTTCTGTAACACATAGATTAATAAAGGAAAATTTAAAACAATATGACAAAATATTGGTATTAAAAGATGGAAAAATAGAAGAAAAAGGTAATTTTGAAGAGCTTATGAATTTTGATTCATACTTTAAAAAATTATATACAATTTCTGAGGTTGAAAATAATTAATTATTACACTTGGGAGAATTAATTTATTTATGATAAAAATTGAAAATTTATTTTATAGTTATAATTCTTTTGAAAAAGATAGTGGTTTTTTAGGTTCTTTAAAGGATTTTTTCAAAAGAAGAGAAATAAAAAAATTAGCTATTGAAGATTTTAATTTAGAAGTCGAAATGGGAGAAATAATAGGAATTTTAGGTCCCAACGGTTCCGGAAAAACGACATTAATAAAATTGCTCACAGGGATATTAAATCCGGAGAGTGGAATTATTGAGTGTGATGGAAATATTCCTTTTAAGAAGGAAAAATCTTATCTTAAATCAATAGGTGTGGTTATAGGACAAAAGAGTCAATTAATTTGGGATTTACCTGCTGAAGAAACTCTCGAGATGCTAAGATGTATTTACAAAATAGATAAAGTAAGTTATGGAAATAAATTGAATAATATGGTTAAATTGTTAAATTTAGAAGACAAACTGAGAATTCCTGTTAGAAAATTATCGCTTGGAGAGAGAATTAAGTTTGAGATAATCTGTGCTTTAATTCATAGTCCTAAGATTTTATTTTTAGATGAACCTACGATAGGATTGGATATAACAAGTCAAAGGTCTATTCATGAGTTTTTACTTGATATAAATAAAAAATACAATGTGACTATATTTTTAACTTCTCACTATATGAAAGACATTGAGACATTATGTGATAGGGTTATAATTTTGTTAAATGGGAAAAAGGTGGAAGATTCAAATATAAATGAAATTATAAATAAATTCTCTGCTAAAGATGAATACATAATAGAATTTAAAGATTTTATACCTGATGAATTTAATTGTTTTAAACTTTTGGATAAGAAAAAATTACAGGTAAATTTTGATGAAGCAAATTTTATATTAAAAAATGTAGACTTTTTACTTATAAAAAATATATCCTGTGAAAATAAGAGTTTTGAAGATGTAGTTTTTGATATATTCAGCGAAGGCAAAAAGGAGGATTAAAATGAGTAAATATTTACCAACTTTTTTTAATCAGCTGAATATACAATTAAGCTATAAGTTTAACTTTATTTCCAATATATTTGTTAATTTACTAGGTATTGTAATTTCTATATTTACTTGGAATGGTATTTTTGAAAGCACTTCAGTTGAAACCATTGGGGGTTTTACTAAAACTCAAATGATTTATTATATAATTATTTCAAATATTGGGATGATTTTATTTTCAAGTGAAAGTGTAGTTAATATGGGTCATCTTGTTAGGACCGGAAAACTTACTTCTATGTTGGTTAGACCATATTCTATATTAGTGAATTCTTTTTTTGGATTTTTAGGAAAAAAGTTTATATTTATTATTGGTTATGTATTTATGTTCATTTTAGCTTTTTTCGTTAATGCAAATATAGGATATTTTTTTCTAGTATTTTTGTTGTTTATAATAAATTTTTGTATGTTTTTTATGCTAGTTTCTCTTGTGGGAAATCTTGGATTTTATTTGATAAATATGTGGACATTAAGACCTTTAATAAATTCGATTTACTTAATGCTTGGAGGACTGCTTTTTCCTTTGAACTTGTTTGGAAATAAAATTTACAAAATAGTTGATAAAAATCCATTTGCAATAGTAGGATTTAATTTTACAAGAGCTATGCAAGGAAAATTAACAATTGAAGAATTAATTTTTTATATAATTCTTTCTTTTTCTTGGCTTATTCTGTTTTTTGTTCTTTATAAAATTACTTATTATTTTGGACTGAAGAGATATGAGGGAATGGGAGCGTAAATATGAATTTTAGATTGTATAAAAAATTTTTATCACATAGTTTTCAAGAGTTTTTAATTTACAGAACTACTGCAATTGTAACAATAGTTTTCGGTTTGATATTTTTTCTAGCTGAGTTTATTGCAGGGGTAATTTATTTTGATTATACTGAAACGATATATGGTTGGGCAAAAAATGACTATTTACTTTTGATATCAGTAGCTTCTGTAATAAGTTATGGTTATCAGTTTTTATTCACCGTTGCTCATGAAAATTTATATGAATTTATTTTAGGTGGAGAGTTGGATTATATTTTGATTAGACCTGTAAATTCTTTTTTGTTTTACTCATTTTATAGGGTGGATTTTCCGAGTTTGATTAATCTATTTATAGCTTTGTGTTTTCAAATCTTTATGTTGACAAAATATAGTTTAAACTTAGTTTTAATAATTGAATTTATTATTTCTATTTTGTTATCCATATACTTGGTATTTTTATTAAATCAGATTGTAATTACTATATCATTTTGGAAAGAACATTCAAGTGCTATAATGGGAATACCTGAATATCTAATTGATTTTTCAAGCAGGCCAAAATCTATTTATCCAAAATCAATACAGTTTGCATTAATTTATATAGTTCCTATTTTGCTGTCAATTAATCTACCTGTACTTATAGTTAAAGGGGAAGCTTCTGTTTTAAGTATATTATATATATTCTTATTCGATTTATTGGGAACTATTTTTGCGATATTTCTTTGGAAAAAAGGCTTGAAGAAATATGTATCAGCTAATTAGTTGCTATTAAAAAATAAATATTGAAATTAACTAAATCTTAATTAATAAAGTATATTTTATTTCATTAGGGTTTATCTATTATGTTGGATAGAATTATATGGTGAAAAAATAATTTTTAAAAATAAAATTGATAAAAAATATCAATTATATCTAAAAATCTATTGAAATATTTTTTTTGTTGTGCTATTATGAGTATGTTGAAAATAAAAAAATGGAGGGAATAAATTATGGTAACAAATGAAATGATGAAAAAATTTAAAGAACGTTTTGAAAGCGATTTATCAAGTAGAGTAATTTCAAATGCAATTGCTAAAAATGGTATTCAAGATAGTTCAATTAATAATGATGCTTTAAGATTTCATAATTTTAAGTTTTCAGATAGTGTAAAGAAAGCTGAAATTACAAATCAAAAGAAATCAGGACGTTGTTGGATGTTTTCAGGGCTTAATGTTTTGAGATTAAAAGTTATGGAAAAACTTAATTTAAAAACTTTTGAATTTTCACAAGTTTATCTTTTCTTTATGGATAAAATGGAAAAATCAAATAATTTCTTAGAACTTATGATTGAACATATAGATGAGCCATTAGGATCAAGGCTTATGGATAGTTTGTTAGATTTAGGAGCTGATGATGGGAACTTTTTTGAATGTTTTGATGATTTAATTTCAAAACATGGTATTGTTCCTAAGTCAGTTATGCCGGAAACTTTCAGTTCATCCGATTCAGGTGCTTTTGTTGAACAAATCAATGTAAGACTAAAGAGAACTGCAATGAATATGAGAAAAGCACATTCAAATGGAGCTTCAGTTCAAGAATTAAAGAAATTAAAAGAAGAAACTCTTTATGAAGTTTATAATATTTGTACAAAAGTTTTAGGAAAATTACCAGAAACTTTTGATTTTGAATATACAGATAAAGACGATAAATTCCAAAAGATTACAAATTTAACTCCAAAAAAATTCTATGAAGAATATGTTGGAAATTATTTTGAAAATAAAGTTGATTTAATTGAAGATCCAAGAGGTAAGTATCCATTTGGTAAAAAAATAGAATTAAAATATTTTAAATCTGTTAGAGAAGGAAATCCTGTTGCTTCTTTAAATGTTCCTCAAGAAGACATTAAAAAAGCTATAATCGCATCTATAAAAGCTGGAGAAGCTGTGTGGTTTGCTTGTGATGTTATGAAGAATTGTGATAGAAAATTAGGCATAATGGATAAAGATTTATTTAATTATGATGAAACTTTAACAGAACTTGGAGAATTTTCTAAAGCAGATAGAATCGACTATAGATATACAGATTTAACTCATGCTATGACATTTGTAGGAGTTGATTTGGATGAAAATGGAAATCCAATTAAGTGGCAAGTTGAAAACTCTTGGGGAGATGAAGTTGGAGAAAAGGGAATATTCTCAATGAGCGACTCTTGGTTTACAAATGAAAACATTTCAGCAATAGTAGATAAAAAATTCGTTGATGAAAAATGGTTAAAAGGTTTAGAAGAAGAATCTATAAAGATTGAACCTTGGGAACCATATGCAATGATGTTAAAAAGATAGTTTTTAAGGAATTACTACGGTAATTCCTTTTTTTTTAATTTTTAAATCTTTATAAGACTATTTTTTATTGTCAAATTATGTTAAAATAGTTTTGAAATATTAATCAAATAGGAGGTATTTATGACTAAAGATAATTTAGATTTAAAGTTTGGAGACTATAAATATATTCGTCCAGATTTTGAAAAACTTAGAACTGATATTAGAGCTTTGACTCAAAGACTTGTAAATGCTAAAACGGTTGAAGAAGCTATTGAAACTTACAATGAACTTGATGAATTAAATTCAAATGCTGACAGTATGATTGCTTTGGCTCATGTAAAAAATTCAATAGATACAAAAGATGAATTCTATGATAAAGAAATGCAATTTATTCAAGAAAATTCTCCGAAAATTGAAGAAGTTTTAGTTGAATATATTAGAGAATTTGTAAACAGTAAATTTAGAAAAGAGCTTGAAGAAAAGTTTGGAGTTTATTTATTCCAAAAATATGAAAATTATTTATTGACTTTTAATCCTTCAATTATGGATGATTTAGTTGAAGAAGCAAAGGTTGTTATGGAATATCAAAAACTTTTATCTTCTTGTTCAAAAGAATGGAATGGGGAACAATTAAATCTTACTCAGCTTGCTAAATACTCTCAAGATTCAGATGCTGATATCAGAAGAAAAGCTACAAATCTTATATCAGAAATTTATGAGGAACAAACTGAAAAATTAGATGAAATTTATGATAAAGTAGTTAAGATAAGGGATAGAATGGCTAAAAAATTAGGCTATAAAAACTTTATTGAACTTGGTTATAAAAAAATGGGTAGAGTTGACTACAATGCAAAAGATGTAGAATCCTATAGAAAACAAATTGTAGAAACAATTGTTCCTCTTTGTAATAAATTAAGAGAAGAACAAAGGAAGAGAATTGGTTTAGATAAACTTACTTTCTATGATGAACCTATTTTCTTTAAATCAGGGAACCCTGCACCACATGGAGAAAAAGACTGGATGCTTGAAAGAGCTGAAAAGATGTATAGTGAGTTATCTCCTGAAACAAAAGAATTTTTTAACTTTATGAAAACAAAAGATTTGTTTGACTTGGATGCTAAGAGTACAAAAGCAGCAGGTGGATATTGTACTTATTTAAGAAATTGGAGAAGTCCTTTTATATTTGCCAATTTTAATGGAACAACTCATGACGTTGAGGTTTTAACTCATGAAGCGGGTCATGCTTTTCAAGTTTTTTCATCAAGAGATTATATTCCTGAATATACTTGGCCAGGAATGGAATCAGCAGAAATTCATTCAATGAGTATGGAATTTTTCACTTGGCCTTGGATGGATTTGTTCTTTGAAGAAGAAGCTGATAAATTTAGATATAAACATATAACTCATTGTTTGATGTTTTTACCTTATGGAGCATTAGTTGATGAATTTCAACATGTTGTATATGAAAATCCGGAACTTTCTCCAAAAGAAAGGCGTGAAAAATATAGAGAATTGGAAAAGAAATACTTGCCACATAGAGATTATGACGGAATAAAGGTTCTTGAAGAGGGTGGATTTTGGTTTAGACAAAGACATATTTATCAAATGCCTTTCTATTATATAGATTATACTTTGGCTCAAGTATGTGCTTTCCAATTCTGGAATAAAGATAGAAAAGATCATAAAACTGCTTTTGCAGATTATTTAAGATTATGTAAAACAGGGGGAACAAAACCTTTCTTACAACTTCTTGAAGTTGCAAAATTAGAAAATCCATTTATATATGGAACTATAAAAAAAGCAGTTGAACCAATAGAAGAATATCTAAATTCTGTTGATGCAAGTAAATTTTAAGAAAAATGTTAACTAAAAAACGCTCCGTCTGGAGCGTTTTTTAAACTTCTACTTCTTTTATATTTTCAATCATATTTATATTTTCTTCTAAAATAGGATTAACTTCATTTTCTATAAATTCATCAACTTGAGAAGGGCATCTTCCTATATATTTCATAGGATTAAGTACTTCATTTAGTTCATCTTTGCTTATGTCAAAGAAATCATCTTTTTCAATTAATTCCAATAAATTATTTTCAAGTCCTTTTTCTTTTACATTTTTACCTGCAATTTGTGAAAGTTCTCTAATTCTTTCGTGAAGTTCCTGTCTATCTCCGCCTTTTTTTACTTGATTCATCATTATGTTTTCGCTAGCCATAAAAGGTAATTCAGCCATTAGATGTTTTTCAATTACTTTTTCATAAACTACCATTCCATCAACGACATTTGCATATAGCTCTAATATTCCATTTACTGCTAAAAATCCTTGAGATATTGAAAGTCTTTTGTTTGCACTGTCATCTAAAGTTCTCTCGAACCATTGAGTAGCAAAAGTTATTGAAGGATTTATAACATTTGAAATTACAAAATTTGACAGAGCTCCAATTCTTTCTGATTTCATAGGATTTCTCTTATAAGGCATGGCAGATGATCCGATTTGACTTTTGCCGAAAGGTTCTTCAATTTCTTTAAGGTGTTGTAAAAGTCTTAAATCATTAGAAAATTTATGAGCGGATTGTGCTATATTTGATAATAAAAATAAAATCTTACTGTCAATTTTTCTTGTATATGTTTGACTTGTAACGGCAAAAACACCTTTGAAGTTCATCTCTTTAGCTATATAATTATCAAGTTTTTTAACTTTTTCTTCATCATTATTAAATAATTCCATAAATGATGCTTGACTTCCGGTTGTTCCTTTTGCACCACGAAGTTTTAAGTTTTCCAATATGAAATTTAGTTCTTCAAGGTCAATAATTAAATCTTGCATATATAGTGTTAATCTTTTTCCAACTGTAGTAGGTTGAGCGGCTTGAAAATGTGTATATGCCAAAGTTGGAATATTTTTATATTTTAAAGCATTTTTCTTTAATAAATTTAAAACAGTTATTAATTTTTTCTTTACAATTAAAAGTGCTTCTTTCATAACGATGAGTTCAGTATTATCTCCAACAAAACAACTTGTAGCACCTAAATGTATAATTCCCTTTGCATTAGGACATTGAACTCCATAAGCATAAACATGACTCATAACATCGTGTTTTACAACTTTTTCTCTTTCTAATGCAACATCAAAGTTAATATCATCTTTAAAGGCTTCAAGTTCTTTAATTTGCTCATCTGTTATATTTAGTCCTAAACTTTTTTCTCCTTTTGCAAGAGTTATCCATAATTTTCTCCAAGTTTTAAATTTAAATTCATCGGAAAAAATGTAACTCATCTCTTTACTTGAATATCTACTTGTAAGTGGATTTGAATAAATATCTTTCATAAAAACTCCTTGATAATATATTTTTTACTATCATAATATAATTTATACATAAATGACTTTTTAAATTAAAAAATGATAGGTATAAGTATAACTATATTATATCATAAATCTATTTATATTGTTATTACAAAGAGAACACAAATTTTAAAAATACTTGAAATAAGCAATAATTGAGTTTACAATATATTTATAAATATGTTATAATAAACGGAGCTTATATTTTAACTATATAAGGGAGTCTTGTTATTTGGTAAATTATTATTTTATCAAATAAATTTGCAGATTAACATTGATTTTAAATTAGGAGGTAATTTTAATGATAAATAATGAAGAAAAAAATTTAGATGATAAAGAAAAAAATCTAGATAATAGAGAAAAAATGGTAGATAATGAAGAAAAAATAAAAATAATGAGAAAGAAGAGAAAGAAAAACAGAAGAAAAGAAAATTTTATTATAATAACTGCAGTTTTTTTGGCACTTTTTATTTTTTTAGGTGGTAAGTATGCATTAGATATTATTTATCAAAATAAGAGTCAAGTACAAAATAAAAATAATCAAAATGAGCAAAAAGAAACTTCAGATAATAACTCAAAAGAAAAGCAAAGTGAATCTGAAAAAGAAACTGAGCAAAAAGATTCGAACGGTATAGACTTTGCAGAATCTGGCAATCATATAAAGTCTGCAGATTCATACGCTTATGATACTGCAGAGATTAGAGATTATATTATGAGTAAAAAAGAATATACAGGAAAGAAAATGGTATTCTTAACTTTTGATGATGGAGTTACTCCGGGAGTTACAGACAAGGCTTTAGATATACTTAAGGAAAAACAAGTTCCTGCTACTTTTTTCGTTGTTGGTAAAACTCTAAATGATCAAGCTAAACCATATTTGGAAAGACAATTAAAAGAAGGACATGGAATTGCTATCCATAGTTTTTCTCATGATTATAATAAATTGTATCCGAAGAGGGTTCCAAATCCTGCTACTATAAAAGAAGAAGCAGAAAAAACTATGTTAAGATTAAAAGAACTTTTAGGAGATAAATTTAATACAAGAGTTTGGAGATATCCTGGTGGACATATGTCTTGGAAAGGACTTGAAAATGCGGGTAACGGAGATGAAACTCTAAAAAGTTTAGGACTTGAATGGATTGATTGGAATAGCTTATCAGGAGATGCAGAACCTCTTAAGGTAAGACCTACAAATAAAGAAGAAATGCTAAAATATGTTAAGACATCTTTAAGTTATTGGAAACAACAAAATGTGGCAGTCGTTTTGATGCATGATTCTCAAGGGAAAAATTTGACATTAGAAACTTTGCCTAGTATAATTGATTATTTTAAATCTAATGGATATGAATTTGGTATTTTAAAATAGGTGAGTTATGAATTATTTATTAACTGGAGTTTTAATTTTATTAGTTATTTTTGCGATTGTTCTGATTTTAAAACTTTTGAAAAAATCAAATGATGAAATTATAAAAGACGAAGATATTTTGAAATTAAAACTCAGTTTTTCAGATGAATTTAACAAATTGAATGAGAAATTAAATGGGAATAACGAAAAAATCTCCAATCAGTTGCTTGAGTTTAAAAATTCTACTAATGATAATATTTTAAAAGCGGGAAAAGAAAATATTGATTCTATTTTTAATTTTAATGATAAGTTAAAATCAGAGTTAAAAAAAGACTTTTTAAATCTTACGGGTGTTGTTGAGGGAAGACTTGATAAAATAAATGAAAGCGTTGAAGTAAAACTAGAAAAGAGTTTTGAAGACACTAAAAAGACATTTAGTAATGTTATGCAAAGTTTAGGAAGACTTGATGAAGCTCAAAAAAAGATGGAGTTTTTATCAAATAATGTTCAAAATCTAAATAATGTTTTGACCGACAAAAAAACTCGTGGGATTTTTGGAGAGGTACAACTGTATCAGGTTTTGTCTTCCGCTTTTGGGAATAACAGTGAAATTTATCAAAAACAATATAAACTTTCTAATGGAACAATGGCAGATGCAGTTATATTTGCACCGGAACCTGTAGGAACGATTTGCATTGATAGTAAGTTTCCGCTGGAAAATTATAGAAGAATTTTTGAAGATATATCTGAAAATAGGTTGGAAAATGAAAAGAATTTTGAACAAAACTTGAAAAAACATATTGATGATATTTCTTCCAAGTATATAATAAAAAATGAGACTACAGATCAAGCTATTTTGTTTTTACCTGCAGAAGCCATATTTGCATATCTTAATGCATATATGCCTAAAACTGTTGAGTATGCTTATTCAAGAAGAGTTTGGATTACATCCCCAACGACAATGATGGCGATACTTACAACAATACAAGCCGTTTCTCAAAACTTAAAGCAGTCTCAATATGCATTGGAAATTCAGAAAGAGTTAAATTCCCTTTCTGATGAGTTTGAAAGATATGCAAAAAGATGGGAAACACTGGAGAAAGATATAAACAAGGTAAGCAAAGATGTAAAAGATATTTTTACAACTTCTACAAAGATTACGAGACGATTTGATAATATAAAAAATGTTGATGTCTTTGAGAAAGAAGAAACTGAGGAAGTTTTAAAAATTAAAGAATAAATTTTAAAAAAGTAGTGTATCAGTATAAAAATTTTTCTGAACACTACTTTTTTTGTAAATTTTTAGGCATATAATTTCAGATTGTAATAAAAACATACTATGTTTTTTGTTTATATAACTTTTAAGAGGGTAAAATATAGCGGAGTTAAAATTTTTTAGATGATTTTTCAATTTAATTAATATGATAAATTTTATTCTAATAACTTATAAATGAGATAATTTATCTTTTAATTAAACTTATCTAAATGAAAATAACTCTATAATTTTATAAATAATTTTATAAATTGAAATTATTTAATATCATGTGGAGGTTAAAATGGAGAAGAAAAAAATTGTTTCAGCAGTGTGTTTAGCAACTATGCTTTCCACAACAAGCGTATATTCAATTGCTGCTGCAGAAAAACCGGTAACTCAGACGAGTTCTCGTGCAACAAATGTATTAAAAGCATCAGATAATGATGATCAAAAAGCTTTAAAAGCAAAAGAAGCTGCAAAAAAAGAATTAACTGCTTATGCAAATAGTATTAAGGATAAAGTTAATTCAGACAACACTCTTACAACTGAAGAAAAGAAATCAGCTGTTGATAAGATAGACAAAGCTTTAGCAAGAGCTATAAACCAAGTTAATATCTTACATACTCATAAGTATGTTGATTTAATAAAAAGAGAGATGAAACAAAAGATTGGTGAGGCTTCAGTTGTTAAAAATAAAATTAAGGATACATCTAAAAAAGTTATTGATGAGGAGTTAAAGAAGCAATTTAAAATTATAAATGAAGCCGACGACTCAACAATGGAAGAAAAAAATAAAGCGATTGAAAGTGCTAAAAAAGAAGCTGAAAAAGCAAAGAAAAATATTGATAATGCGAAAACAAATACTGAAGTTCAAAAGGCAAAGAATGATGGAGTTGCTGAAATTCATAAATCAAATCCTGAGTCAAAAGTAAAAGAAACAGCTAAAAAAGCTATCGACTCTGTTGCAAAAGAACAACTTGATAAGATTGTTGCTGATAAAAAAGTAAAAGAAGAAGAAAGACAAATGACTATAAAAAAAGTCGATGAAGAAGTTAGAAAAGCTAAAGCTGATATTGATAATGCTAAGACAAACAAAGAAGTTGAAGACATAAAAAATAAAGTTATAGCAAAAATTAAGAATATAAGCATTAAACAAAAATCTGCAAAAGAAGATGCTAAAAAAGAATTAACGGATTATGCCGAAAAAGCCAAAACTAAAATTAATTCAGATTCAACTCTTACAGACGAAGAAAAGAAAACTGCAGTTGAAAAAGTAGATACAGCGTTGAATAGTGGTTTGAGCCAAATTGATTCTTCAACAATTGACGATTTTATTGATACGATAAAGCAAAAAGTAAAAGGAGAAATTGACAAAGCTGTTAATCCCGAAAACAAAGCTAAAGATATTGCAAAAAAAAGTATTGATGAGGAGTTGGCAAAGCAAAGTCAAATTATAAATGAAGCCAACGATTCAACAACTGAAGAAAAAAACACAGCAGTTGAAAAAGCTAAAGATGTAGCAAAAAAAGCTAAGGCAAATATTGACAATGCAAAAACAAATAATGATGTTCAAAAGGCAAAAAATGACGGAGTTGCTGCAATTCATAAAGTAAATCCTGAAATTAAAATAAAACTTGAAGCAAAAAAGGCTCTTGATGAAGCTAAAAAGAATCAAATCAAATCAATCAATGACAATAAGAGTACAACTGAATCTGAAAAGCAAACTGCTATAGATAGAGTTAATGAAGAAACTAAAAAAGGTATATTTGGTATTGTTCAAGCTAAAACAAACAAAGATGTTGAAAATGCTAAAAATGATGCTTTAACAAAAATTAAGGACATAAAACCTGAATCAAAAGCGAAAACAGATGCTAAAAAAGTTGTTGAAGAAACAGCAAAAGAACAAATCAAAAAAATTAATACCGACAAAAATTCGACTAAAGAAGAAAAAGACGAAGCTATAAATAAAATAAACAATGAAGTTATGAAGGCAAAGACAGCTATTGATAATGCAAAAACGAGCAAAGATATTGAGAATGCAAAAGATAATGGAGTTAAACAAATTATGCATATAGTTGCTGATACAAACATAAAAACTCCTCTTAAAAAAGCTGTTGAAAATAAAAGTGAAACAATAAAAACAAAAACTTTTAAAAAAGCTAAAAAAGAAAAACAGGATGCTTATCTAAAAGCAATAGAGGAAGGACAAAGAGTTCTTAACAATCCTAAAGCGACTAAAAAGGACGTTGAAGATGCTAATAAAGCCATTGAACTTGCAAAGAAATCTTTAGATGGTATCAAGCAAATGGGACATAACAAGGCTAAAGACAAAGCTAAAGAGAATGGTAAAATAAAAGAAAAAGTTAAAGAGTCAAACAGAACCAATGAATCTAATAAGTCAAAAAATTCAAAAAATCCTAATGGACAAAAAAATTCTAAAGGTAATTTACCGAAAACTTCTTATGCAAGTGGAATTGTTGGTTATGGGGTTTCAGTCTTAGCAAGTGTATTAGGCGCTTTCGCTATTGGCAAAAAGAGAAAAGAAGATTAATAGAGTTAATAATATATTAGATACGATATGTATTAAAAATAATTAGGTAGTATATCAAAATTTTGAAATTTGGTATGCTACCATTTTTTTGCTCTTAACTTTATGATAATATATAAAAAATATATAAAAAATATATAAAAAATTAAAAATGCGAATTTTTATAACAAAGTATAAACTAAAAGGCAAAAAATGAAAAAAATTTGAAAAAAGTATTGCAATAATCGAGATGATATAGTATAATATATGGGTGCTTATATGCACATAATAGGCGTTGAAGAAATAGGTTGCTCAAATTATGGCTATTTTCCAGCCTTTTGAGGTAATTATTTCTGAGTATGTCGAACTAGATTTCGGCGACGGGTCGCCGTATTTTTTGGAAGTGAAAATGGAACACACGGATGAGTTGATACGGAAGACCTAGTTGCATGATGCCAAAACATGCGAAATAAGGAGGTAAAAAAATTGGCAAACAAGCAAAAAATCAGAATTAGATTAAGAGCTTATGATCATGAATTAATTGATAGCTCAGCACAACAAATAGTGGAATCTGCAAAGAGAACTGGTGCAGAAGTATCAGGACCTATTCCACTACCAACAGAAAAGGAAATCATTACAATCTTAAGAGCTGTTCACAAATACAAAGATAGTAGAGAACAGTTTGAACAAAGAACACATAAAAGACTTATTGATATCCTAAATCCGAATCAAAAAACTTTGGAAAGTTTAAAGAAATTAAATCTTCCAAGTGGTGTAGATATCGAAATTAAGTTATAAATCTTAGAATGATTGTAAATCAATCCGCTGTAAGTAATAGGAGGTGTACTCAATGAAGAGTATTTTAGGTAAAAAAATTGGAATGACTCAAATTTTTACTGAAGATGGAACAGTTGTTCCTGTAACAGTTGTTGAAGCGGGCCCTATGTTCGTTACACAAGTTAAAACTGTTGAAACTGATGGTTATAATGCAATCCAATGTGGATATGTAGACAAAAAAGAAAAGAAGGTTACAAAACCTCTTAAAGGACATTTTGATAAAGTTAGTGTTGGATATAAGAGATTTGTAAGAGAATTCAGATTAAACGAAGGCGAAACTTTTGAAACTGGTCAAGAAATTAAAGTTGACTTATTTGCCGAAGGAGATAAAGTTGATGTTATTGGAACTTCAAAAGGTAAAGGTACTCAAGGTGCTATAAAGAGATGGAATTACGGAAGAGGTCCTGAAGGACATGGTTCTAAATCTCATAGAGTTGCCGGAGCTAGAAGTGCAGGTACTTATCCAGGTAGAGTTCTTAAAGGTAGAAAAGCAAGTGGAAAAACAGGAAATAAAAAGAGTACTGTTCAAAATCTTGTTGTTGTAAAAGTTGACGTTGAAAAGAACCTAATTCTTGTAAAAGGTGCTATTCCGGGACCTAAAGGTGGTTTAGTAACAATTAGAGAAGCGGTTAAAAGATAGTTTAAGGAGGATAAATAATGCCTAAGGTTAATGTTTATAACCAACTTGGAGAAGTTGTTGGTGATATAGAGTTAAACGAAGCTATTTTTGGTATTGAAGTTAATGAACATGTTGTTTATGAAGTAGTAAAAAACCATTTAGCTAACAGAAGACAAGGCACTCAATCAGCTAAAACTCGTGCAGAAGTGCGTGGAGGTGGAAGAAAGCCTTGGAGACAAAAAGGTACTGGTCGTGCTAGACAAGGTAGTATAAGAGCTCCTCAATGGAAAGGTGGCGGAGTTGTATTCGCACCAAAACCTAGAAGTTATAGATACTCAGTTCCTAAAAAAGTAAGAAGACTTGCTATGAAATCTGTTCTTTCTTCAAAGGTTCTTGAAGGAGAATTAAGAATTTTAGATGCTTTAACAATTGATGCATTCAGCACAAAGAAAGCAAAAGAAATTTTGAAAAATTTAAGTTTAGAAACAAAGACTATGATAGTTTTACCGGAAGGAAATGATATGATTGTTAAATCATTCGCTAACCTTCCTAAAGTTGAAACTGTTGTTGTAGATTATATGAACGTTTATGATTTAATGAGATTTGATAATCTTGTAATCGTAAAAGATGCCTTATCAAAAATTGAGGAGGTGTATGCATAATGACAGCATATGATATTATTATTAAACCGGTTGTAACTGAACGTTCAATGGAAAATATGGAATCAAAAAGATACACTTTCAAAGTTGATACTAGGGCTAATAAATCAGAAATAAAAAAAGCTGTGGAAACAATTTTTGGTGTAAAAGTTAAACAAGTAAATACAATGAATATTACTGGTAAGAAAAAAAGAATGGGAGCTAATGTTGGCAAAAGACCTGATTGGAAAAAAGCCATTGTTACTCTTACAGAAGATTCTAAAGAAATTGAATTTTTTGAAAGTATTTAATATAGGAGGTAATATTAATGGCTATTAGAAAGTATAAACCAACTTCTGCCGGTGTGCGTGGAATGAGCGTTTTAACTTTTGATGAAATAACTAAGACAAAACCTGAAAAGTCTTTATTAGTTTCTTTATCAAAATCAGGCGGAAGAAATTCATTAGGTAGAGTTACCGTTAGACATAGAGGTGGCGGTGCTAAAAGAAAATATAGAATAATAGATTTTAAAAGAAATAAAGATGGAGTACCTGGAAAAGTTGCTTCTATCGAATATGATCCAAATAGAACTGCTAATATAGCATTAATCCATTATTTAGATGGAGAGAAGAGATATATCTTAGCTCCTGAAGGATTAAAAGTTGGAGATAAGATAGAATCAGGCGAAAATGCTGATATCGTAATTGGTAATGCATTAAAATTAAAAGATATTCCGGTTGGTACAAATGTTCATAATATTGAGTTAAAACCCGGAAAAGGTGGACAACTTGTTAGAAGTGCGGGTTCTGAGGCTCAATTGATGGGTAAAGAAGGAAGATTTGCACAATTGAGATTACCTTCAGGTGAATTTAGATTGATTCATTTAGAATGTAGAGCTACAGTTGGTCAAGTTGGTAATTTAAGTCATGAACTTATAACTATAGGGAAAGCCGGAAGATCAAGACATATGGGTAAGAGACCTCATGTTAGAGGATCAGCGATGAACCCGGTAGATCACCCTCACGGTGGTGGGGAAGGTAGAACTCCTGTTGGACGTCCAGCACCTTCAACTCCTTGGGGTAAACCAGCTTTAGGACTTAAGACTAGAAAGAAAAACAAAAAGTCTAATAAGTTCATAGTAAGAAGAAGAACTAAAAACTAATTAAGGAGGAAAACAAATGGGTAGATCTCTTAAAAAAGGACCATTTTGTGATGATCATCTTTTAAAGAAAATAGACGCATTAAATAGTGCAGATGAGAAAAAAGTTGTAAAAACTTGGTCAAGAAGAAGTACAATTTTTCCACAATTTGTTGGACATACTATAGCTGTGCATGACGGAAGAAAGCACTTACCAATATATATTACTGATGATATGGTAGGACATAAACTTGGAGAGTTCGTTCTAACTAGAACTTACAGAGGTCATGCCGGAAAAAATGAAAAAAATAGTAAAGTAAGATAATAGATAAGGAGGAGATAACATGCAAGCTAAAGCAATTGCAAAATATCAAAGAATTTCACCTCTTAAAGTAAACTTTATTTGTAGAGAAATAAGAGGAAAGCATGTAGATGAAGCTTTATCTATTCTAAGATTCACTCCTAAAGCGGGTGCTAGATTATTAGAAAAGGTATTAAAATCAGCTGTTGCTAATGCAGAAAATAATCATAATTTAGATAGAAAAGACCTTTATGTATTAGAAGCTTATGCAAATGATGCTCCAGTTATGAAAAGATGGAGACCAAAAGCTAAAGGTTCAGCTTACCCAATTTTGAAAAGATCAAGTCATATTGGTGTAACGGTAGCAGAAAGATAGTATAAGGAGGATAAAAAATGGGTCAAAAAGTTAATCCTCATGGGTTAAGAGTTGGAATAATAAAAGATTGGGACTCAAGATGGTTTGCCGATAAAAAAGAATTTGGTAATTTATTAGTAGAAGACCACAATATTCGTAAACTTGTTAAAAAAGAGGTTGCTCTTTCAGGAGTACCTAAAGTTGAAATAGAAAGATCAGCAAATAGAGTAAAGGTTACAGTTTTTACTGCTAAACCCGGAATGGTAATCGGAAAATCGGGTGCTGGTGTTGAAGAATTAAGAGTTAAGATTGAAAAATTAACTGGTAAAAAAGTAATTGTTAATGTTGAAGAAGTTAAGAGACCTGATTTAAGTGCTCAATTAGTTGCTGAAAACATTGCTGGACAATTAGAAAGACGTGTATCTTTCAGACGTGCTATGAAACAAGCTATGCAAAGATCTTTAAAAGCAGGAGCAAAGGGTATTAAAACTGCTGTTTCCGGTAGACTTGGCGGAGCTGATATGGCAAGAACTGAAGGATATTCTGAAGGAACAATTCCTCTACAAACTTTAAGAGCAGACATTGAATATGGATTTGCTGAAGCTGATACTACTTATGGAAAGTTGGGCGTAAAAGTTTGGTTATATAAAGGAGAAGTTCTTCCAGGAATGAAAGCCGCAGTTATTGAAGAAAGACCTGCAAAAAAAGACAGAAGAAATAAAAAAGACAATAAGAAAAGATTTAATAAAACTGGTGCTAAGAAAGAAGCTTAGTTACTGGAAGGAGGAAAGAGTCTATGTTAATGCCTAAGAGAGTAAAATATCGTAGAGTTCATAGAGGCAGAATGACTGGTAAAGCTCTAAGAGGAAATACAATTTCTTATGGAGATTATGCAATTCAAGCATTGGAACCTTGCTGGATGACTGCAAACCAAATTGAATCTGCAAGACGTGCGATGACAAGATATATAAAAAGAGGCGGTAAGATCTGGATTAAAGTATTCCCTGATAAGCCTGTTACTAAAAAACCTGCTGAAGTAAGAATGGGTTCTGGTAAAGGAGCTCCTGAGTACTGGGTAGCAGTTGTTAAACCAGGTAGAGTATTGTTTGAAATGAGTGGAGTTCCTGTTGATGTAGCTAGAGAAGCTATGAGACTTGCTGCTCATAAGTTACCTGTAAAGACTAAATTTATAACTCGTGAGATGAAGGAAGGTGAAGCTAATGAAAATTAAGGGAATTCGCCAAATGAATGATAGTGATTTACAAGCAAAATTAAAGGATTTAAAAGTAGAATTATTTAATTTACGTTTTCAATTAGCCACTGGACAATTAGAGAATCCTATGAGAATTGGTGGCATTAAAAAAGATATAGCTCGTGTTAAGACTATTATCAGAGAACGTGAGCTTAATGCTGGAAAGGAGGCTTAATACTATATGGAAAGAAATAGTAGAAAAGTCATAATAGGAAATGTAGTTTCTAATAAGATGGATAAGACTATAGTTGTAGAAGTTGCAACTTTTGTATCTCACCCACTTTATAAAAAACAAATGAAAAAAACTACAAAATTTAAAGCACATGATGAAAATAATGAATGTTTAATTGGTGATAGAGTTAAAATTATGGAAACAAGACCTCTTTCTAGAGAGAAGAGATGGAGACTTGTTGAGATACTTGAAAGAGTAAAATAATTTTCATCTGGAAAGGAGTATCGTATGATTCAAACAGAAAGTCGTTTAAAAGTTGCTGACAACTCTGGCGCTAAAGAACTTCTTGTTATTAGAGTACTGGGTGGTACTAATAAGAAATATGCAAAAGTTGGCGATATAGTAGTTTGTGCTGTTAAAAGTGCTACACCAGGTGGAGTTGTTAAAAAAAGTGACGTTGTAAAAGCGGTAATCGTTAGAACAACAAATAGTATAAAAAGAAATGATGGAAGCTACATTAGATTCGATGATAATGCAGCAGTAATTATAAAAGATGATAAAAATCCAGTTGGTACAAGAATTTTTGGTTCAGTTACAAGAGAGCTAAGAGCCGGTAACTTTATGAAAATTATATCTCTTGCACCTGAAGTATTATAATAGGAGGTGTTAGAATGAAAATAAAATCTGGAGATACTGTTATTGTAATTGCAGGAAAAGATAAAGGAAAAACTGGAAAAGTACTTAAAACTTTAGTTAAAGAAAACAGAGTAATAGTTCAAGGAGTAAACATTCAAACTAAACACAAGAAAGCTAAGAGTCCTAAGGATGAAGCTGGTTTAATCAAAATTGAGGGAAGTATTGATGTTTCAAATGTAATGTATTTTGATACTAAAGTAAATAAACCTTCTAGAATTGGTTATGCTCTTGAAGGAGATAAAAAAGTTAGAATCAGTAAAAAAAGTGGTTCAAAAATAGATAAATAGTTGAAAGGAGGAATCTTAAGTGACTTCCAGAATGCAAGTTAAATATAAAGAAGAAATAGTTTCTGCTTTAATGGAACGTTTTAAATATAAAAATATTATGGAGGTTCCTAAATTAAATAAGATTGTTATCAATATTGGTTTAGGTTCAGCTAAAGATAATCCAAAAGTTTTAGAAAGCGCTTTAAGAGATTTGGAAATTATTTCAGGTCAAAAGCCTGTAATAACTACTGCTAAAAAATCAATTGCTAATTTCAAATTAAGAGAAGGTATGAAGATTGGTACTAAAGTAACTCTTAGAGGGGAAAAAATGTATGATTTTCTAGATAGATTAGTTAATATAGCTCTTCCACGTGTAAGAGACTTTAGAGGTGTTAGCGCTTCAAGCTTTGATGGTAGAGGAAATTATGCATTAGGTATAAAAGAACAATTAATATTCCCAGAAATCGTATATGATATGATTGATCAAATAAGAGGAATGGATATTATAATAGTTACTACTGCTAAGACTGATGAAGAGTCAAAAGCACTTTTAGAGCTATTAGGAATGCCTTTTAAAAAGTAGTAGGAGGAAATTTAATGGCTAAAAAATCAATGGTACAACGTGAATTAAAACGTCAAAAGTTAGTTGAAAAATATGCTGCAAAACGTGCAGAATTAAAAGCCAAAGGGGACTATGTTGGTTTAAGTAAATTACCAAGAAATGCTTCACCAACTCGTTTACACAACCGTTGTAAAATAACTGGACGTCCTCATGGATACATTGGAAAATATGGAATCAGCCGTATTGTATTCCGTGAATTAGCTTACAAGGGAGAAATTCCTGGCGTTAAAAAGGCTAGTTGGTAATATTAGATAAAGGAGGAAGCTTATATGATGACTGATCCTATAGCAGATATGCTTACAAGAATTAGAAATGGTAATAACGCAAGACATTCATCTGTTGAAATACCCGCATCAAAAATGAAGAAAAATCTTGTACAGATTTTATTAGATGAAGGTTTTATTGAAGGATATAATGTAATTGAAGATGACAAACAAGGAATCATCACAGTTGACTTAAAATATGGAAAAAACAACGAAAAAGTTATTTCAGGACTTAAGAGAATTTCAAAACCGGGTTTGAGAGTTTATGCTAGAAGCCACGAAATTCCTAAAGTTTTAGGAGGACTTGGAATTGCAATTATCTCAACATCAAAAGGAGTTGTAACTGATAAAGTTGCTAGAAAAGAAGGTATTGGTGGAGAGGTTCTTTGTTACGTTTGGTAACATTTTAAGGATTAAAACTAAGGAGGTAAACCAATGTCAAGAATTGGATTAAAACCAATTGTTGTTCCTGCTGGAGTTGAGGTAATCTTAGGTGAAGAAAACTTTGTTGAAGTAAAAGGACCTAAAGGAAAATTAAATCAACAATTAAGCAGAGAAATGAACATTAAAATGGAAGGAAATACAATAAGTATAGAACGTCCTTCCGAAATAAAAAGACATAAATCACTTCATGGTTTAACAAGAACATTACTTGCTAACATGATTGATGGTGTTTCAAAGGGATTTACTAAAACTTTGATTATTGAAGGAACTGGATATAGAGCAGCAAAATCTGGAAAGAAATTAACTTTAAACTTAGGATATTCTCATCCAATTGAAGTAATGGATCCGGAAGGTATTACTGTTGAAGTTCCTGAACCAACAAAAATTGTGATTAATGGTATTGATAAACAAAAACTTGGAAACTTTGCAGCAAATATTCGTTCTTATAGAAGACCGGAACCTTATAAGGGTAAAGGTGTTAGATATGAAGGTGAATATATCAGACGTAAAGTTGGTAAAACTGGTAAATAGGAAGGAGTGAAATTTAATGTTAAAGCAAATTAACAAAAATGAAAATAGAAAAGCAAGACATGCTAGAGTAAGAAAAAAAGTTTCTGGAACTCCTGAAAAACCAAGATTAAATTTATATAGAAGTAATACTAATATATATGCTCAAATTATAGATGATACTAAAGGTGTAACTTTAGTTTCAGCTTCAACTTTAGATAAAGAATTAGCTTCATTAGAATCAAAATCAAATAAAGAGGCTGCTAAAGCTGTTGGTCTTGCAATTGGTAAAAAAGCGATTGAAAAAGGCATTACAGAAGTAGTTTTTGATAGAAGCGGATATTTATATCATGGAAAAGTTAAGGAATTAGCTGAAGGTGCCAGAGAAGCTGGACTTAAATTTTAGTATCAGGAGGGTAATTAATGGAACTTTTAATTAAAGAAGTAGAAGGATTAGAATTAGAAGAAAGAGTAGTTGCCATCAACCGTGTTACTAAAGTAGTAAAAGGTGGTAGAAACTTTAGATTTAGTGCTCTTGTAGTAGTTGGAGATGGTAATGGACATGTTGGTGTTGGTATTGGAAAAGCGCTTGAAGTTCCTGAAGCTATCAGAAAAGGTGTACAAGACGCTAAGAAACATGTAATTAGAGTGCCACTTGTAAATACTACAATTCCTCATGAAATTGTTGGGGTTTTTGGAGCAGGTAGAGTTTTATTAAAACCTGCTGGAGCCGGTACTGGAGTTATCGCTGGTGGTCCTGTTCGTGCGGTTTGTGAACTTGCAGGAATTAAAGATGTTAGAAGTAAATCTTTGGGAACTACTAATGCTAGAAATATAGTTAATGCAACTATGGAAGGGTTAAAGAATCTTAAAAGAGCTGAAGATATAGCTAGATTAAGAGGAAAATCCGTAGAAGAAATATTAGGTTAAGGAGGGCTTTTAAAATGGCAAAGCTCAAAATAACACTTAAAAAGAGTAAAATTGGTAGAATAGAAAAACATGTTAAAAATGTTGAAGCTTTAGGTTTAAAAAAAGTTGGTCAAACAGTTGTTAAAGAAGACACTCCATCAATTAGAGGTATGATCAATCAAATTAGTTTTATGCTTGAAGTTGAAGAAATTTAAGGAGGTATAAAGCGTGAAGTTACATGATTTAAGACCTGCTGAAGGTGGAGGCTCAAAGGCAAGAAAAAGACTTGGTAGAGGTTACGGTTCCGGACTTGGTAAGTACGGTGGTAAAGGACGCGACGGTCAAAATTCAAGATCAGGCGGTGGAGTAAGACCTGGATTTGAAGGTGGACAAATGCCACTATTTAGAAGGCTTCCAAAAAGAGGTTTTACAAATATTTTTGCAAAAAAATATGCAGAAGTAAATGTAGAACAATTAAATATTTTTGAAGATGGTACAGAAGTTACTGAAGAATTAATATTTGAAGTTAATTTAGCTAAAAAGGCAAAGGCAAAAGATGGTGTTAAAATTTTAGGTAATGGAGAATTAACTAAAAAGTTAACTGTATCTTGCAGTAAATTTACTAAGAGTGCTGTCGAAAAAATAGAAAGCACTGGAGGAAAGGTAGAGGTGATCTAGTATGTTCAAGACTCTATCAAATGCGTGGAGAATAAAAGAAATCAGAAGTAAAATGATTTTTACGCTATTGATGATTGTTGTTTATAGACTTGGTAACATTATTCCTATTCCTTTTATGGATAAAAATGTTGTTAATAAACTTATGAGTAGTAATGCTGGAGGTTTAGTAAATCTATTAGATTTACTTGCCGGAGGTAGTTTAAAACAAATGAGTGTTTTTGCTCTTAGTATTTATCCATATATTACAGCATCAATAGTTGTTCAACTTCTTACTATTGCATTTCCAAGACTTGGAGAAATTGCAAGAGATGGAGAAATGGGTAGAAAGAAAGTTGCAAAATATACTAAAATAGGAGCAGTAATTCTTGGAATTTTTGAAGCTATGGCAATAGCAAACGGATTATTTGCTAAGGCAATAGTTGCTAAAGGATATATTCAATCAGCATTAATTATTACATCTTTATTGGCTGGTTCAATGTTTTTAGTTTGGTTAGGTGAAATAATTACTGAAAAAGGAATTGGTAATGGTATCTCAATTATTATCTTCCTTGGAATAGTTTCAAATTTACCGACACAAATCGGAACCTTTATTTATGGAATTATGACTGGAACAGTTGGAATTTTGACAATAATAGGAATTGTGCTAGCAGCTGTTTTAATAGTTGTAATAGTTGTACTTATAAATGAAGGTGAAAGAAAAATAACAGTACAATATGCTAAGAAAGTCGTTGGAAGAAAGATGTATGGTGGACAAGCTACTCACATTCCTGTAAAGGTTAATATGAGTGGTGTAATGCCTGTAATCTTTGCATCATCTTTGTTGGCTATGCCACAAACTCTTTCATTGTTATTTTCTGGTGGAACTCCAAGTTGGATTAGTTCGTATTTAACTGTTGAAGGCTCAGTTGGTGTATATGTATATTCAATAATGAATTTTATATTAATAATATTATTCGGATTCTTTTATTCATCAATTCAGTTTAATACTGTTGAATATGCAAAAAATTTACAACAGTATGGTGGCTTTATTCCTGGAATAAGACCAGGAAAACCTACTGGAGAATATTTACAAAAAATATCAAATAGAATTACTTTCTCAGGTTCTATTATATTAGCATTAGTTGCTTCAGCTCCAATAGTTCTTTCTCGTTTGAGTGGAATGAAAATAAATTTTGGTGGAACATCAGTTATAATTATAGTTGGTGTTGTAATTGAAACAATGAAACAAATAGAATCTATGATGTTGATGAGACACTATAAAGGTTTTTTAAATAAATAGTTTATAGGAGATAAAATATGAGACTAATTTTGTTAGGACCCCCTGGGGCAGGAAAGGGAACTCAAGCGTCAAGTATCGTTGCGGAATATGGTATAACTCATATTTCAACAGGAGATATTTTTAGACATAATATTAAAAATGAAACAGAACTTGGAAAAAAAGTAAAGTCATATTTAGATAAAGGTCAATTAGTACCTGATGAACTTACTATTGATTTAGTTTGGGACAGATTATCAAAAGATGACTGTAAAAAAGGATTTTTACTAGATGGTTTTCCAAGAACAATTAATCAAGCAGAAGCTTTACAAAAAGGCTTAGAAGAAAGAGGTCTTAAACTAGATAAGGTTATAAACATTGATGTTGATAAAAATATTTTAGTAAAAAGACTTTCTGGAAGAAGAGTTTGTAAAAACTGTGGAGAAACTTATCATATAGATAATAAACCAACATTAAAAGATGGAGTTTGTGATAAGTGCTCAGGAGAAGTTATTCAAAGAGCGGATGATAATGAAAAAACTGTATTAGATCGTATAGAAGTATATGAAAAGCAGACTTTTCCACTAATTGATTTTTACAAGAATTTAGGATTGATTTTAACTGTTGATGGTACTTTGTCTATTGAGGATGTCTTTTCACAAATTAAGGAGTCTCTTTCTTAAATGTCTGACATTTTGGAGAGTATACTATGGATCTAAATTTTGATTTTAAAGTAGGTCAGGTTGTAAAATCACTTAAGGGCCGTGACAAGGGCGAAGTAATGATCATAGTTGAGGTAATTAGTTCATCATTAGTAAAAGTTGCTAATGGTAGTAACAGACCTCTTTCTAAACCTAAACTTAAAAAGTCAAAGCATTTGCAAATTTATAATGACGTGCTTAAAGATTTTAGTTTGAATCCATTATCATTTAATGATTCTAATTTGAGAAAATTATTAAAATCATATATACAGGATAATGTAGAAAAATAGGAGGTTCTTTAAATGTCCAAAAAGGATGTTATAGAAGTTGAAGGAACTGTTATTGATGCTATGCCAAATACTATATTCAAGGTTAAACTTGCAAATGGTCATGAAATAACAGCTCATATATCAGGAAAATTAAGAATGAATTATATAAGAATTCTTCCTGGAGATAAGGTATTAGTTGAACTATCACCTTATGATTTAACAAAAGGAAGAATAACTTGGCGAAACAAGTAGCATAGGAGGGACTTAAATGAAAGTAAGACCATCAGTGAAAAAAATGTGCGAAAAGTGTAAAATCATCAGAAGAAAAGGTAGAGTAATGGTGATTTGTGAAAATCCAAAGCACAAACAAAAACAAGGTTAATGAAGATGGAGGTGTAGGTAACAGTGGCAAGAATTGTAGGTGTCGACTTACCAAGAGAAAAAAGGGTAGAAATAGGTTTGACTTATATCTATGGTATAGGTAGAAAGACTTCAAATGATATTCTTAGAAATGCTGGAATCAACCCAGATACAAGAGTTAAAGATTTAACTGAAGCTGAAGTTGCTTTAATAAGAGCTGAAATAGATAAATATCTTGTTGAAGGTGATTTACGTAGAGAAATCGCTATGAATATTAAGAGATTAAGAGAAATTAACTGTTACAGAGGAATCAGACATAGAAGAGGTTTACCTGTAAGAGGACAAAATACTAAAAATAATGCCAGAACAAGAAAAGGTCCAAAGAAAGTTTCTGGTACAAAAAAAGGTAAATAAGGAGGGATTTTAATTGGCAATTAAGAAACAAAAAGCTCGTGTTAAAAGAAGAGAGCGTAAAAATATTGAAAAAGGACAAGCTCATATCGTTTCTTCATTTAATAACACTATGGTAACTCTTAGTGACTTAAATGGTAATGTAATTTCTTGGGCTAGTGCTGGACAATTAGGCTTTAGAGGATCAAGAAAATCTACTCCATTTGCTGCACAACAAGCTGCTGAAGAAGCTGCAAAAAAAGCTATGGAACATGGACTAAAAGTTGTAGAAGTTTATGTTAAGGGACCTGGATCAGGTAGAGAAGCTGCTATTAGATCATTACAAGCTACTGGACTTGAAGTTAGTTTAATTAAGGATGTTACTCCAATTCCACATAATGGTTGTAGACCACCAAAGAGAAGAAGAGTGTAATTGTAAACTTTTAAAGGTATTTAAAAGTTTCAATATGAATTAGACTAAGGAGGATAAAGTCTATGACAGAAGATTTAAATACAAATATTGAAGTTTTAGATATAGATCTTGAGAAAAACTATGGTAAATTTGCTATAATGCCTCTTGATAGAGGATATGGTACTACACTAGGGAATTCCATGAGGAGAGTGCTTTTGGGGTCTCTTCCTGGATCTGCCATAGCAACTGTGAAGATTGATGGTGTTGGACATGAGTTTACAACTATTAAAGGTTCGATTGCTGATGTTCCTGAAATATTAATAAATATTAAAGGAATTGCATTAAAGAAATTTAATGATGAACCTGTAATATTAGAATTGAATGTGAAAGGTCCAAAAGTTGTAACAGCTGGAGATATTTCTGAAAATCAAAATGTTGAAATAGCTAATAAAGATCATTATATAACAACTCTTAATGAAGAGGGAGAAATTAGAATGGATTTGTTGGTCTTAAATGGTAAAGGCTACAGAGTTAGTGACTTGAATAAGGAATATTGTGATATTAATTCAATAGCGGTTGACTCTTCTTTTTCTCCTGTAAAAAAAGTAAACTTTATCGTGGGAAATACCAGAGTTGGACAAAGTATAGATTTTGATAAACTTGAAATTGAAGTTTGGACAAATGGAACAATAACTCCACAAGAGGCTCTTTCAACAGGTGCTGGAATTTTTATAGATTACTTAAGTCTATTTAGATCACTACCAGATATTAATCTTGATAATTCAAGTATAAAAGATGGTAAAATTTTAGATGCTAACGGTGTTTTATCAAAGAGTGTTGAAGAATTAGATTTATCCCTTAGAAGTTTTAACTGTTTGAAAAGAGCAAATCTTGATACAGTTAAAGACATTATTTCACAAGATATAGAACAACTGAAGAAAATTAAAAACTTTGGTAAAAAATCTGTAGAAGAAGTAGTAGATAAAATACATGAATTAGGATTAAAATTTTTAAATGAAGAATAAAAAAGAGGAGGTAGTACTTTGGCTAATTTAAGAAAACTTGGACGTAGAGCTGACCATAGAGATGCGATGCTTAGAAATCAAGTTCAATCTCTTATTGAAAACGGAAAGATTGAAACTACGTTAACAAGAGCAAAGGAAACTAGAAGAGTAGCTGAAAAAATGATAACTCTTGGTAAAAAAGGAGATCTTCATTCAAGAAGACAAGCCTTGGCTTATATTTATAAGACTGAAACAGTTCATAAGCTATTCGAAGAAATTGCTCCACTTTATAAAGAAAGAAATGGTGGATATACAAGAATATTAAAGCTAGGACCTAGACAAGGGGACGCAGCTGAAATGGCGATTTTAGAGTTAGTAAAATAATTGCTTAAAAGCTAATATTAGATTTTAATAAAAGTTTACTAAAGGCACTGAGAATTCAGTGTCTTTTTTATGAGAAAATATATTGGATAACTCAAAAAAGATATCCTAATTGATAAACGATAAGTGTAAAAATAAAAAATTTATTTGCTAATCTTAGAAAGTTTTTAGGACTTTTTATTATGATTTCTTGTAATTTATAGCATTTTGGAGTATAATTATAGTAATATATTTTTTTAAAAATGGAGTTTTATGTATATGGATAATATTATTTATTTTGATAATTTTGCAACTACAAGTTTGAATGAAGAAGTTTTTGACTCAATGAAGAATTTTTTAATTTATAATTATTCAAATCCTTCATCTCTTTATGAATTTTCACAAAAGTCAAGAGTTGCTATTGAAAAATCAAGAGAAAATATTTCTAATTACATAAATGCGGATAAAAATGAATTGTTTTTTACATCAGGAGGAACTGAAGCAGATAATTGGGCTTTTATAGGAATGACTTTGTTTAAAGGGAGAAAAAATGGTCATATTATATTAACAGCCTTTGAACACTCTGCAATTTTAGAAACTGCAAAATTTTTGAAAAATAGAGGTTTTGATGTTACTTATATTTTTCCTGATAGAGATGGTTTTATAGATGCAAAAGATGTGACTGATGCTATAAGAGAAGATACTTTTTTAGTATCTGTTATGTATGTTAATAATGAAGTTGGAACTATTCAAGATATAAAGAAGATTTGTAGTTTTGTCAAGAAAAAAAATCCGAATATAGTTTTTCATACAGATGCAGTTCAAGCTTTATCAGAAATAAAAATTGATGTAAAAGATTTAAATGTGGATTTACTTTCTGTTTCCGGTCATAAAGTTCATGCACCTAAAGGAATAGGTGCATTGTACATAAAATCCGGGACAGAAATTGAAAATTTTATATTTGGCGGGAGTCAAGAGCGATCAAGACGTGCAGGAACTGAAAATGTTGCAGGGATTGTAGGTTTTTCAAAAGCTATAGACATTTTAAGAGATTCTAGAGAGAAAAATGTTTCTAAAAGATTTGCTTTAAGAGAGTATTTTTTAAAAATCCTTAATGAAAACTTTAGTAGATTTAATATAAATGGTTCTCTTGAAAATAGATATTCCGGTAATATTAATATTTCTTTTCCCGAAGTAGATAAGGAAATGCTAATTATGAGTATGGATTTTAGAGGAATTTGTATTTCCGGAGGATCTGCATGCAGTAGTGGTGCTGTTGAAAAATCTCATGTTCTAGATGCTATGGGAATTGAAGAGGAATTAAAAAATAGCGCTGTTAGAATTAGTTTTGGTGAAAATAATACTTTTGAAGAAATAGATGAGTTTATTTTAGCTTTAAAAGAAATAATTGATTAGATGGAGGTAATATGTTAGATTTTAATTTAATTTTAAATATTACTATAAAAATTTTAGTTTCTATTTTATTAATTGTTGGAATTTATGTATTCATCCAATTTTCAAATAAAAAATTAGAAAATGAAGATAAAATAAGGTTTAATAAGTTTAAAATTTTAAGAATAGTGTTATATGGGTTATCAGTATTTTTTATGATTTTTTTATTTAAGAATTATTCAATTTTAAGGATAACTTTAGTTACATTTTTGGCATCAGTTGTTATTGCGTATATTTTAAATCCATTTATGAAGTTTTTTGAGAGAAAAAACATAAAGAGAATATATGCTATAATACTTATTTATATTATAATTGCTCTTGCTATTTTTGTTTTGGGGATAGGAATATTTCCTAGTACATTTAAGCAATTTAAACATTTATTGTTTTCTTTGCCTGATTTGGTCAAAAATTTTGTAGATTATAGTGATAGTATTAGAAAAAGTTTATTTACAGATACACCTTTTATTAATAATATGATAAGTAGTATAAATGGTCAACTTGTAAAAATTGCTAATACATTATTATCGTCTTCAGCATCTTGGGTAACGGGAATGGTTGCAGGCATTTCCGGTTTTATAGCAGTGATTATTCAGCTAATTTTAATTCCTGTAATAACATTTTATTTATTGCTTGAAAAAGATAAAATTTTAGAAGCAATAAGTAAAAGAGTACCTGATAGGTATGAAAATTTTTTAGTAAGAATTTGGAGAGAAATAGATGAATCACTATCCATGTTTGTAAGAGGTAGAATTATAATGGCTATATTTGTAGGAGTAGCTACTATGATTTATCTAATGCTTTTTGGAATTGAGTTCTCTTTTGTAATTGGAGTTATAACATGTGTGGCAGATATTATTCCATATATAGGGCCATTTTTAGGTTTTGTACCCGCTGTTTTACTTGCATTGTTCAAAGGTCCATTTACTGCATTTTGGGTTGCAGTACTGTTTTGCTTTGTTCAATGGCTTGAAAATAATATCTTAGGTCCAAAAATACTTGGAGATAGTACAGGAATGCACCCACTTATAGTTTTGATATTATTGATTATTGGTGGAGGAATGTTTGGCGTTTTAGGTATGATTTTCTCTGTACCGGTTGCTGCGGTTATAAAGATAATTTACAAACACACCAAGCCATATGTAAAAAAATATTTGTATAAAGATAAAATTGACAACTAAGAGGGATATATGAGAAGATTAGGATTAAATGAAATTAGAGAAGAATATTTGGAGTTTTTTGAGAGCAAAGGACATTTGCGTTTGAAGAGTTATCCTTTAATTCCAAATAACGATAAAAGTTTATTACTTATAAATGCAGGAATGGCTCCGTTAAAAAATTATTTTACCGGAGTTAAAAAGATGAGTAAAAATAGAGCTACTTCCAGTCAAAAATGTATTAGAACAGCCGATATTGACAACGTTGGAAAAACTCAAAGGCATGGAACTTTTTTTGAAATGTTAGGAAATTTTTCTTTTGGAGATTATTTTAAGAGAGAAGCTATAACTTGGGCTTGGGAATTTTTGACAGAAAAGCTTGAAATGGATAAAAATTTATTGTCTGTAACAGTTTATGAAGAAGATGATGAAGCTTATGATATTTGGAGAAATGAAGTTGGACTTTCAGCTGAAAAAATTCAAAGACTTGGAAAAGAAGATAATTTCTGGGAATTAGAAGTTGGACCCTGTGGCCCATGTTCCGAAATTATGTATGATAGAGGAGAAAAATATACAAATCCGGATGATAGATTTATGGAAATTTGGAATTTAGTTTTTACTCAGTTTAATAAAGATAAAGACGGGAATTATCATAGATTAGAACATCCAAACATTGATACCGGAATGGGACTTGAAAGACTTACTCTAGTTTTAGAAGAAAAGGACAATATATTTGAGATAGGCTTGGTTGATACAATAATAAAGAAAATAGAAGAAATTTCAGAAGTTAAATACAAATCAAATGAAATTTCTGATATTTCCATAAGAGTAATTGCAGATCATGCCAGAGCTATGACTTTTTTAATCTATGATGGTGTAATTCCAAGTAATGAACAAAGAGGTTATGTTTTAAGAAGACTAATAAGACGTGCAGCAAGACATGGCAAATTGTTGGGAATTAAGGATAATTTCTTAGTAGATGTTTCAAAAGTTGTTATGGAAGCATATAATACGGAGTATCCTGAATTATTGGAAGATAGTGAAAGAATTTTTAAGATTTTAAATGCTGAAGAATCTAAATTTCAAGAAACAATAGAACAAGGTTTAGGTATTTTAAATTCTTATATAGAAGATGAAAAATCAAAAAATTCTAAGATTTTATCCGGAGATAAAGCTTTTAAATTGTATGATACTTATGGATTCCCATTGGACTTGACAAAAGAAATTTTGGAAGAACAAAAAATGACAGTTGATGAAGAGGCTTTTAATAAAAATATGGAAAAACAAAAAATTAGAGCAAGACAAGGAAGAAATGTTTCATCAGCGGGTTGGAGTGAAAAAAATACTGACTATTTAAAATCATTGGAAACTACTGAATTTTTAGGATATACAGAAAATGTATGTATTGGGAAAGTTATAAAATTATTTAAAGATGAGTTGGAAGTTTCAATTTTAAATCAAGGAGATAAGGCACTTTTAGTATCTGATAAAACTGTTTTCTATGGAGAAGGTGGTGGACAAGTAGGAGATGTCGGAATTATAGAAGGTAAGCATTGTAAACTTAAGGTTTTAGATACTAAGAAAAACAAAAATAATGGAATTTTCCATAGTGTAGAAGTTATTGAGGGAAGTGTTAAGTTAAATGATGAATTGATATTTAAAATAGATGTAAATAACAGACGTGATATTATGAAAAATCACTCTGCAACACATCTTTTACATCAAGCATTGATTGAAGTTCTAGGAAATCATATTAATCAAGCAGGTTCGTTAGTAGATGCAAATAAATTAAGGTTTGATATCACTCATTTTGAAGCAATAAGTCCAGAAGATTTAAAAAGAGTGGAACAAATTGTAAATGATAAGATTGCTTTAAATCTTGAAACAATTATAAAAGAAGTGCCTTTAGAAGAATCTTCAAAAATGGGAGCTATTGGTCTTTTTGAAGATAAATATAAAGATATTGTAAGAGTGGTTTCATTTGGAGGTTGGTCAATAGAACTTTGTGGTGGAACACATGTAAAAAATGTTAGCGAAATTCAAATGTTTAAAATAATTTCTGAATCAAGTGTTGCTGCCGGAGTTAGAAGAATTGAAGCTATAACAGGAAGAAAAGTTTATGACTATCTAAAGAAAACTGAAAATCAAATTGAAGAAGTTTCAAATGTATTAAAATGTAAAAAAGCCGAAATGGTTTCTAAAGCGGTTTCTATGGTTGATGAAATTAAATCATTGGAAAAGGAATTAAAAGAAATTAAATTAGAAATAACTTTGAGCAGTTTAGACTCTTTTATAGCTAAAAAGAAGGAAATAAATGGAATTTCATTCATAGCTAAAAAAGTGGAATTTGAAAATCAAAATGATTTGAGAGATTTAATTGATAAATTAAGAGATAAATTGGGTACAAGTGTAATAGTATTTGCCAATGTTTATCAGGGAAAACTTACCTTTACAGTTGGAGTAAGTAAAGATTTGAATGCAAGAAAAATTAATGCAGGAAATATTGTTAGAGAAATTGCTAAACTTGTTGGTGGTAACGGTGGTGGTAGACCGGATATTGCATCAGCTGGAGGTAAGGACTTAGATAAAGTTGATTTTGCTTTGAAACAGGCAGAAGAGATTTTAAAATCTCAATTTTAAAATAGGAGGGATTATATGTCAAACGAATTTAATGAAACAATGAGAATTGAAATACCAAATGATAAGAAAAGTATTAAGGAAATAATAAAAATCGTGTATTCAGCACTCGAAATTAAGGGATATAATCCTAAAAACCAAATTATAGGATATATTCTTTCAGGGGATCCTACTTATATTACTAGCTATAATAATGCTAGAGGTTTAATTAGACAAGTTAGTAGAGATGAAATACTTGAAGAATTTTTAGAAAATTATATAAAAGATTAGATTTTTCCCGGCAAATTGTCCGGGCTTTTACATAATGCAATTAAAAGAGGTATTTATGAATAGATATATGGCTTTAGATGTAGGCGATAGAACTATAGGAGTAGCTGTTAGCGATCCTTTGTTTATTATGGCGGAAGGCTATAGTACAATTTTTAGGGAAAGTATTGAGAAAGATTTAGAGTCTTTAAAAAACATAATTGTTAAAGAAAATATAATTAAAGTTGTTATTGGACTTCCTAAGAATATGAATAATACAATTGGACCACAAGGCGAAAAAGTTTTATCTTTTGTAGACGAGTTGAAAGATTTTTTAGTTAAAAATAGTTTTGATATAGAAATAGTTATGCAAGATGAAAGACTTACAACCGTTAGCGCTGAAAGAATTTTAATTGAAGGAAATATGAGTAGAAAAAAGAGAAAAAAAGTGATAGATAAAGTCGCTGCCACTTACATTTTACAGTCATATTTGGATAGAAAATAGGAGTGATATTTTGGAGCGTTTTGAAGCTTTTGACGAAAATGGGAAAAAAATTATTTTTGAATTAGTTGAAACTTTTGGCATGAATGATAGTGAATATGCAGTTTTAAATTCGAATAATGATGTAAATACGTATATTTTGAAAATTATATATGATAAGGATGGAAACATTAATCTGGAAGGTATTGATGATGATGAACTTTCCGATGCGATAGAAATTTATGAAGAGTTAAAGTCAGAAAAAGAAAAAATTTAGAAAAGGAGAATTGTTATGGAAGTAAAAGATATGAAAAAATTGTTAGTTGAAAACAACTATAAGATTACTAAACAAAGAGAAATTGTTTTTAATGTTTTAAACGAAAACAAAGGTAATCATTTAAGTCCTGAAGAACTACATGAAATAGCAAGTAAATATGACAAAGATTTGGGAATTGCTACAGTTTACCGTACTCTTGTTATTTTTGATAAGATGAATATAGTTCATAAATTGGATTTTGATGATAAAAGATACAGATATGAAATAATAAGAGATGATGACAAACATCAACATCATCATCTTTTATGTAAGGATTGTGGTAAGATAATTGAAGTAGAAGAAGATTATTTAGAAACTTTGGAACAAATAATTGAAGAAAAATACAAATTTAAGATTATAAACCATGATTTAAAATTCTATGGAAAGTGTTCAGATTGTTCAAATCTTGAAAAAAAGTAGGGTATTGTTGTGGTACAAAAAAATAAAAAGAAAACTTTAAAGATGATACCCTTAGGAGGCGTTGGTGAAATAGGTAAAAATATGTCTATTTTGGAATATGATGATGAAATTATCATTTTGGATTGTGGTATGACTTTTCCGGATGATGATATGCCAGGAATAGATATTGTAATTCCCGATATTACCTATTTAATGAAAAATATTGATAGGGTAAAAGCACTTTTTTTGACACATGGACACGAAGATCACATCGGAGCCGTCCCATATATACTAAAAAAAATAAATGTACCGGTTTATGGAACTAAATTGACTTTAGGGCTTGTTGAAAGTAAACTGCAGGAACATAATATTAGTAAGGAAAATTTGCACTTGGTAAATGCAGGAGAAACTGTAAAAACTAAGCATTTTTCTGTTGAATATATAAGAGCATGTCATAGTATTCCTGACAGTGTAAGTTTCGGAATAAAAACGCCGGTCGGGAATATTATTTTTACAGGAGATTTTAAAATTGATTATACGCCTATTGATGGAGATAAAATGGATTTACATCGTATTGCTCAATGGGGAATGGATGGAGTTATGCTCTTATGTGCAGACAGTACCAATGTTGAAAGACCCGGTTATACTCTTAGTGAAAGTTCCGTCGGCGATACCTTTATAGAACTTTTTAGTAAAGCTTATGGAAGAATTATTGTTGCGACGTTTGCATCTAACTTACATCGTGTACAACAAATAATAAAAGCTGCAGAAAAATTTAAACGAAAAGTTGCAGTTTCAGGACGTTCTATGGTTAATGTTATTAAAGTTGCTACTGAACTCAACAAATTAGAAATAAAAAAAGGAACTCTTATTGACTTAAAAGATATTAATAAATATGATGAATCGGAAATTGTGCTTTTGATGACAGGAAGCCAAGGTGAGCCTATGAGCGCATTAAACAGAATGGCTTATGGTGAACATAGAAAACTTGTATTGACTGAAAATGATACCGTAATTATTTCAGCATCACCAATTCCCGGAAATGAAAAAATCTTTTTCGGACTTGTAAATCGCCTTGTTGAAATGGGAGTTAAGGTTATTCATTCTTCTCTTGCAGATGTTCATGTTTCAGGTCATGCTTGTCAGGAAGAATTAAAGTTAATTCATACTTTAGTAAAACCAAAGTATTTTATTCCAGTTCATGGAGAATCAAGACATTTAAAAAGACATGCAAAATTAGCTGTCGAGATGGGGATGCCTGAAGAAAATATATTCATAGGAAGAAATGGAACTGTTTTTGAATTTAATTATAAGCAAGAAGGTTTTATATCCGGCACTGTTGAATCCGGAAATATTTTGGTTGACGGTCTTGGAGTTGGTGATGTAGGTAGTGCAGTTTTAAGAGATAGAAAACATCTATCAGAAGATGGTATTATAATCGTTATGGTAGTTCTTGAAAAATCTACTAAAGAAATAATTTCAGGACCTGAAATAGTTTCAAGAGGATTTATCTACGTAAAAGAAAATTTAGATCTTGTTTCTGAAATGAGAAAAGTTGTTGAAAACACCTTGAATATTTGTAAGGAAGATTCTATAACAGATATTGGAACTATGAGATATAATATAAGGAAAGATCTAAATTCTTATATCTATCATGAAATAAAAAGGGGTCCAATGATTATTCCTATAATTACAGAACTTTAGGAGGGATTATGAATATTTATAATAGTATTTTAACTTTTTCAAATGATTTTAAAAATTGTGATGAAGTTAAAGAATTTAAGAAATTAAAGAAAAAGATTGATGAAAATCCTGAAAACAAAAAAATTATAGATGATTTTCATAAGAAATTATATGATTATCAAATTGCAAAACAAAATGGAGAAGATGTTGCTGAAAAAGAAAAGCAATTAAATGAATTGAACTCTATTTTGATGAGCAATTCTGAAATATCAGAATTTATGGCTGCTGAAGTTAGGATTTCAACTATAATGAATGATATTGTAAAAATGTTAGAAGAAACAATAGCGGAATAATGGAAATAGTTGCAAATTATGTTTCTGAATATATCAGGAGTTTAGAACAAAGTAAAGAGCCTATATTAATTGAAATGGAAGAATATGCTAGCATAAATAAAGTGCCAATTATAGAGGTAGAAGTTGCCAGATTTTTAGAATTTTTGGTAATGTTAAAAAAGCCAAAAAGAATATTAGAGATTGGAACAGCAATTGGCTATTCATCTATAATTATGAATAGAGCTTATCCTGATTCTATTATCACAACTATTGAGATTGATGAGAAAAATTTTTTAAAAGCTAAAGAGTTTATAAAAAGAGCAGGTTGTGAAAAGAATATTGATCTCATATATGCCGACGCAAATGATGCTTTAGATTTTATTACAGACGAATATGATATGATTTTTATGGATGCAGCAAAGGGACAGTATATAAGTTTTTTTGAAAAATCCATTGAAAGATTAAATCATAGGGGAATATTAGTTTCTGATAATATTTTATTTAGAGGTCTTGTTGCAAAAGAGAAAAATAATATAAGAAGAAAAAATACAATAGTTAAAAGATTGAAAGAATTTTTGAAAATTATAACGAATAGTGATAAATTTTCAACTACTATAATACCAATAGACGATGGTATGGCTATATGTTATAAAAAATAGACTAAATATAAATGGGAATCCGATTTTCTTGGATTCCTATTTAATAGTTAAAGGAGAAAATAATTAATGAAAGAAGTTGAACTATTAGCCCCCGCAGGGGATATAGAAAAATTAAAAATGGCAATTATATATGGGGCAGATGCAGTTTATCTTGCAGGTGAATCATTCGGTTTAAGAAAAGCATCTAAGAATTTTACAGTTGAACAACTAAAAGAAGCTACTGATTTTGTTCATGAAAGAGGTAAAAAAATATATATAACAATGAATATTATTCCTCATAATGATGATTTAATAGGTCTTGAAGAATATGTAAGAATTCTAGTTGATATAGGTGTAGATGCATTAATCGTTGCAGATGCTGGAATATACACTGCTGTTCGTTCTGTAAGTAAAGATATTGAAGTACATATGAGCACACAGGCGAGTGTTACAAATTATAGAACTGTAAAATTTTGGTATGATTTAGGTATTAAACGAATTGTAATGGCAAGAGAATTATCTTTAGAAGAAATTAATTTAATACATAAGGAAGTACCTGAAGTTGATATTGAAGCTTTTGTCCATGGTGCAATGTGTATTTCATATTCAGGAAGATGCTTATTGAGCAACTATATGTGTGGAAGAGATGCAAATAAGGGAGATTGTGCTCATGCTTGTAGATGGAAATATAATTTAGTTGAAGAGAGAAGACCAGGAGAGTATTATCCTATTGAAGAAACAGAACAAGGAACTTTTATATATAATAGTAAAGATTTATGTATGTTGGATTCTCTTGAAGATGTTATCAAAGCAGGAGTTCATAGTTTAAAAATTGAAGGAAGAGTAAAAACTCAATACTATGTTGCAACTGTTATAAGGAGTTATAGGATTGCACTTGATGCAATAAATAACGGAACTTATACAAAAGAAATGGCAGAAAGACTTTTACTTGAAATAAAAAAAGCAAGTCATAGAGATTTTACAAAAGGATTTTATTATAAAAAACCTGATGAAAATGATCAACTTTACAATTCAAGCTCATATATAAGGACTTATGATTTTGTTGGACTTGTTTTAGATTACGATAAGAAAACTAAAATCGCAACAATAGAACAGAGAAATAGAATTTTTGTTGGAGATGAAGTTGAAATTTTCGGACCTAGAGATGGTTTTGAAACTTTTAAAATAGAAAAAATGTATGATGATAAAGGCGAAGAAATAGATGTTGCTCCAAGAGCAAAACAAATTATAAAAATGCCTTTACCATTTGAAGTAAAGCCTTGGGATATAATTAGAAAGCAATTATCTGATGAATAAATTCAGGAGAAATTTATGATTGAACTAAAAAGAATTCAAAGAGATGAATTAAGACGATTATATGATATAGAATATTCAAGTAAAACACCTAAATGGAAAGAATATGATGCTCCATATTTTGATGATTTTGAATTTAAAACTTATGATGAATTTATTCTATCAAGCGAAATAGAATTCTTTTTGGGAGAAAGAGTAAAAGGAATTTATTTTAACGATATTCTAGTAGGAATAGTTTCAAAATATTGGGAAAACGAAAAAACTAGATGGCTTGAAATAGGAATTGTAATTTTTGATGATAATTTCTGGAGTAAAGGAATCGGCTCGAAGGCACTTTCGTTATGGATAGATGAAATTTTTAATACTGAAGATAATTTAGAACATATTGGTTTGACTACTTGGAGCGGAAATATAGGAATGATGAAATGTAGCTTAAAAATCGGTATGATACTTGAAGGAAGAATTAGAAAAGTTAGATACCATAATAATATATTTTATGATTCAATGAAGTATGGAATTTTAAAAGATGAGTGGGCAAAACAAGTTAAGAATTAATAATAATTGTAAATTTATAATATACGATAACATAAAAATTCGATGATAACCGGTAAAATTTTTTAAAAATAGTTTACTTTTATTGCATTTTATGTTATAATGTTCAAGTACTGTTGCTATGTTTATGGAAACTCCGACCTTTACATTGCTACGGTGAATTATATTTTAGGAGGTAGTTACAATGATAACTAAAGAAGACAAATTAAGAATTATTGATGAATTTAAAAGAAGTGAAGGAGATACAGGTTCTCCGGAAGTTCAAATTGCATTATTAAGTTTCAGAATTAAATATTTAACTGAACACTTAAAAGAACATAAAAAAGACCATGCTACAAGAAGAGGTTTATTCAAATTAATCGGACAAAGAAAAGGTCTTTTAAAATATCTTAGTAATGTTGATATCGAAAGATACCGTGAATTAACTAGTAAATTACAAATAAGAGGATAATTATTAAAGGGCGATTTATTCGCTCTTTATTTTTAGAAGACCATAGGAGGATTAAATGGTTAGAGAATTTATATATGACTTAAGTGGAAGAGAACTTAAAGTAACAATAGGAAAGGTTGCAGAACAAGCAAATGGATCTTGTCTTGTACAATGTGGAGAAACAGTTGTTTTAGTAAATGCTTGCGCTTCTAAAGAACCTAGAGAAGGAGTTGACTTTTTTCCATTAAGCTGTGATTTTGAAGAAAAACTTTATTCAGTAGGAAAAATTCCTGGTGGATTTATTAAAAGGGAAGGACGTCCAAGTGAAAAATCAATATTGACATCTAGACTTATAGATAGACCACTACGTCCACTATTTCCAGAAGGATATAGAAATGATGTTCAAGTTATTGCAACAGCATTATCTGTTGAGCAAGACAATCAACCGGATATACTTGCAATGATAGGTTCTTCTATTGCACTTACAATTTCAGATATTCCTTTTAACGGACCTACAGGATCTGTTAATGTTGGATATGTTGATGGGGAATATATTATAAACCCGACAATTGCACAAAGAGAAAAATCAAGACTTAATATTACAGTGTCAGGAACAAAAGATGCTATTATGATGGTTGAAGCCGGTGCTGATATTTTAAGTGAAGAAGAAGTTTTAAATGCAATTCTTTTCGCACATGAAGAAATTAAATCAATTTGTAATTTTATCGAAACAATTAGAGAAGAAATAGGTAAAGAAAAATCTGAAGTTATTATAAAACAAAGAGATGAAGATTTATTCAATGCAATTATTGAATTTGGTAAAGAGCAAATTATTTCTGCTCTTAGAACTCCAAATAAAATGGAAAGAGAAGAAAATTTAGACAATATTACAAAAGAAATTTTCGAAAAGTTTTTACCTGATTATGAAGATAAAAAGGGAGAAATTAATTCCGCTATAGAATCAGTAATCGTTGATGAAGTTAGAAGATTAATAATAGAAGACGGCATTAGACCGGATGACAGAGAACTTGATGAAGTTAGAAAGATTTCTTGTGAAAGAGGACTTTTACCTAGAACTCATGGATCAGGTTTATTTACAAGAGGACAAACTCAAGTTTTAACTTTAACAACTTTAGGAGCTCCCGGAGAAGTTCAAGTTTTAGATGGAGTTATTGATGAAGACGATAAGAGATATATGCATCAATACAATTTCCCACCATTTAGCGTTGGAGATGTTAGACCTTTAAGAAGTCCGGGAAGACGTGAAATTGGACATGGGGCATTAGCTGAAAGAGCTTTAATTCCTGTTTTACCAAATGAAGATGAATTCCCTTATACAATGAGATTAGTTTCAGAAGTTTTATCTTCAAACGGATCAAGTTCACAAGCAAGTATTTGTGGTTCAACACTTTCATTATTAGATGCAGGTGTTCCTATTAAAGATTCTGTTGCAGGTATTGCAATGGGACTTATAAAGGATGAAAAAACTAATAAAATTGCTATTTTAACAGATATTCAAGGTTTAGAAGACCATTTTGGAGATATGGACTTTAAAGTTGCAGGTACTAAAGATGGTATTACAGCTTTACAAATGGATATTAAAATTGATGGTATTAGTAGAGAAATTTTAGCAACTGCTTTGGAAAAAGCAAAAAAAGCTAGACTTCATATTTTATCAATTATGAATGACTGTATCGCAACTCCAAGTGAAGAAATGTCAAAATATGCACCAAAGATATTTACTATGCAAATTTTACCTGAAAAGATAAGAGAAGTAATTGGACCGGGCGGAAAAGTTATTAACAAGATTATTGATGAAACTGGTGTTAAAATTGATACTTTTGATGACGGACGTATTGCAATTACTGCTGATTCAAGAGAAAATGGCGAAAGAGCAAAAGAAATGATTAACGAAATAGTTAAAGAAATTGAGGTTGGAGAAATTTACAGTGGTGTAATTACAACAATCACAAGTTTTGGAGCATTCGTTGAATTAATCAAAGGAAAAGAAGGTTTACTTCATATTTCAAATATGACTCATGAAAGATTAAATAAAGTTGAAGATTTATTTAAAGTTGGAGATGTAGTTGAAGTTAAAGTAATAGAAATTGACAATCAAGGAAAGATTAAATTGTCAAGGAAAGCCTTACTTGAAAAACCTAAAAAAGATAAAGAAAAAGAAGAAAAATAAATAACAGAAATAGGTCAATATTTTAATTAGATTAGGATTGACCTTTTTTATTAAAATCTTATGATTGGAGGATTTGAATATGGGAAAAATAGTTTATAGTGCATTACAGCCTTCAGGTCAACTAACAATAGGAAATTATTTAGGTTCTATAAGAAATTTTAAGAGTTTACAAGATCAATATGAATGTTTTTTTAATGTTGCAGATTTACATTCTATAACTGTACCACAAGAACCTAAATTACTTAGAGAAAGAACATTGGACTTAATGGCTATATTTTTAGCATCAGGATTAGAACCTGATAAATCTACTCTTTTTGTTCAGTCACATGTACCTCAACATGCAGAACTTTCATGGGTTTTAAGTTGTATGAGTTATATGGGGCAACTTAGTAGAATGACTCAATTTAAAGAAAAGTCTCAAAAATCAGAAGAAAATCTAAATGCAGGTTTATTTACTTATCCCGTATTAATGGCTGCAGATATTTTACTATATCAAACAGATTTAGTTCCTGTTGGTGTTGATCAAAAACAACATTTAGAACTTGCAAGAGACTTAGCTGAAAGATTTAACAATAGATATTCAGATACTTTTGTAGTTCCTGAAGGAATAATTGGAAAAGAAACTGGTAAAATTATGAGTCTTAAAAATCCTGAAAAGAAGATGAGTAAATCTGATGAAGATGTTAATTCATTTATATTACTTCTTGATGATGAAGAAACTATCAAGAGAAAAATTAAAAAATCTGTAACTGATAGTCTTGGAAATTTCGATTATAATGATGAACAAAAAGGACTAAAAAACTTAATAAATATGTATATTGCTTTTAGTGGAAAAACAAGTGATGAAATTGTGGCAAAATATAAAACTGAAAATTATTCGGTGTTTAAAGAAGATTTAGGACAATTAATTGCAGATAGTTTAAGACCGCTAAGAGATAACTACAAAGAATTTATTTCAGATAAGGCATATCTTGAAAAAGTTATGAAAGAAGGAGCAGATAAAGCATCCTATTATGCAACTAAAACACTTAGAAAAGTTTATAAAAAAGTTGGTTTTTTACCAAGATAAGAAAGAGACAGAAAATTTTATATTTTCTGTCTCTTTCTTTTAATTATTTATAGTCTTCTACAATCATTCTTGCAAGTTCATGTGGATTTCCACATCCTGTTGTAATTATAGTATCTTTATCTTTAAATGTTTCAAATATATAATCTCTTGCTTCTTCAAATGTTTTTAGGTATATAGCATTTACTCCGTTTTTATTTAGTTTTTCAACTAAATCTATTGAATGAATAGTAGGATCGAATTTTTCTCTTGCAGCATAAATCTCAGTAACAATAACTTCATCACAATCATCAAAACATTTTGCAAAGTCATTTAATAAAGCTTTTGTTCTTGAATAAGTATGTGGTTGGAAAATACACACAAGTCTGCCTTCTTTATGTTCTGCAATAGAACTTAAACAGCTTTTTATTTCTTTTGGGTGATGACCATAATCGGTAAGAATAGTAGCTTTTTTACCATTACCGATTACTCCATAAACTTCCATTCTTCTGTGTAAATTTTTATATTTTGAAATAGCATTCTTAATATATTCAACATCTATTCCTGTTTCATAAGTTGCTATAATCGCAGCAGCTGCATTGTAAATATTATGTCTTCCTATTATATTTAAACAAAAATGATGTTTTCCGAATTTTTCATTTTCAATATCAAAACAAGGATGTCCGACTTTATCAAAACTTATATTTGTAATGTTATAAGTAGCATTTTCATTATTTATACCAAATGTAATAGTTTCTCCTTTGATATGTTCTAATAGGGGAAGACAGTTAGGGTCGTCAATATTTATTATAGCTTTTGAATTTTCATCCAAGTTTTTCATATATCCTATAAATGTATCTACAATATGATCCAAGTTTTTATAGAAATCTAAATGATCTTCATCTATATTTAAAATAATAGCCATACTAGGATAATAGTGAAGAATATTAGCCTTAAATTCACATGCTTCAGTTACAAGATAATCTTCATTTCCACACAAAACATTTCCATCAATTTCATCTAAATTTCCACCAATTAAAATTGATGGGTCAAATGGTGAATTAATTAAAATTTTTGAGATCATACTCGTTGTTGTACTCTTTCCGTGTGAACCGGAAATTGCAATGGAATGGGTATAATTTCTCATTAAGGCACCTAAAAATTGTCCTCTTGTTACGCAAGGAACTCCAATTGATTTTGCTTTAATTAACTCTTCATTATCCGGTAAAATTGCATCTGTATATACAATTAAGTCGGGATTTTCAATATTTTCCTTTTTTTGACCTATAAATATTTTTGCACCATTTTTTTCCAATATTTGAATTTCTTTAGAAGTATTTCTGTCACTTCCAGAAATATTATATCCTTTCTTTAAAAGTAGTTTAGCAATCCCACTCATACTAATTCCACCAATTCCGATGAAATGTATATTTTTGTATTTTTTATCATTAAAATCAAACTTAAACATAATAACTCCATTCAAAATAATATAATCACTGTAATTATATCATAAAAGTAGCATATATGCCAAATTTTTTATTTAAATCAAAAAAACGGAAAGATAAACTTCCCGCCTTTTGATTCTATATATCTACTTAAATTGCAAATATATTGTTCCACTATAAATAGCAATATATCTTTTTGAATTTACACATATTATCTTATCTAGAGTTAAGGTACCAGCATACCATGCTTCAAAATAATCATTATATTCTTCATAGTATCTACTGTATGGAAAATTTGGCGAAGTACCATATACTTTTAAAGTTTTAAATCTTGTTACTGAACTATTATTACGTTCATTATAAACTTCATCTGTGTCATCAGGTATTTCGGCATATTCATCACAATCTAAATCACAAATTGTAGAAATTTCATCCTTGTTTACAATTGTAAAAAAACCTTTTTTAAATTCAATTTCTAATTTTCCATTTTCTAGTTCTCTAACTCTATATTCTTCTTTAATTCCATATTCTTTACCTGATTTAGTATTGTTGTGTGTAGGTTCAAAATGTTCATTTGCCATTACTATATTGTACCCTAATCCCATTGATAAAATCAATGTACAAACTATTAAAAATTTTTTCATATTAACCTCCTTAAAAAATTAAACAAATTTAGCAGTTTTCTAAAATTAAGTTAATCTCCGTTTTTGTACCTTTGAAAGTTTAAATAATTCATATTGCACCTCCACAAAACAATCAAATCATTAAATTAACTTCTTTACACTACTATAATATCATAAAAAAACAAAGCTGTCAATATATATTAATAAAATTTTTAAAATATTCAACTTTATGCTATAATTATTATAGTTTTATGCCGTGTGGTAAAACTATAATAATTTCAACATAATAACCAAAATTTAGCTATAATACAGGAATTATGTTATAATTAATGTAGTTTTACGCCGTATGGTAAAACTATAATAATTTCAGCATAATAACAATGAGTTATAGTAAGGGAAATATGCTATAATTAATATAGTTTTACGCCGTATGGTAAAACTATGATAAATTCAGCATAATAACATTAACAGATAAAAAGAATTAATTTAATGGTTTTTGTGATAAAATATATTTTGGAGAATAAAATGAAAAAAATACTTTTAATCGACGGTTCAAGTCTTATTTTTAGGGCTTTTTATGCGATAAGAAATTTAACAACTAAAGATGGAGTTTTTGTAAATGGAGTGTATGGTTTTTTAAATATGTACTACAAAGCATTGGAATTAATAAATCCTACTCATATTTTTGTAGCTTTTGATAAGGGTTCAAAAACTTTTAGACATAATGAGTTTGCAGATTATAAGGGAACTCGTGATAATGCTCCTAATGAAATAACTTATCAGTTTGGAATTTTAAAAGATTTACTATCTTCTATGAATGTAAATTATTTGGAGCTTGATGAATATGAAGCAGATGATATTATAGGAACAATTGCAAAACTTGCTCAAAAAGAAGGCTTTGAAGTAGATATTTTTACGGGAGATAGAGATTATTTACAATTAGTTGATGATAATATTCTTGTTTATTTGACAAAAAAGGGTATTAGTGAAATTAAACTTATGAATACAGAATCAATTTTAGAGGAATATGATCTTTCTCCTAGACAATTGATTGATGTTAAAGCTCTTCAGGGAGATAGCTCCGATAATATACCCGGAGTTAAGGGAGTTGGAGAAAAAACTGCATTAAAATTAATTCAAGAATATGGTAATCTTGAAAACTTATATGAAAATATAGATAATCTTAAAGGAAAATTAAAGGAAAATCTTGTTAATGAAAAAGATAAGGCTTATTTAAGTAGATATCTTGGAGAGATTTTTTTGAGAGTTCCTATTGAGAGAAATATTGAAGATTTTGAAATTAAAGATGTAAATTATAATGAATATCTTAAAAAGTTAGAAAAATTAGAATTTAATAGTATTATAAATAAGCATTTTAAAGATATAAAAAAAGAAAGTACAGTAAAATCAAATCAAAATATTGATTTTGAAGTAATTAATTTTTCAGAAATTTTTGAAAAGATAAAAAATGATGATGAGATATCAATTAAATTTTTCTCTGATAAAGGGTATATCTATAGGAAGAAATTTTATATCGGAATTTATTCGAATTTTAATAAGAAAGCTTATATTTGTAAAGATTTTAAGCTATCAGATTTTGAAAAGTTTTGTAATTTAGATATAAAGATAATTGGTTATGATATAAAGGAAGAATTGTTTTTTGCATTAAAAAACAATTTAGAATTTAAAAATTATGAAGATGTAATGATTTTAGAATATTTAATTGACTCTAATAAAGGAAATTATGATATTCTAAAAGTTAGTAATGAATTTTTAAATCTAGAAATTTTAGATTTAAAAGAAATGCTTGGAAAAGGTAAAAATAAGAAGACTTTTTTTGAATTGGAAGAGGACATTATTTTTAAATTTATTTCACAAAATGTATTTGCAATTTCAGCTTTATATGATATTTTTATAGAAAAAGCTAAAGAAAATAATCTGATTTCATTATATGAAAATGTTGAAAAACCTCTTGTTAAGGTTCTTGCAGATATGGAAAAAACAGGAGTTTTAGTAGATAGAAATAAGATTATTGAGTTAAATGAGGAATATTCAAAACTTGCATATTTGTATGAACAAAAAGTTTATGAACTTGCAGGAGAAGTATTTAATTTGAATTCTCCAAAACAGCTTGGTGTAATTTTATTTGAAAAAATAGGATTACCTGTAGTAAAAAAGACAAAAACAGGATATTCGACAGACGTTGAAGTTTTAGAAAAATTATCAAAAAAGCATGAAATAGCAGATTATATTTTAAAATACAGATCTTTGAACAAGTTAATTTCAACTTATTTAGATGGAATATTGGAGTATATTATGGATGACGGTAGAGTTAGAACTTCTTTTAAGCAGATGATTACCGCAACAGGAAGACTTAGCTCTGTAGATCCTAATTTACAAAATATTCCAATAAGGAGCGAAGAAGGAAAAAATATTAGAAAAGTATTTGTAGCAGATAAAAACAAAGTTTTTATTGATGCGGATTATTCACAAATTGAACTTAGAGTTTTAGCTCATTTGTCTAAGGATTCAGTTATGATTGATTCTTTTAAAAATGATTTGGATATACATTATAAAACTGCAAGTGAAGTTTTTGGAGTTCCGATTAATGAAGTTACCGACAATCAAAGACGAAGTGCAAAGGCTGTAAATTTTGGAATAGTTTATGGGATAAGTGATTATGGTCTTTCAAAGGATTTGAATATTACCAGAAATGAAGCAAAGCAGTATATTGATGGATATTTGAATACTTATCCTAGTATAAAAAGTTATATGGAAGAAATAGTTAATAAAGCTAAGAAAGATGGTTTTGTAACAACGATTTTGGATAGAAAGAGATATATTCCGGAAATTAACTCCAAAAATTTTAATATTAGAAGTTTTGGAGAGAGGATTGCTTTGAATACTCCAATACAAGGCAGTGCAGCTGATATCATAAAACTTGCTATGATTAAAGTTTATGAAAGACTGAAAATTGAAAAAGTTAATGCGAAGTTGATTTTGCAAATTCACGACGAGCTTATAGTAGAATGCGAAGAAAGTGAAAAAGAAACTGTTAAGAAGATTTTAAAAAATTCTATGGAAAATGTATATAAATTGGATTTACCGTTGAAAGTCGATATTTGTGAGGGGAGAAATTGGTATGAGTCGAAATAAAAAATTTATTGTTATCACAGGACAAATTGCCAGTGGTAAGAGCAGTCTAGCCGAGCTAATTAAAGAGAGGAACGAAAATTATTTAGTTTTAGATGCAGATGATCAAATTAAAGAATTATATAAAAGAGGTGCTGAACTTTATAAAGTTTTAGTAAATGAGTTTGGAGATAGTATTTTAAATGAAAAAGGCAATATTTCAAAGTCAAAATTAAGAAAAATTGTATTTTTGAATGATGAAAATAGAGAAAAGCTTAATTCTTTGACTCATCCTGTTATTTTGAATAATATGGTTAATCTTGCTAAAAATTCTGATGCAGAAGTTGTGTTTTTACAAATTCCTCTTTTAAACGAATCAATAGACAGATTAGAAAAATTAATTGATATTGACGAAATATGGAATGTAACTGCAAATGATGAAGTTAGATTTAAAAGGTTAATGGAAAGAAAGGGCATTACAGAAGAAATTGCTCGTAGAATTATGAAAATTCAATCAGAGTTTGAAAACGAAAGTTATGATATTTTATCTGTCGAAAATAATGGTGATTTTGAGGAATTAAAAGATAAACTTGATTTATTTTTTAAAAACAGTTGTATAAATGAAGGAAAAAAAGTTGGATTTTTTGGAAAGTTGAAGAAGAGTAAACAAGAAGAAGCTGAAGAAGACAAAGCAATTGTCGAAGACAAAACTGAAGATGCAGATGTAGTTAGAAAATTAACTGAAGATGAATTAAAAGCGATGAATACGGCTGAGGAAGTTTTTAATGATCATCCTTTAGAGAAAGAAAACTTAAACAATAATGAAAATTTGGATGGCTTTATGAAGTCAGTATTCGCAAATGAACAAAGTACTGAAAATGTTGATTTAAAAAATTTGGAAAGTCAGAATTCATTAAATATGGAAAAGACTAAATTAACAGATTTAAGTCTTTTGCGTGAAGAAAAATTAGATTCTACTAATTCTGCTAAAAACGGTATTAATAATTCTAATGAAGAGTTTTTTGAAGAAGAAGTAGTAGAAGATACAAAAAAAGACAAAGGCAAAAAAAAGAAAAAAAAGATGAAAATGTGGAAAAAAATATTAATAACAATAATAACAGTATTAATTATATGTAAGGCATTATTTTTGGGAGCCGTATATTACGGTGGGAAAAATTATCCTATAAATTATATTGAAGAAATTCAAAAATATTCTAATGAGTATGGAGTAGATCCGAAGGTAGTTTTAGCTATTATGAGGGTTGAAAGTAATTTCAAAAGTGATGCAGTAAGTAAAGTTAATGCTAAAGGTTTAATGCAAGTTTTACCGGATACTGCTAAACATGTTGCAAAGTTGTTAAATGTTAATGTAAATTCTGTTGACTTAAACGATCCCGAAACGAATGTAAAATTTGGAACATATTATTTAAAATATTTAATGCAAAATTTTAGCAATATGGATACAGTTTATGCAGCATATAATGGTGGAATAGGAAATGTAAATACTTGGCTAAAAGATTCAAAATATTCAAATGATGGAGTTAGTCTTTACAATATTCCTTCAGCAGAAACTAAAAATTATGTAAATAAAGTGAATAAAGCATTAAAAGCTTATGAAATTTTATATGGAAAGGAATTTCCAACTAAAAAAACTAAAGGATTTGCAAAATTTATAGATAATGTGAAGAATTCAGTTAGATATATTTTTAGAAATTTTTAATAAAAAAGTAAAATTATAGTACTGGATACAAATAGCAACGGACAACGAAGTCCGTTGTTTTTTGTGAAATTAAAAAAGATTCAAAAATTGATTCTAACTAATATATATGATATAATCAATGCGATTTTATAATAATATTTTGGGGATAATTATGGAAAATAAAAAGATTGAATTTATGAAAAATTTTATAAATGATAGAGAAAAATTAATGAGAATTTTACTTTGGGGATCAGTAGCTTTAGATATTTTTTTAGTATTATGTTTTGTTATTGGTTTTGCGCTTGGAATGGGAAGTTCTGAAATAGGATTCTTTATGATTGGAATTATTTTTAGATATGGGTTAATTCTATTTATAATAAGCATTATACTTAAGTTTATAGCTTTTATTTTAAGTTTTCGAAGAGATACAAAAGAAAAAAGGAAATACTTTTTTATTACTTTGTTTTCCTTGTTCAGGTTATTGTTTATTGGAGCATTAGTTTACGGAATATATTATATTGGAAAGATAATGACTGCTGTGGGATAAAAAATTATATTAAATTTAAATCATATTAATTTAAGAGTTGAAGTTGAGAGAAATTTAAACATTTTAATCAACTTTTTTGTTTATGTTAACAATCTTTAAATTATAAAAAAATTTTTCAAAAGTAAAATAATCTCATTCGTTGGGTATAATATAATAAAAGTCAAAGTAGGTCAGGAGGTGTTCTTTTGGCAGGTATCAGTGATATTATAGAAAAATTTTTGAAAGAAATGTTAGATAATTCGGAGAATGGGATTATTGAGATAGGTAGAAATGATTTAGCAAGTAGATTTTCTTGTGCTCCTTCTCAAATAAATTATGTTTTGACAACAAGATTTTCTTCAACAAAAGGATATTATATTGAAAGTCGTCGAGGAGGGAGTGGTTATATAAGAATTTCAACTCTTTCAAATGAAGATGTATTTTTAAATTCAGTTATTGAGTATTTAGAACAAAATAATATAACTTTTAATGAAGGTCGAAGAATTATAGATAGAATCTTTGAATTGGGATATATCACAAAAAGAGAAAGATTTATTATTTTACACGCTATAAGCGATAATTCTCTTTGTGTAGATAATAAAGTTAGAGATAAGTTAAGAGCTAATATTTTGCTTAATATTTTGTATTCTTTCGGGAGGGAAAATGAGTAAGAGAATTGCAACGATTAGTTATGAAAAAGAAATTACAGATATTGAATATGATAATTTATTCAATTCATTAAAATCTTATGAAAAAAATGAACTGTTTTGTAACTTTAAAGGTCAAATTTCCAATTCAAATATTAAGTGTAAAAAGTGTAAAACTTCTGTAAAGGATATTGTTCATACAAATTTACTTGTTTGTCCTTGTTGTTTTGAGACAATTTATAAACTTATAGAAAACAAGAAATTGAAACCTACACTTATTTATTCAAATTTTATCAAAAGACTATTATGCAATGATTTTAGAAAATATAGAGGCAAAAAACCTGAATATGCTAAGGAATTTTTTGAAAACGAAATAAAAATTTCAGATTTAGAAAGAGAGCTGGAGCATAGTATAGAGACGGAAGAATTTTTAAAATGTGATATTTTAAAAAATGCTATTGAAGATTTAAAAAAGAAAAATCTGAAATTTAGGAGGAGAATAAATGAGTAGTTTCTTAGGAAAAATTTCTGAAAAGTATGTTTCTCTTTCAAGTCAAGTTGATGTTTATAGAAATATAAAGGGATTCAAATTTAATTGTATGTTAACTTTTGAAGATGAAATTAATTTATATAATAAAATTTGTTCTCAATTCTATAAATTATATTATAGTGACAGGTTTACATTTGAAAAGGTAAATACAAAAAAACAAATATTAAAATATTATAATAAAGGGATATTTTTGTATTCAAATGATATTTTTAGAGAAAATTCATATATAGCTTCAAGAGATGATGAGTTTGTTTTTATGAATATAAACATTGGGGAACATCTTAGGTTGTCAGGGAAACTTCCGGGAGTTAATTTTTTTAGATGTGGACATTTCGCTTATGGGTTGGAGTCAGATTTAGATGAAAAACTGAAATTCTCATTTAATACAAATTTCGGCTATGTTTTTAAAGATGTGAATTTAGTTGGGAATGGATTAAAAATGATTGGAGTTTTACATGTTCCGTCATTGAAATATTATAAAACAACTGAATTTTTGGAAAATAAAATGAAAAAATTAGGAATTAACTTTTATTCTTTATCCAAAATAGGTCTTTGTGAGGATTTTTATATTGCAGAATTTTGTAATCACAATGCAGAAGAGTTTTCTGCTATTAGAAAAATGGACAAATATATTACAGAAATTGTTAATTTGGAAATAGATAATCGTAGAAAACTTTTGGGTATAAAAACTGATTACTATAGAGAAAAATTTGAAAGATATAAGAAAATTTTGAAAAATAGAGAAAATATAAGTCCATATATGATTAGTAAATTTATTTCACTTTGTATATTATTACAAAGTTTGGAACTTATAGTTAATTATGATATAAAGGTGTTGTATGAATGTCTTATGACTGTTAGAAGTTCAACTTTTTTAAATGAAAAAGAGAGAGATAAAGAACTTTTAAATGTAATTTTTAAATTAATATAGGGGGTAGTTTTATGTATGAAAATGTAATTAGAAGCGTTGATGAGTTTATCCGATATGCAGTAAATGAAGCATTTTATCTGAAGGATGATTATATTGGAACTGAACATATTTTACTAGCTTTTTTAAAAATAAACAGTAGAGAAACTGAAAGTCTTATTTCAGCAGGTGCAAATTATAATTCTTTAAAAAGTTATCTAATAGATAAGAGAGGTTTTGGAAACTTTTCTAATGTTGCTAGTAAGTTATCTAAAAACGCAAAGAAAGTTGTAGATAATGCTATGGATATTGCAATGAATTCAGATAATATTCAAGTTTTACCTTGTCATCTTTTGATTTCTTTAATGGAATTAAAAGTAGGGTTAGCATATAAAATGCTTATTGAAACTAATGTCAGTCCTGAAAGTATTTTAGCAGATATAAAAGAAAAGATACATTTTGAAAATGATTCGGATATTACAGGGGAAGTAACAACAGAAACCCTAGAAAAATACACTGTAAATTTGAATGAAAGAGCAAAAAACGGAAAGATAGATCAAGTAATAGGTAGAGATAAAGAAATAGATAGAATTTTACAAATTTTACTCAGAAGAACAAAAAATAATCCAATTTTAATTGGAGAGGCAGGAGTTGGAAAAACTGCCATTGTAGAAGGTCTTGCTCTTAGGATTGTAGAGGGGAAAGTTCCCGAATTTTTAGAAAATAAAACTATTTATAGCCTAGATTTACCGGCTATGCTTGCAGGAAGTAAGTATCGTGGAGATTTTGAAAAAAGAGTAAAGGATACTTTAGATGAAATTATGAAAAATAAAAATGTAATTGTATTCATAGATGAATTTCATAATATAGTTGGAACTGGAGGTAGTGAAGGTTCCATTGATGCGGCAAATATTTTAAAACCATTTTTAGCTAGAGGAGAAGTTCAATTAATTGGTGCCACAACTACTGATGAATATAGAAAATATATTGAAAAAGATTCTGCACTTGAAAGAAGATTACAACCTATAGAAGTTTCTGAGCCAACAGTTAGTCAGACTATAAATATATTATTGGGTCTAAGAGAAAAATACGAAAAACATCACGGGATAGTAATAACAGATGAAGCTATAAAAGCAGCTGTAGAATTATCTAATAGATATTTGACAGATAGATTTTTGCCGGATAAAGCTATTGATTTGATAGATGAAGCCGGATCTATGCTAAGAATAAAATCATATTTAAATCCGGATGATATAATTTTTTTGAAAGATGAAAATTCTAAATTAAAAGCTGATATAAAGAATTTTGTTGCAAATCAGGAATTTTTAAAAGCTCAGGAATATAAAAATAGATATGAACAAAATTTAGAAGAGATTAAAAAGCTTAAAGAGATAAAAAAAGACAAAAAAAATAATGAGAATTTAACTTTAAAATATGATGATATTGCAAAAGTTGTTTCAGATTGGAGTAAGGTTCCGGTTAACAAATTAACTGTTGAGGAAAGTCAAAAATATTTGTCCCTTTCAGATAATTTAAAAAATATTGTTATTGGTCAAGGAACAGCAATTGACAGAGTTACAAGTGCGATAAAAAGATCTAGAGCAGGAGTATCTTTGGGTAGTAAGCCTATAGGTAGTTTTATTTTCGTCGGAGCAACAGGAGTTGGTAAAACATATCTTGCAAAATCTTTGGCAAATCTTTTATTTGAATCTGAAGAAAATATGATTAGGATAGATATGAGTGAGTATATGGAAAAACATACTGTTTCCAAACTTGTAGGCTCTCCTCCCGGATATGTCGGATATGGAGAAGGTGGATATTTAACTGAAGCAGTTAGAAGAAGACCATATAGTGTTGTATTGTTTGATGAAATTGAAAAAGCTCATCCGGATGTATTTAATATGTTACTTCAAATTCTTGATGATGGAAGACTTACGGATTCACAAGGAAAAACCGTAAATTTTAAAAACACAGTAATCATTATGACTTCAAATGTAGGAGCATTTGCAATTGAAAAGAAAAACACTTTAGGTTTTTCTTCAAAAAAGGATGAAGTAGAAAAAGAATACGATAGGATTAAAGATATTGTAAATTCTGAACTTAAGATTATGTTCAAACCTGAATTTTTAAACAGAGTAGATGATATAATAGTATTTTCAAGACTTGACGAAAAAGATATATTTAAGATTACAGAGCTTTTACTTGAAAAATTGAAAAAAAGACTTAAAAATATTGGTCTAAATGTTGGATATAGTAATAAGATTATTAAAAAATTATCCGATATGGGATATGATAAGTCTTATGGAGCAAGACCTCTTGAAAGAATTATTAAATCTGAGCTTGAAAATAAAATTGCAGATGAAATTTTAAAGAATCAAATTCTCAGTGATGAAAAACTATTTTTAGATGTTAAAAAAGGCAATATTGTATTGGAAAAAGTAAAAGTCAAAACTAAGTAAATATATTTTTTATTCTTAAGATAATAGAATATCTTGATAATATTTAGAAAATATGTTAATATCATAAAAAAGGAGAGATGTTTGTGATAATTACAACTACAAATAGTATTGAAGGATATGAAATTGTTGAATATAAAGGAGTTGTTTTTGGCGAAGTAATTACAGGAGTAAATTTTGTAAAAGATTTTAAGGCGGGACTTAGAGATATTTTTGGAGGACGTTCGTCTTCTTATGAAGAAGAATTGATGGAAGCGAGAGAAGAGAGCGTAGATGAAATTGTAGAAAGAGCGACAGAAATTGGAGCAAATGCTGTCGTTGGACTTAAGATGGATTATGAGATGCTTGGGGCATCGAATAGCATGATGATGGTTACCTGTTCTGGTACTGCTGTTAGAATTGTAAAAAAATAGATTTTAGGTGTTTTAAAATTTTTTAAAACACCTTTTTCGTTTTAAGTTTTTAAATTTAATTTATTTTACTTGAAAAAATTTTTAAAATTTAGTATAATATATTCAATAAAGGGGAGTAGCTAATTTTGTTTGGTCGTCAATACGGTTTATCCCGGCTAAACACCTAACTATTTCAATAGGAAGCAAGACCTTTGTTTAATTTTATTAAACAAGGTTTTTTTTATGTAAAAAAGCCTTAATTCAAGGAGGAAAATTTATGTTTTGGTACAACAAAAGTGTTGATGAATGTATCAAAGAGCTTGGAAGTGATGTGAAAAATGGACTTTCAAGCAAAAAAGCCGTTGAGCTTTTAGAAAAAAACGGAAGAAATGAGTTAAAACAAAAAGATAAAAAATCACTTCTTTCAAAAATTATAGACCAATTTAAAGATCCGATGATTTTAATTTTAATTGGTGCTTGTATTATGTCAGCAATTGTAGGTGAAATAACGGATGCTTTTATAATTATTGCAATTGTAATTGTAAATGCTATTCTTTCACTTAATCAAGAGGGAAAAGCTGAAAAGGCAATAGAAGCTTTACAAAAAATGGCAAGCCCTATGGCTAAAGTTTATAGAGATGGAAAATTAGTTCATATTCCTTCTCCAGAACTTGTTGTTGGAGATATTGTTGAGCTTGAAACAGGGGATATTATTCCTGCAGATTTAAGACTGATTGAAAGTTTTATTTTAAAAATTGATGAAGCATCTTTAACCGGAGAATCTGTGCCTGTTGAAAAATTTGCTGATAAGATTTATGATGGTGAAATTGAAATTGGTGATAGAGAAAATATGGCTTATTCATCAACAATTGTTGCTTATGGTAGAGGAATGGGAATAGTAATTTCTACAGGAGAAAATACAGAAATTGGAAAGATTGCAACAACTCTGGATTCTTTTGAAGATGAAGATACTCCACTTCAAAAGAAACTAGCAGGACTTTCAAAGTCTTTAGGCCTTATAACGATAGGAGTTTGCATTGTAGTTTTTATAGTTGGACTTTTATATAAACAAAAATTCTTACTTATGCTTTTAACTGCAATTTCACTTGCCGTTGCAGCAGTTCCTGAAGGATTACCGGCAATAGTTACAATAGTATTATCACTTGGTATGACAAAAATGGTTAAAAAGAATGCAATCGTAAAAAAACTTTTAGCAGTTGAAACATTGGGAACTACAACAGTAATTTGTTCTGATAAAACGGGAACTCTTACTCAAAATGAAATGACTGTTAAAAAAGTTTTCGTAAATAATTTAGTTTATGATGTAGAAGGAACAGGCTATGAACCTGTTGGAGATGTACTTTTAGACGGAGTAAAAGTTAATGCTAAAGAAATAGAATATTTCATTTCAATTTCTAAAATTTCTACTCTTGTTAATGATGCAAAACTTATTAAAGGCGAAAATATGTATAGAATAGCAGGAGATCCTACTGAGGGAGCATTGCTTACTCTTTCAGAAAAAGTTGCTATTTCTAAAGATGATTTAAACAATAAACATAAAAGAATTGCAGAAATACCTTTTGATTCTACTAGAAAGATGATGACAACATTTAATGAAAATATTTTTTCATCAAATGTTATATCTGCTACAAAGGGTGCTCCTGATATTGTAATAGATAATTGTAAATATATTTTAATAAATGGAAAAGAAGAAGAATTTACTCTTGAATTAAAAGAAAAAGTTCTTTTACAAAATAGTCAATTTGCTAAACAAGCACTTCGTGTATTAGCTTTTGCTTATAGAAAATTTGATTCATTACCTGAAGAAAAAACTTCAGAAAATATTGAAAAAGATATGGTTTTTGTTGGGCTTATGGGAATGATTGACCCTGCAAGGCCAGAAGCAAAAGAAGCAATCAAAGAATGTAAAAAAGCAGGAATAATTCCTATAATGATTACTGGAGATTATCTTGAAACTGCAGTTGCCATTGCTAAAGATTTAGGGATTTTGGATGATAATTCAAAGGCTATTATGGGTCGTGAGTTAAATAAAATGACTGAAGAAGAAATTTGTGAAGTTGTAAAAACTACAAGAGTTTTTGCAAGGGTGAGTCCTGAAAACAAAGTACAAATAGTTAGTGCCTTAAAGAAAAATGGACATATTGTTGCAATGACAGGAGATGGAGTAAATGATGCGCCTGCAATTAAGAGAGCAGATATTGGCGTTTCAATGGGAATTACCGGAACAGATGTTGCAAAAAATACTTCAGATGTAATTTTAACAGATGATAATTTTGCAACAATAGTTTCAGCAGTTCATGAAGGACGTATAATTTATTCAAATATTAAAAAATTTGTATCTTTCTTGTTATCTTGTAATGTTGGAGAAATATTAATAGTTTTAATTTCAATATTATTAAACATACCGGTGCCTTTTGTTCCAATTCAATTGCTTTGGTTGAATTTAGTTACAGATAGTTTTCCGGCACTTGCACTTGGAGTTGAAAAAGGTGATGAAGATATTATGCATGTTTCTCCTAGAAATCCAAATGAACCAATTTTAGATAAGGAAATGATTTATAGTATAATTTCTCAATCATTGGCAATTACAGTTGCAACACTTGGAGCATATTTCTATGGAATGTATCATTATCCTAATCATATAGAAGGAGCAAGAACAGTTGCTTTCTTTACACTTATAACTGCAGAGCTTTTAAGAAGTTATTCTGTTAGAAGTAGTAGATTTACTTTATTCCATATTGGAGTATTCTCAAATAAAACATTAGTTTATGGAACAACTTTATCTTTCTTTATGATGTTAGTAGTTGTATATGTGCCTTTCTTACAACCATATTTTGATACTGTTACGTTGGGAATAAAAGAATTGGCAGTTGCAATTCCACTAGCATTTTTACCTTTTATAGTTGCAGAAGTTTCAAAAGTTATGAGAAAAAAATAAAAAATATTGTAAAAACAGCCGGGTTATATGTAATAAAAAATCCGGCAGTTTTTTTATACGATAAATTTTGAGTTAATTGTAATTAGTTATTATAAATTGAATTACCAACTATGGTTAAAATATTTATTTTGCTAAACACAAACAAAAAAGAGTGTTTTGCAATTTATTTATAAGGGTATCTTATAATTTAAGTATGTAGTTTATTTTACATCGATATAGGATTCTTTTTAGAGTAAAAGATATTGACATATTCTTAAATAAATTGTATACTGAAAGAAGGAATAACGATTCCTAATAAATGTTTTGTTAATAAAAAGGAGGATTTTTATGAAGACAGATGTGCAAATTGCTCAAGAAGCGAAAATGAAACCTATCAAAGAAGTAGCTGATTATTTAGGATTTCCGGAAGAAGCTATAGAGCTTTATGGAAATTATAAGGCAAAGTTAAATATTCATGAATTGAAAGATTATAAAGATAGACCAAATGGAAAATTAATTTTGGTAACTGCTATTACTCCAACTCCTGCAGGGGAAGGAAAAACTACAACTGTTGTAGGACTTGGTGACGGATTAAATAGAATAGGGAAAAGAACATCTCTTGCACTTAGAGAACCTTCTTTAGGACCGGTTTTTGGAGTTAAAGGTGGAGCTGCAGGTGGAGGATATGCTCAAGTAGTTCCTATGGAAGATATAAATTTACATTTTACAGGAGATTTTAATGCTATTGGTGCGGCAAATAATTTACTTGCTGCAATGTTGGATAATCATATTAATCACGGAAATGAATTAGATATTGATGCGAGAACTATCACTTTAAAAAGAGTTGTTGATATGAACGATAGGCAACTTCGTTTCATTGTAGATGGATTAAACGGAAAAGCTAATGGTGTTCCAAGAGAAGATGGTTTTGAAATAGTAGTTGCTTCAGAAGTAATGGCTATTTTATGTCTATCAAATGATTTAAAAGATTTAAAGGAAAAATTAGGAAAAATCATCGTTGCTTATAATAGAAAAGGTGAACCAGTAACCGCAAAAGATTTGAATGCTCAAGGAGCTATGGCGGCTTTATTGAAAGATGCTATAAAACCAAATCTTGTTCAAACATTAGAACATACTCCTGCTTTTATTCATGGAGGACCTTTTGCAAATATAGCACATGGTTGCAATAGTATAATTGCTACAAAATTAGCTTTAAAATACTCAGATTATGTTGTAACTGAAGCAGGTTTTGGAGCTGATTTAGGAGCTGAAAAATTCTTAGATATAAAATGTAGATTTGCAGGTTTAAATCCTAATGCAGTCGTAGTTGTTGCTACTGTAAGAGCATTAAAAATGCACGGTGGACTTGCTAAGACTGAATTAGGAAATGAAGATTTAGTTGCATTGGAAAAAGGACTTCCAAACTTATTAAAGCATGTTGAAAATATGCAAAATCTATTTGGTATTCCTTGTGTAGTTGCAATTAATAAATTCCCATTAGATACTGATGCGGAAATCAAATTGATTGAAACAAAGTGTAAAGAATTAGGCGTTAATGTAGTTCTTTCAGACGTTTGGGCAAAAGGTGGAGAAGGTGCTATCGATCTTGCTCATGAAGTTGTAAGACTTGCTGAAAATGACAAACCAATTAATCAAATTTATGATATTGAAGATTCTTTAGAAGAAAAATTAAATAAAATTGTTCAAAAAGTTTATGGAGGATCTGGTATAACATTCTCTCCAGGAGTAAAAAAGAAAATTAAAACTATTGAAGAATTAGGATTTAGAAATGTTCCTATCTGTATGGCGAAAACACAATACTCATTCTCTGATGATAAGAATAAGGTTGGTAGACCAGAAGGATTTAAGGTAAATATCAAAAATATAAAAATTGCTGCAGGTGCAGGATTTGCTGTTGCTTATAGTGGAGATATTATGACTATGCCTGGATTACCAAAAGTTCCTGCTGCAAATAATATTGACATAACTGATGATGGAAAAATAATTGGATTATTCTAGCTAATAGGAGGAATTTATGGAACAAAAAATGTGTGATAAAACCATAAATTTATTTATTCAAGAATTATCAGATAAACAACCGGTACCGGGGGGCGGAGGGGCATCCGCTCTTGTAGGTGCTTTGGGAGTTGCCCTTTTAAATATGGATGCAATTTATACTACTGGTAATGAAAAATTTAAAGATGTTGAAGAAGAAATTAAAGAACAAATTAAAAAGTACAATGAATTAATTATTTACTTAAAAGAATTAGTTCAAGGCGATGCAGATGCTTTTTATCCACTTTCTCAATGTTATAAGATGCCAAGAAATACTGACGAAGAAAAGAGATTAAAGAGAGAAGCATTAGAAGAAAACCTTTATAATGCTGCTATGATTCCTTTACAAATAATGGAAAAATCTTATGAGGCACTTTGCTTAGTAGATAGACTTATTAGAATTGGAAATAAAAATCTTATTGGAGATGTTGCAACTGGAGCTGTATTTTTAGAATCCGCTCTTAAAGGAGCAAGTCTTAGTGTCTTTGCGAATACTTCTTCAATGAAAAATGAAGATAATATTAAGATGATAAATGAAAAATCTATGAAATTATTAAAAGACGGAACGAAACTTGCTAACAAGGCGTTTGAAGAAATATTTAATGGATTTTTAAAATAAGGAGACTATTATGACAACAATAATGAAAGGTAAAGAAGTAGCAATTGCTTTAAAGGAAAAGATTAAAGCAGGGGTTGCTGAACTTAAAGAAAAAGGAAAAGTTACTACTTGTGGTTTTATTAGAGTTGGAGATAGAAGTGATTCTATAGGTTATGAAAATGCAGCAATTAAAGTTTTATCTTCTTTAGGAATTGAATGTGTTCAATTTCACTATCCAGAAGATATTACTGAAGCTGATTTTATATCTGAACTTGAAAAAATTGGAAATGATGATAGTGTTGATGGTTTTTTACTTTTAAGACCATTACCTGCACATATTGACGATGATTTGGTTGGAATGAAAATTAATCCTAAAAAAGATATTGATGGAGTAAGTCCATATAATATTGGAGAAGTTTTCTATCCGAAAGAAGATAGTTTCATTCCTTGTACCGCTGCTGCTGTTATAAAAATGTTAGAATTTTATGATTTAGATTTAACAGGTAAAAATGCAGTTGTATTAGGTCGTAGCAATGTAATCGGAAAACCTGTTGCAATGCTGTTATTGGCAAAAAATGCAACAGTTACTGTATGTCATAGTAGAACTCAAAACTTAAAAGGAGTTTGCAAAAATGCAGATGTCTTAGTTTCAGCTATAGGTAAGGCTCATTTTGTTACAAAGGAATTTGTAAAAGAAGGAGCAATAGTAGTTGACGTTGGAACAAATTATGATGAAAACGGAAAGGTAACAGGCGATGTTGATTTTGATGAAGTTTCTGAAATTGCAAGTTATATTAATCCTGTACCCGGTGGTATCGGATCAATAACTACTTCAGTTTTAGCTGAAAAATGTTTGATCGCTGCTAGAAAAAAGGTAAAATAATATGAATTATGAAACTGCAATGATAAAACTCAGAGGAGAAGTTTGCAGTGGAGTTAAATTAGGTTTACAAAATATAAAAAATCTTATGGAAAAATTAGGAAATCCACAAGATAAATTAAAAATTATTCATATTGCAGGAACCAATGGTAAGGGTTCCTGCACTTCTTTTGTAAATTCTGTTTTAGTTTCACAAGGGTATAAAGTTGGGATGTTTACTTCTCCCTCTATTTACAATTTTGAAGAAAGAATTAGAATAAATAATAAAAATATTCCAGAAGATAAATTAATAGAATTAATGAATGAGGTAAGAGAAATTGCAAATACTCTTGAAGTTTTTCCAGCCGATTTTGAACTTGTAACGGCTTTAGCATTTTTGTATTTTTATAGAGAAAATTGTGATTTTGCTATTATGGAAGTAGGATTAGGTGGAAGACTTGATGCTACAAATGTAATAAACAAACCTTTAATTACATTAATTACATCTATAAGTTTTGATCATCAACAATTTTTGGGAAATACAATAAAAGAAATAGCATTGGAAAAAGCAGGAATAATTAAAGATGGTGTTCCTCTAGTTCTATATTCTCAAGATACTGAAATTATGGATAATATAATGGGAGTTGCAAAATCTAAGAATTCTAAAGTTATAGTAAATGATTTATCTAAAATTAAAGTATTGGGAAATAAAAAATTAGGGCAAGTTATTGACTATAAAGATTTTAAAAATTTAAAAATAAATTTACTTGGATCACATCAAGTTAAAAATGCTACAATTTCTCTTGAGCTACTTTTAGAGCTTAGAAAAATAGGTTTTGAAATTTCAAATGAAAGTATATATAATGGATTTTCAACAGTTACTTGGCCTTGTAGATTTGAACTTGTTTCAAAAAGTCCGGATTTTATTTTGGATGGAGCTCATAATATTGATGGAATTGAAAAATTTGTTTCAAATATGAATTTTTATTACAAAAATAATAAAAAGATTGCCATTTTTGGCGTTTTAGCAGATAAAGATTATAATGAAATGCTCGAAAAAATTGTTCCATGTTTTGATGTGTTTTTGACTGTTAGACCGGATTCTGAAAGAGCAATGGAAGCTTATGAATTAAAAGAAAAAATTGAAGCATTAACTGAAAAAAAAGTTTATAGTTTTGAAAATTATCAAGAAGCAATAGATAAAGCATTTGAAATATCAAGTAAAGATGATGTTATTTCAGCATTTGGATCTTTGTATTTTGTAGGAGAGATTCGTAAACTTTTGGGAGTGAGTGATTATTAATGGATAAAAAAATTATAAGAAAAGAAATTCAAGAGAAACTAAAAAAAATATCAGATAAAGATAGAAAAAGTTTTGAAGAAATTTTATATAAAAAATTATTTGAAAACGAAAATTTTAAAAATGCAAATTGTATTGCACTGACAATTCCGTTTGGTACGGAAATAAATACTTATCCAATAATTGAAAAATTGTTGAAAAACGGAAAAATAGTATGTTCGCCTATTTGTGAAAAAGAAAGTAGAAAAATGACTTTTTATAAAATAAATTCTTTGGATGAGTTAGTTGAAGGATATTATGGTATAAAAACTCCCCCTAAAATAGAAGAAAATATTATCAAAAAAGATGAGATTGATTTAATATTAGTTCCGGGAGTAGGATTTGATAAAAATAATTATAGAATTGGATTTGGTGGGGGCTATTATGATAGGTATTTAAAAGATTTTAAAGGATATACAATATCTTTAGCTTTTAAAGAGCAAATAGTGGAAAAAGTTCCAACAAATGAATTTGATTTACCTGTGGATTTAGTAATAACAAATTAAACATTGGATTTAAAAAAATAGTTTTATTTTAAAGCTATTTTTTTCTTGCAAAAAATTCAAAAATAGTATATTATATAAACTAGGTAGGTTTTTTAAAAATGGAGGTAAATATGATAAAGTTATTTTCTGATATGGGAGCAGATATTCCTGTAGAAATTGCAAAAAAATATAAAATCCGAATTTTTAATATGGTTGTTACTGATGGAGAAAATGAATATATTTTAAATTACGATATAGATAAATATAAATTATTTGAAAATATGGCTAAGGGAATCAATTATAAAACTTCTCAGGTATCATATAAAGATTTTTATGATACTTTTAAGGAAGAAATTTTAGCTGGAAATGAAATTATTTATATTTCTTTGTCTTCTGGACTTTCAGGAACTTTCAATACTGCTAATATGGTAAAAAATGATTTATTAGACGAATTTTCAAATGCAAAGATTCATGTGATAGATAGTTTAGGTGCCAGTTTTGGATACGGTATTCTTGTAATAAAAATTGCAAAGATGATTGAAGAAAATGAAAGTATAGAAGAAATTTTAAAATATATTGATTTTTATAAAAAACACATTAATTACATTTTTACTGTTGATGATTTAACTTATCTTTATAGAGGAGGAAGATTAAATAAAGCTAAATTTATAATAGGCAATTTATTAAATATCTGCCCTATATTAGATGTTTCGAAAGATGAGGGGAAACTTAATTTTTTTGATAAAGTCAGAGGTCATAAGGCATTTAAAAAGAAACTTGTAGATATAATTAGTAACAGATCAAATGTTTTAGATAAACAAACTCTTGTTATTTTTCATGGAGATTGTGAAGATAAGGCAAATGAGTTAAAAGAATTATTGATGAGTGAATTTAATAATGACGATATTTTAATTAGCGGAGTAGATGCAGTAATAGGATGCCATACAGGTCCGACTGTTTTAGCTATGGTTTATCTTGATGAATTATATGGAAAATATGATAAGTTTGAAATTTAAGGGTTAGAGATAACCCTTAAATTATTTTAGGAGATGATTAGTATTAAACATATTTATGAATTCTTAATTATTTTAATTTTTTTATTTATTGGAACTATTTTGGAGGTTATTTTTAAATCTCCAATTCCGGCTACAATTTTGTCAATGTTACTTTTAGTTGCATTATTATATTTTAAAGTAATTGAGTTAAAGAAAATAGAAAAAGTTTCAGGGTTTTTACTAGAAAGTATTACATTGTTTATGACACCGTTAGTAATTGGAGTTATAGATAAATTCCATCATTTTAACGGAAAATTTTTACAAATATTTTTAATTTTGTTTATAAGTGTAGTTGTATCTATAACTGTTACAGCTTTTGTTACAACCTTTTTTGTGAAAATTTTTGTAAAAGGAGAAGAAAATGGAGCTAATAATTAACAATTCGCTTTTTGGAATTTTTCTAACAATTATAACATTTATTATAGGGTATGAAATTCAAGTAAAATTAGGATTGAAATTTTTAAGTCCAATGGTTACATCTTCAGTCTTAATTATCTTAGTTCTCTTGATTTTTAAAATTCCATATACTAATTATAAGCAAGGAGCAGATATATTAACTTTCTTTGTTGCTCCTGCAACTGTTGTACTTGCTGTACCATTGTATAAAAATTTAGATATAATAAAAAAATATTTTCTTCCAATATTACTTGGATGCTTAGTTGGAATTGGGGTTGGAGCTATTACAGGAATTGTATTATGTAATATTTTTGGAATAAATAAAGAAATTTTACTTTCTATGCTACCAAAATCTGTTACATCTGCAATAGGTTATGAAATATCAAAGAAAATTGGAGCAATTATGGAAATTTCTATGGTATTTATAGTTATATGTGGAATTATAGGCTATAGCGTAGGGGAATTAATTTTTAAGATTTTTAAAATAGATAATAAAGTCGCAAGGGGCGTTGCGCTTGGTTCTTGTAGTCATGTTCTAGGAACTGCAAAAGCAATGGAGATTGGAGAAATTGAAGGGTCTATTGCTACAGTTTCAATTTCAATTTCAGGGATTTTAGCTGTAATTTTAATTCCTTTAATATTGAATTTTATTTAGTAAAAAGCTGATAAAAACAAATATATTATTTTTATCGGCTTTTGTTTTTTAATCGTAAAACGCGTTGACAATTTAAATAATATATGGTATTATTAACTTCAATAGTGTATAAAATAATTATACTAAGAGGTAAAAGCTATGAAGATAAGTCAAAATAAAAATATAATCTTCCTATTACTGGTTTTAAATTGTATTGTGGTTCTTGGATTAAATTATATTGTAGGAAGAGATTTAATTTATCCTGATTATGATATGAGTGAAAATTTTGTAAAACTAAAATCAAATGGGAATAACTCAAATAAAAAAAATGATTTTGATTTTTTGCTTGAATTTGATGATATAAAGGTTATAGCAGAAACTAATCGAAATGGACTGATAGGTCTATATAATCCCACTATGGATTATTATTATAAGTCCACTAAATTTAATGCATTAGGCAGGCTTAGATATTTTTCTATGGATGACTATATAGAAAAGAAAAAAGTAGCTATTAATATAGATGAAATATCTCCTGATAATGGTATTAAAACTAAGGATACATCAATTTTAGATATACCCGAAGTGAAAGGTATGGAGTATATTAATACTTTTGATCCGAATTCAACTATATACAAAGATGGACTTAGAGTTGTAGCTAATTTATTTGCCTTGTCTTCAACTTCCTTTGACACTATTTATATTGATTCGGATAATGTTAAACATTTGGAAGAAATTAAGGATAAAATAAAAAATTTAGGATATGATGAAGTTGAATTTAACAGATTTAACAATAGAAAACCTTTGATAACCAATATATTTAATTCTCTGAGTGATAGATATGCAAAATTTATATTGCAAGGAGTAGTAGCTACTTATTTATTATTCTGTTATGTGTTCGTAGTTTATCTTTCAAAATATAATAAATATTTTAGAGTATGTCTAGAATGTGGGGCTACATTTAAAGAGGTGTTAAAAAACTTTTTAAAGCAAAATCTACTTTTCAATGTAATAGCGGGATTAATATCCTCAATATTTATGTATATATTTTTGAATCATATATGTAAATATTTATCATTTACAGAACTTTTAGCTATTCCGATATTTATAACGATAACTTCAATGGTTTTAACTTGGGCAAAATTTTCGTTTACATTAAAAAAGACAAAGCGAATGATGAGGTGATGTTATGGTTATAGATAATATAAAATTAGGGTTTAGAGACATAAAACGAAATACAAGAATTTTTATATTATTCGGATTGTTAATCTTATCTATTAGTGTTATATTGTCATTCTCTACTTATGCTTTAAATTTGGCTCTAAAAGAATCGAAAGATACTGAAGTTAGTTATTTTGCAATTCCCGTTTCCTATGAAATGAAAGATTTTATAAAAGTTGAAGATAGAGTAGATAAATTATTAAAAAAAGGTGGATACACAAAATTTGTATCTGAGTATGTAAATGAAGAGAAGGGAATTTTTATCCAAATATTTATTGGAAAATTTCAAAAGAGTTCCGAAAATAGGGTTTTGTTCGCAATAAACTCGGAAGATTTAGAATTATTTAAGCAAAAGGAAAAAACTTTAAAAGTAGTTTCAGCTGATGAATTAGATAAGATAAAATTCAAAACAGTCGGTGTTGACCTTGAGATTGATGACGATAATTTGGTTTTTCTGGAAGTGGCTAAAAAAGAGACTTCATTATCCGATTTTAAGTTAAATCCTGCTGAATTAAAAGATTTAATAGAAGGTACAAAATTTACCGATAAAGAATTAAAAAATGGTTTGGATGAGGAGTTTGAAAAGGCGATTTTAAACTCAGATATAGTTTTTAAAAAGCATATTAATTCTGTTAATATGACAGATGTAGATTTTATATTAAAGTATATATATTTTTATGTATTTTTGCTTTTGTTGGCTTTTTTGCTTTCTTTTGGAATATTCATTAAAAATTTATATAAAAGATTACTTAGAGAATATAAAATTCATATAATATGTGGTGCCACCAAAAAAAGTATATTTATTAGAAATTCAGTTTTTGTTCTGTCATTGGCTGTGTTTAATTTTATGATAATTAATTTTCTGAATAGATTTAATTATGATATTATATTTTTTCTAAATATAGGGTTAAATATTGTTTTTGTTTTGTTATTAGAATTTGTTATCTTAAATATGCTCATTAGAGAAGATTTAAGTACAACTCTAATGGGAGGTGAATAGAAATTGATTAGCTTAAAAAATTTAAGAAAAGTGTATAATGAAAATAAAAAATCTGAATTGCTTGTTTTAAATGAGTGTAATTTAGATATAAAAAAGGGCGAAAAAATTATTATAACTGGAGAAAACGGAGCCGGAAAGACTACTTTTTTAAAAATTCTTGGACTACTTGATAAAAATTATTCAGGAGACTATAAAATAGAAGATAAAGATATAAATTCAATGTCTTCAACAGAAATTGCAAGACTAAGAAATGAAGTGTTCGGTTTTTTCTTTCAAGAGTATAATTTATTAGAGGATGAAACAGCTTATGATAATATTGTAATTCCTTTGATGTATTCTAAAAAGTACAAAAGAAGTGAAAGAAAGAAAAGAATAAATGAAGTCTGTGAAAATTTGGATATAGTAAGATTACTTAATCAAAAAGTCAAAACATTATCAGGGGGAGAAAAGCAAAGAGTTGCTATTGCAAGAGCAATAGTAAATGACCCAGAAGTTATAATTTTAGATGAACCTACGAGTGCTTTAAGCAGTAAACTAAAAGCAAAGGCAATTAATTATATTAAGAATATTGTAAAAGATGAAAAAACATTAATTATTGTAACTCATAATTTAGCAATAGTTGACAATTTGGATAATAAATCAGACTATATATTTTATAATTTGGAAGACGGAAAATTTAATATTATGTAATTTTAAAATAACTACCGAAAATTCGGTAGTTATTTTTGCAAAAAAGATATAAACTCAGTTTCGTTTTTGCTATTTGTGAATAGCTTATAAAGTTTTCTTGAATTTTGTTCAATTTCAAATTTGTTTTTTTGAAAATTCGATAGATTTTGTGTGCTTTTATTTGTTGTTACAATTTCTAGATTAGTTTTATTTTTAATTTCTTTAAGCAATTCTTGTCCTTTTTTATTAAAGCCTAAAACAGTTATATATTCAATATCTTTTGAATAAATTTCCTTTATTTCATTATTTATATTTAATAGATAATTGTAAATAAATCTTTTTATTCTAACTTTTTTATATCTTTTACTCTGTATTTTTTCTGCTAATTCTTCTATAGAGTTTACTGAATATATATTTTTCTTAATTAAATTTAAAATTCCATTTTCGTAATTTACAATATTTTCAGGATTTATTTGATTTATTAAAATATTGTATTTTAAAATTTCTAAAATAACTTTTTCATTAGGTAAAATATTATTTTTTACTGAATTTTTTAATTCGTCAAAAGTATTTTTATCTATAAAGTTTTTAATTTTTTCAAAATTATTTTCATAAATTGCTTTTCTTATTGCTGAAGCACTTAATTGATCCTGTGAATTATAATCTTCATCATTATAATTTTTTCCTTTTCTTTTTATAGGAAATGGAGTTATTTGAGATTTTGATAGTATTAAGTTTTTGACATATTCAATTGATAGAATATTATTTGAAATAAAAAAGTTATCTTGTATTTCTAAAACCTTATATTTTTTGTTGATTTCTATACAAGCATTTTTATATGCAACCGCATAACTTTTTCCAAGTTTTATTTCAAAGTTTAAGAGTTCTTCAATTTCATTTTTGTATTTAAGTTGGAATTTTGCAATTTCTATTATATCCTCTTTTTTTTCACATTCAAAGCCAAAACAAAGATAATCAACGATATTTAGTTTATTTAGAATAGATATTCCACCTTTTGCAAAATTTTCAGCACTTTGTAAACTGTAATAAAATGGAAGCTCTATTACAAGATCAACTCCATTATTTACTGCAATTTTAGCTCTTGTATATTTATCTAAGATTGCACATTCTCCACGCTGAACAAAATCTCCGCTCATTATTGCAATTATATTAGTATTCAATTCTTTTTTAATTTTATTTATTTGATATTTATGTCCTAAATGAAATGGATTGTATTCAGCTATTATTCCTGAAGTCTTCATAAATACTCCTTTGAAAAATTTTCTAATTTTACTATAACATAATTATTTTTTACTGCTTTTATTATATCATATCATTGGGGTAATTGAAAAATAATTTATTAATCAGAAAATTATCAATTTTATATGCCTGTAATTATTGACTAAATCTAAAAAAAAATATATAATAATTGTACTATTTTTTTAAGTATACTTTTGGAGGTTTGTTATGGACATTAGAGTGGTTAGCGAAAGTATTTTCAATATTGAATCCGACTGCATTGTTTATTTTGTTGATAATGCTTTTTCAAATGAGGATACTATGGAAATTATCACTAAAGCCGGAAACAGATTACTTGATGTTTTTAGTAAAATAAGTTCATTAGCAACCGGAGAGTTTAAGACAGTTCCGGCATTTAATCTTAAAGCAACCTATGTTGTTCTTTGTTCAATTCCACCAAAAATTGAAAATGAAGAAGATGAAAAGTTTTTAGAGGAGATTTTTTCTGATATTTTGGTTGAAATTGAAAGGCATAAATTCAACACTGTTGCTGTTGATGTTACAAGACTTTCCAATAGTTATAGTTCTAAACATAGTGAAATTTTAAAAAAATTTTTAAGATATGTAAGTGATGACGTTGTTGTTTTTATGTGTAAATAGGTTATATTTTTTATAGAATGTAGTAGATTAAAATTTATAGGGGGAGGGGAATATGAATACTTTATTAGATAGAGATACCAGACTTGCTTTAGAGTATAGTTTTTTGTACTTAAAAGATTCAGTAGCTTTTGATATTTTTATTTCCTCACTCTCAATAGAACAACGTGGGTTTAATGTAAGATTTAGACAAGCAATTTTCAATAAAATTTCTAAGAGTTTAGATATTTTTTACAAAAATAGATCTGATAGAGAATACATAAAGAGTGCTGTTCAAAAACTTGTGTATGATGATATAAATCGTCTAGAAATAGTATTGGCGGTTAATTCTTATATGTATGGAAAAAAATCAAATGTTTTTGCTAATGAATTAGAGAATTATTTTTTAGTTAATTATCCTAATTTAAAGATTAGTAGAAAACAAAAACTTATAGTTAGAAAATTATCTTCTAAAGATTATAGATTTAGAAATAGGCTTATAAATAATGTTATAGATTATTACAATCTAAATAAAAAATTTGAAGAAAAAACTAATGACTTTTTTGAAAATGTAATAAAAGAATATATTTTTAATCTTAACAATTATATTGTAAAACAATTAAAATTGGAATTTAAAGGCAATAGTTATTATGTTCTGCAAAAAGAAAAATTTTTGACAAAGAAAGAACTGGAAGAACTTTATAATCATATAAATAAAATTTTTATGGAACATTTAAACAAAACTTCAAGAATATTTATATGGTATGGGCTTAATGATAAAGTAACAAGTAGATATAAAAACTAAAGTCAAAAACTTATGTTTTTGACCTTTTTTATGATAGGAGAATTTTATGGGTTATACCGCTTTTTTACTTATGGTTATAAATATTTTATCTAAAATTTTGGGATTTTTTAGAGAAATATTGTTATCCTATTTTTATGGAACCGGAGAAATAGCAACAGCATTTCAAATTTCATTTTTGGTTCCTTATACAATTTTAGGCTTTGTAATGTCGGGGCTTTCTACAAATTTTATTCCGACATACACTTCTTTAGAAAATAAAAAAGGAAGAAACGAGTCTGACAAATTTACAAATAATATTTTGAATATAATTTTTATAATAGCAATTTTTGCAACTATTTTAGCTTATATTTTTGCAAGACAAATTGTATTTATTTTTGCAATGGGATATTCCGGAGAAATTTTTGAATTATCTGTTAGATTTACAAGAATTACTATACTTGGAATGTTTGCTCAACTTTTAAATTCTATTTTAAAAGGATACTTAAATATAAAAGGAAATTTTGTAATTCCGGGATCAACAGGATTTCTATATAATATTATTATAATATTATTTTTAATTGTAAGTTATAAGATAAATCCAATATTAGCGCCTATAGGGGTTGCTGCTGCGACGATTTTTCAATATATTCCATATATTCCTGCAATTAGAAACACAGGATATAAGCACAGATTCATTGTAAATTTTAAAGATGAAAATATTAAAAGAATGCTGATTTTAGCACTTCCAATTATTTTTGGTGTGGCAGTAAATCAGATTAATATACTTATAGATCAAAATTTAGCATCATTTATTTCTGTTAAAGGTATTTCAGTTTTAACTTATTCATTAAGACTTTATGAGTTCGTTTGGGGAATAATGATTGTTTCAATAACTACTGCAATTTATCCTACATTAAGTAGACTTGCAATAGAATCCACTATAAAATTTAAAGTTCAGATAACTAAAACTATTTCTACAATTTTGTATTTAGTTATTCCTTCAACCATAGGAATCATGCTTTTTTCAAAGGAAATTGTAACTTTAATATATAAGAGAGGGAAATTTGACGAAAGTGATGTTATATTGGTTTCAGGAGCATTATTCTATTATGCTTCTGGATTGATTGGACTCGGAATTAGGGATGTCTTATCATCTTCTTTTTATGCATTAAAATTAACAAAAATTCCTTTAATAAATTCAATTCAGATGGTTGTTTTAAATGTAGTTGCATCTATAATTTTATCAAAATTTATGGGACTTAACGGTTTGGCTTTAGGTTCAACAATAGCATCATTTTTTGGAGCGTTTAACCTTTATATGAAATTGGAAAAGAAAATTGGAAAAATAAAATGTAGAGTTATGATTAAAAATGTATATAAGATGTTAATTTCCGGACTTTTGATGGCTATAGGTTCAAGAATTATATTCTATTTATTACATCTAAAATTTTCTGGTAATTTTAGTTTAATTATATCAATTATTTTTGCCGTAATAATTTATGCAGTAAGTTCTATTTTACTTAGAACTAGACAAGCATTGGATATTTTAAAGGTTATTTTAAAAAAATTAAAAATATAAATAATTTATGAAAGGAGAAATTATGAAAAAAGGAAATGCTTTATTTGGAACGATTGGTGCAATAATTGGTAGTTTAGCAGGAGTAGCACTATATGTAGGAGTGGCTATGTTAAGAGTGTTCAGTTCATGGTCAGGATTTGTTGCTCTATATTGTGCAATTTTTATGTATACTTTATTTTCAAGAAAATTAACAAAATTGGGAGTTGTTATATCAATTATAGTTTCATGTGCATCAATGATTTTAGCAGAGGTAATTGTAACATCCATTAATATAGCTAATCGCTATCACTTCCCGTTTTTTGAAGTTTTTAAAAACTTTTTAAAGATATATCCTAAAATAACTAATAAGTTTTCATTTTGGATATATCCGGTTATAGCATGTGCATTTGTTTTAATAGGTGGATTTGGATATTTAGTTGGTAAAAACAAAAATGATGTTGAACTTATAGATAATGACGCAGAAGAAAGTGAAGAAGTTATTGAAGACGATGACTTTGGAGATGATGCTGAAGATGACGTTGAAGATGACAGCGAAGATGTTGTAAAAGAAGATAAATCTATTGAGTAAAAGAAAAAAATATTTAAAAATTAAGGAGTTAATAATTTATTATTTGCTCCTTTTATATTTTTAGTTATAAGATGTTTATATTTAATTTTATTGACTTTTTTTTGTTTTGTTGTTATAATTAATAAAAATTAAAATAGTAAGCGATGAAGGAAAAAAGTTTTGTTAAGATTTTTAGAGAGGTAATATTTGGTGAAAGTTACTAATTAATACAAAATGGGACAATCTGGAGCTGTTATATTAAAGAGAGATACCTATAATTAGGGTGGTACCGCGGATTTAATTCGTCCCTGCATTTTTGCAGGGATTTTTTTATAAGGAGGAAAATATGGCACAAATGGGAAATTTAAGAAGAACACATATGTGTGGAAATTTAAGAAAAGAGGATATTGGTAAAGAAGTAATTTTGATGGGCTGGGTTGCTAAAGAAAGAAATTTGGGTTCATTAATTTTTATGGATTTGAGAGATACAACAGGAATTTCACAAATAGTTGTGAGAGATACTTTAGGAGAAACTATATTTAATAGCGCTAAAGAGATAAGATCTGAATTTGTTTTGGCTGTTAAAGGAATTGTTTCTGAAAGGGAAAGTAAAAATCCAAAAATACCTACTGGTGATATTGAAGTTGAAGTAAGTGAACTTGTGATTTTAGATACTGCACAAACACCTCCAATTTATATTAAAGATGACGATAATATTTCTGAAAGTCTAAGATTAAAATATAGATTTTTGGATTTAAGAAAAGAAAGTTTACAAAATAATTTAAAATTAAGAGCTAAAGTATGTAAGGTTATCAGAGATTTTTACACTGAAAATAATTTTGTGGAAATAGAAACTCCATATCTTAATAAACCTACACCAGAGGGAGCAAGAGATTATCTCGTACCATCTAGAGTAAATCCGGGAAATTTTTATGCTCTTCCACAATCTCCACAAATTATGAAACAACTTTTAATGATTTCAGGAATGGATAGATATTTTCAGATAGTTAAATGCTTTAGAGATGAGGATTTAAGAGCTAATAGACAACCTGAATTTACTCAAGTTGACCTTGAAATGAGTTTCGTTGATGTTGAAGATGTTATTGATGTAAATGAAAGAATGTTAAAAAAATTATTTAAAGAAATTAAAGGAATTGATATTGAATTACCTATAAAAAGAATGAAATATGATGATGCAATGGAAAAATATGGAAGTGATAAACCGGATTTGCGTTTTGGTTTTGAAATTAGAAATATTACAGATTGTGTTAAGGAAGTTGAATTTGATTTATTTAAAAATGCAATTGCTTCTGGTGGGAGTGTAAGAGCAATTTCAATCGGAAAATATTCAAAGGAATATACTAGAAAGAAAATTGATAAATTAATTGATTCAATTAGAGATTATGGTGCAAAAAATTTATTCTGGATAAAAATAACTGATGGAGAAGTTACATCTTCTATTTCAAAGTTTTTAAATGAAGAAATTATCTCTAATATAAAAACAAAAGTGGAAGCTAAAGATGATGATTTGATTTTAATGCTTGCAGATAAAAATGATATTGTTTTAAATTCACTAGGAGCTTTAAGATGTGTTATTGCAAAAGAAATGAATTTATTAAATCCTAATGAATATAACTTATGCTGGATTGTAGATTTTCCGCTTTTTGAATATGACGAAGAAGAAAAAAGATATGTTTCAAAACATCATCCTTTTACTCATCCGAAAGATGAAGATATTAAATACTTGGAAAGCAATCCCGAAAAAGTTTATGCAAAAGCATACGACATTGTAATAAACGGAGATGAACTAGGTGGAGGTTCAATTAGAATTAACAATTCTGATTTACAAAATAGAATGTTTAAAGCTTTAGGACTTACTAAAGAGGAAACAGAAATAAAATTTGGATTTTTACTTGAGGCTTTAAAATATGGAACACCACCACATGGAGGTCTTGCATTTGGACTTGATAGATTGATTATGCTACTTATGGGTACAAACAATATAAAGGATGTAATAGCATTTCCAAAGACACAATCAGCATCTGATTTATTAACAGATGCACCATGTATTGTATCAGAAGCACAACTTGAGGAGTTAAATTTAAAAATTGGAAAATAATATTTATTCAAGAACTGAAAGTTTAATAGGGAAGGATTCACTTAATATTTTAAAAAATTCTAAAGTTATCGTATTTGGAATTGGTGGAGTTGGAAGTTTTACTGTTGAATCTCTTTGTAGATGCGGAATAGGAGAAATTTCACTCGTGGATTTTGATACTATTGATATAACTAATATAAATAGACAAATTCACGCAATGTCAAATAATATCGGAAAATACAAAGTTGATGAAATGAAAAAGAGAATAGAACTTATCAATCCCGATATAAAAGTAAATACATTTAAAAAAAAGCTAGATAAAAACAATGTTGAAAATTTCAATTTGAAATACTATGATTATGTTATTGATGCGATAGATACTATTACTTCTAAAATTTATCTGATAAAATATTGTTATGAAAATAATATAAATATAATTAGTGCAATGGGAGCGGGTAATAAATTGGACCCTACAAGATTTAAAGTAGTGGATATTTATAAAACATCATGCTGTCCACTTGCAAGGGTAATGAGAAGAGAATTGAAAAAGCTAGGAATAAAAAAATTAAAATGTGTTTGTTCTGACGAAATTTCTAGTGGAGAAATAATTGAATCTGATAAAATTAGAAAATCATCCCCTTCAAGTATAAGCTTTATTCCTTCAACTATGGGACTAATTATTACATCAGAAGTAGTAAAGGATTTGATATTATGGAACAAGTAGGATATGTAACAAAAATTTTACCTGAAGATAAATGCAAAGTTTTGATTTCAAGGATAAGTGGTTGTAAGGGAACTTGTAAAACTTGTGGAGGATGTCCAACTCCGACTATGCATATAGTTATGAAAAAAACATTAGATGTTTCGGTTGGGGATTATGTAAAAATAGGAGTTGATAGTAGTGTTGTATTAAAATATTCTATTTTCTTATATGGTTTTCCTATTTTAATGTTTATCCTTTCAATATTGTTAATCAATATTGCTTTTCCTAATTTAAAAGGAATTGATTTGATTGGATTTGTAGTTGGTATATTTACAATGTTTTTGGCATTTTTAATAATAAAATTTGTAGATAATAAATATGCACATCTATCTGCAAAAGCAATGTATATGGAAGAAATAATTTCAAAAAAATAGATTCAGTAACAAAGTTGGGGAGTGAATTTTAAAAAATCACTCCCTGACTTTTTTATTGTAAAAAAATAAATTATATGAGATTATCATTTGAGGATATAATAAATGGAATACAATTATAGTTAATAAATTTATAAAAATGCCATTAGTAAAATGATAAAAACTTAATATTTTTAATAAAAATTTTTTATATATAAAAAAGTACACTAAATTAGGTATAAATTCATCTAATAATATTTGAATATGATAAATATTTTTAAAAATATAAAAAAAATATAGAAATCTTTTAAAAAATTTAAAAAATTTTTTAAAAATAATATAGTAAAATATGCAATTAGTTACTTATTATATTTAATTATAGAATAATGATAAGAAATTTTAATATTAAAATCAGTAATTTTAGTTGAAAAAAAATATTAATTTTAGTAGAATTGATAATACGTATTGTTATATTTATAAATAAGTGACAAATTTATAAATTTAACAAAATAAATGCAGGAGGAATTTATGAAAAAAAATAGTATTATTGCCGGTTTATTTGTTTTTTGTATTACAACGGCAGGAATAGGTTACACTGTTTACAATAGTGTTTATTCTGATAGACAAAAACATAGGATAAACGAAACTGCAAAACTTGACAGTGCAAAGGCTCCAAATGAATTGAAAGATGGAGAATATACTGCCAGTGCTGAAGGGTATGAAGGTCCTATAACAGTAAAAGTTGTAATTAAAGAAGGCAAAATTTTTTCAGTTGAAGTGCTTTCACATAATGAAACGCCTGAATACTATGAAATGGCAAAGAAAATTTTACAAACTATTGTAGAAAAAAATACTTTTAATGTTGATTCAATTTCCGGCGCTACGGTTACTTCTGATGCAATTAAAGTAGCTGTTTATAAAGCACTTGTTCAAGCCGGTGCGAAAACAAGTGATGTAGCTGAAGGTCTTGAAAAGGAAAATGAAGAATTAAGAGATAAAGAAAAAGCAAAATTATTAGCAAAACAGTCTTCAGCTGTTGCTGGTAAAGTCGGATTTAATAGAAATAATCTTAAAGATGGTACATTTATTGGCGTTGGACGTGGATATAACGGACCAATCAAAGTTTCTATTTCTATAAAAAATGGAGTAATTTATGATGCAAGAGTTATAAGTCATAGTGATGATTATCCATATTTTACTTGGGCATCCAGTGTGCTTAATAAGGTTATAAGCGGAAGCACCAATATTGATACAGTGTCAGGAGCAACAGTTTCAAGTAGAGGAATATTAAATGCTGTAAAAGATGCTTTAAGAAAGGCAAGTAATGGTAATAACAGTTTGGATATCAATTCGCCTGATGAAACGGAACAAAATATTCCAAGACAAAATAGACGTGAAATTGAACAGATAAAGAAATATTTTAAGGGTTTAAAGGATGGTGTTTATTTTGGAAAGTCAAATGGATATTATACAAATTCAATTGAAGTTAAAGTAACGGTTAAAGATGGTAAAATAGCAAAAATAGAATTAACCAAAAATGATGATGATGAATCATATTTTGATAATAAAAAAGCAGGTATATTAGGAGAAAGGATTATTTCAAATCAATCTACAAATATAGATACAATTTCAGGAGCTACAACGTCATCAAAAGGTTTTATAAATGCTGTTGTTAATGCTTTAGAAAAAGCTGTTGATTCTAATGGAAGTGATGCTGATAAATATATTTATTCTCCTAAGACTATAATTGCAAATGTTGGGGAAACTATCGGATTACAAAAGATACGAGATGCATTAGAAAAGTTACCCGAAGATGTACAAATTAATATAAAAAATAATGCAGATACAAGTTCTGAAGGCAAAACGAAAATTGTAGTTGAACTTGTATTCAAGGATAACAGTAAAAAGATTGTAGAAATTCCTGTATTGGTAAATTCTAAAGTGGATGGAAGTTATAAATTTTTATCAGCAGAAGAAGTTAAAAATCTTGATAAAAATGTAAATTATCCTGACGGAGTTTATTATGGCGACAGTTATGGATTTGTTTCTAATAAACCTATACCTGTAAAAGTCACTATCAAGAACAATAAAATTGAAAATGTAGAGCTTGTTAAAGAAGAATTAAACAGATTAAAGGGAGTAACATCACCCGGAAATGTAGATGATGGCGGAATATTCCAAGAAAAATTTTATACTATAATTGATAGAATTAAAAATATGCAAAAATTTGAATCCTTGATATATAAATTTGAAGTGTTAAGAGACGCAACTAGCAAGGTTATGGAAGAAGCACGTGGAAAAGAACAAACAGTAGAAGTTTATAGAGCTGCATTGGATAAAGTAATCGGAAAACATAATTTCGGTAAATGGGGACTTAGTATAGATGAATCACATTTAAAAGGAGAAAGAAATATTCATGACAGGATATTTTCATTGTTAAAAATATATGTTAGAGAAGAACTTGGTTATGACGGTAGTGATTATGATGCAGTAAGTGGTGCTACTTTCACTGCAACAGGAACCGCTACATCTATTAAAAATGCATTATTAAAAGCTAAAAACTTTGATTTTTATGATATGAGAGTTGATGATAGTAACTTTAAAACTTCTTATAAAGAAGGCGATAAGCTTGATTTAAAAGATTTAAAAGTTACTATATATAAAAAAAATAATCAGAAAATTACAGTTTCATATTCTGACTTTGGCAAATATGGGTTAAAAGTGGTTGATGAGTATAATAAAGAGCTTAAAGACGGATTAGTTTTGAATAAAGAAAATTTAGGCTATAATGTTACGGACGGATTGAGGCTCAAAGTAGTTCATGAAGAAAGTAAAAGTTTTAAATTTTTAAATACTATTCTTATATCTAAAAGCACGACTAAGAATTTTGAAATTTCCGGAATTAAGATAAAAGCTAAAGATGGTTCTGAATGGTATGATACTAAAGGCTATAATACAACAGACTTTATTCAAAATCTAACTGTTTCAAAAGAGGTTGCCGAAAAACTTAATAACAAAGAAATTGAGTTTAAAATAATTGCTAAAGACAAAAAGTCTTCTGAAGAAATCGAAATTCCATTAAGACAAGCACAAAATAAGACTTTAATCGCGGATTTTGTTAGTGGAGAATATACATTAGACGTTATTGAAAAGTATAAAGGTGTATTATTCAATAATACTTTCCGTATCAAAACAAAAGTTGAAGGAAAGATTCCTAAAGCATTTTTATACAAAGAAACGCCGGAAACTTTGATTATATCAAAAGGAACAGAAATAACAGAAAGTAAAATAAGAAGTGTTCTTAAAAATTTACCTGACAAAACTGATATTTCGGTTTTAAGAGAAGTCGATGTAAATAAAGTAAATGAAACTGTTCCACAAAAACTTTTAATTAAACTTAAATTTGATGATGGCAGTGAAAAAGAGATAGAAATAGATGTTATTGTAAAAGAAAAAGTTATTTCTATGGCAGATAAATATGTTTACAAGCCAAAAGATTTGATTACAATTAAAGGTAAAGAAGTAGAGTTAAGCCATTTAAAAAATCATCTTGATGACTTACCGGAAGGTACTAAAATTGAAATTATTGAAAAGGCAAATGTAAGTGAAGTAAATGAGACAGGTACTTTAATGAAAGTAAGTCTTGAATTTACTGATAAGAGTACAAAGGATATTTCAATTAATGTTATAGTAAAAGATACTGCTCCAAACAAAGCAGAAGAATTTAAGATTTTGTATCCTGAAATAAAAAATGAAATAGTAAATGTAGTGGTAAAAGACCCTAAATATGGAAACACGGAAAAATTTGCAGAAACCGTTAAATGGGGTGCATTTTCAGACTTTGCTATAAATAGAGATTTAAAATTGAAATCTCGTTCCGCTAATATCTCGCGTATCGAAGTATTAAAAGAACCGGACAGATCAAAGCTTGGAGATCAAAAAGGAAAGATAAGATTAAGCTTTAATGACGGTTCTAAACTTGAACTTGAAATATCAGTAAAAATAGTTCCATATCCTGTGTATAAAATATTTAGATTAACATCAAATAAGACTCAGTATAAGTTAGAAGATAAGTTCAATCTAAATGATTTAAAAGTAACATTATTTATTTCTAATAAATTGGAAAATGAATCCGATTGGGCTACTACCGGAACACCTGTTATAGATATACCTTATTCAGATTTTCATTTGTTTGGAATTAAAGTTGTAGATTTAAATTCAAAAAAAGAAATTGAAAATAACAGTATAATAAATACGCTTATTAAAAATAAAAAATTATCAGTTGGAGCATATTGTGAAAATTTAATTCAAAAGAATGATTATGAAAGTGCAAAAAAACTGGTAGAAATTTCTAAAATAACAATAACAAATATTGATGAATGGAAAGAATCTAAAAAAAATATTGTAGAAATTAAAGATGAGAAAAATTCTAAAAAAGCAGATGACTCTAATAAAATAGGAAAAGTTATGGACTCAAAAAAAGAAATTAAAAATGTTGATAACCTAAATAATACTTCTGAAAAAAATAAAACTATTGAATCCGAAAAGACAACTAAGGATAAAGTGCAAAGAAAAGATTCGGATAGTGGAGGAAAATTATCTGATGACTCATCAGAAAAACAAAATTTAAAAACCAATGAAAAGGAAGATTAGATGAATTTAATAGTAGGATTAATTGCAATAACATTATTTTACATTTTATTTGCAGATATTATAAAAAAATATCCGGTGTTGTTTTATATGGCAACTTATGTATTGATAATTCCGGTCGTATTGTATTATCAAACAAAGTTTTATAAAAATATGCCAATTTGGTTTACAAAGTATATTATGGATATTTTTCAAAGAGGCATATTTTCAACAGTAACATTTATGATAGTAATGTTTCTAGGAGTTATTACAACTCATAACAAATATACACGAAAACTTATGAGTATAAGAGGTGAAATGTCGATTATCGGTTGTTTTGCTGCGCTTTGTCATAATGTGGCTTTTGGAATAAGATACTTTGTAGAATTTTTTACAAATGCATCAAAAATGAATGTATATACTAAGACGGCAACAATAATAAGTTTAATTCTTATAGCTATGATGATTCCGCTTATGATAACTTCATTCAAGTGTGTAAGAAAGAAAATGAAAGCTAAAAATTGGAAAAATTTACAAAAATTAGCATATCCGTTTTTTTACTTGATATATGTTCACTTGATGGTTTTGTTTATGCATAAACCTGAAAAACATATGCTATCAATAGTGTTATATACTGTTATTTATATGTTATATACGGTTCTTAGAATTAGAAAATGTTTAATAACCAAAAAAAGACAAAGATAAAAATTTAGACTATTGTAAAGTTAAATTACAATAGTCTTTTTTTGTTGTAAAATATCTCGATATCTATACTCGATATAAAGCATTGTATGAGGGAGATTTTCTTATTAAAATTATAATCTCAAGTTCTGTATGTTCGGTTATATAGTATGTTTGTGTGTTAAAATCAGTTAAAAAATTTTTAAAATTAACAATAAAAAATTTTATTAATTCATTGAAATTTTTTTGCAAATATGTTAATATATACTTGATAAATTTAATATTTAATTTAAAGCATTGATTATGTATAATTGGTGCTTAACTTTTTTGTTCACTATGTGATATGTATTATCTTTATCATATATTATTGTTTTTAGGGAGGTGCTAAGTTATAAAAAAATTATTTTCTTTTTTTCTAATATTTTGTAGTGTTTTATTTGTATGCAACGTTGGTAATGTTGATGCCAAAGTAGAAAAGAAAAAGTATTCTAATTGGCAAGAAGTTGCTAAAGATATGCACAAAAAATTTACAGAAGCGAAGGAGTATGCTGATAAAAAAGATTTCAAAAGTGCTTACAAGGCAATGGATTCTGCATATTTTGATTATTATGAAGTTCAAGGTTTTGAAAAAAATGTTATGGTTGCAATTTCTAATAGTAGAGTAAATGAAATTGAAGCGGCATTTAGAGAAATTAAGCATACTTTTTTAGGAAATACAAGTGATTCTGTTGAAAAAATTAAGGCATCAATAGATGAACTTGATATGAAAGTTTATAGAGATGCACTTGTTTTGGATAAAGTAATTTCAAAAAATGCACCGGATTCGGAAGGTAAAGCTGTATTTGGAGATACTGAAATTAAACAGGGAGATGAGAAAGCTAAAAATATCCAAGATTTTTTAACATCATTCGGATTGATGCTTAGAGAGGGATTGGAAGCAATTCTTGTTTGTGTTGCAATTATTGCTTATCTTGTTAAAACAGGGAATAAGCATCTTTGTAAGTCAGTTTATTTGGGAATGGGTGCTGCCGTTGTATGTAGTTTTGGTTTAGCCATAATAATAAACTATTTATTAGGAGGAGTTGGACAGGAACTACTTGAAGGCTGGACTATGTTTTTAGCGGTTATTGTTTTATTCTATGTTAGTAACTGGATTTTATCTAAATCTGAAGAAGAAGCATGGGAAAATTATATTCAATCTAAAGTTCAAAAATCAATAGATAACAGAAGTAAGTGGACTTTGGTTTTTGCTGCTTTTTTAGCTGTACTAAGAGAAGGAGCAGAGCTTATTTTATTTTATAAGGCCTCATTTTCGGGTGGAGGTAAGATTTTGTATCCAATGGGAGGGCTTGTTGCAGCCTCTGTTGTTTTGGTTATAATATTTTTACTTTTTAGATTCACATCAGTTAAATTACCGCTTAAACCATTTTTCTTGTTTACAAGTATATTATTATATCTAATGTGTATCTCGTTTATGGGAAAAGGGGTTATTGAGTTAACTGAAGCCGGAGTTATTTCTGGTTCAACAGTTATACCTGCAATGCAAGGTTGGAGTATTCCAATTTTGAATATCTATGATAGAGCCGAAACTTTAATTCCACAAGTTATGTTGGTAATAATTACTGTTTGGATATTGTTAGGTCACTATTTAAAATTAAGAAAAATAAAAAAGGAAAGTTAAATTTCTATTTTATTAAAGTTAAAAAATTAGGAGGATTTATTTTATGAAAAAATCAAAAATGATTGTAACATTAGCATTATTAGCGTCAGTAGGTTTAGTTGGCTGTCAAAAAAATGACACAGCAAAAATAAATGAATTACAAAAATCAATTGAAGAAAAAGATAAAAAGATTGCTGAGTTAAATGACAAATTAAAAGAAGCCGGAGCCGAAGATGAAAAAGCTGAAGATGCTGAAAAACCAGGTGAATCAGGATTTGAAGAAATAAAAATCGGAGAAGAAAAAATTGTAGGTCCTTTCCAAGTTGCTACAGTTTATTTTCAAGGAGTTGATATGATTCCTGAAGGAAGACAACCTAGTGCTGCAGAATCAGATATGCACTTGGAAGCTGACATTCATTTGACTAAAGAAGCCGGTAAAAAATATGGTTTCGGTAGTGGAAAAGATATTTGGCCTGCATATTTAACAGTAAATTATAAAGTATTATCAACTGATGGAAAAGAAGTTACTTCAGGATCAATGATGCCAATGAACGCTGATGATGGTGCTCATTATGGAACAAATATCAAAAAGAATGTTCTTAAAGTTGGTAAGTATAAATTAGTTATCGAAATTCAACCTTCAGCTGATTACTTATTACACACTGATGAAGAAACAGGTGTTCCTGCAATTAAAGATGGTGGAAAAGCTGCTGCTTCAAAATATTATGAAAAACAAACTGTTGAATTTGAATGGAACTATACAGGACAACAATTACAAAATAAATAATATTAATATATGAATAATATTAGTATTAATATATGACAAACGGACAAATCCTCTCTTAAAATCTTAAGAGAGGTTTTGCCATATTTTAGAAGTGAGGTTTTTATTTTGGGAAAATTTTATGTTGATGTAATTTTTGCTATATGTACATTTTCTTTCTTTTTTGCATTAGCGTTGTCTTTTTTAAAAGAAAATATGTCTTTGACAAATAAAATAATTTCATTTTCAGTTCTTGTGATAGGAATAGTTCTAGGTTTATACATACATATACTTAGAGTGAAGAATAAAAAAGAAATGATACACACAGTCACAAAATTGAATAGATATGTATTTGCATTATGTTTATTTATTTTTATTTTAATGAGTATTTTTTTATTTTTGAGTATTTTTGTAAAAAATCATAAGAAAATTTCTAAAATACTTACTTCTTTGAATTTATTATTTATGTTTATATCTATTTCCTGTATGATTTATCTAATAATACCAAAGCTTTTAACTCAAGCAATGGAATTTATCGCATTTGGAGAAGATTCTGTAAGCACAGTTACTTTATTTAGAGTTAGTGGCTATATTCTTGGAATTTTAACTGGGGTTTTGCTTATATTAGCTCTTTATAAGTTTTTAATAAGATGTAATAAAAAACAATACATTGTAATGTTTATTGCAATATTTGTTAATACTTTTTTGGAATATGGATTAAAAGGAATTACTGCTACTGTTAGACTTAAAGAATATTTGAAAAAAGATTTTAATATATCTCCTATTTTGACTGAAAAAAGTAATATTTTTGGAATAAAAGTTTTTAATTTAATGATTTTTGAAGACAAAAGTGAAGTGTATTTTATAGGAGCTGCTTTTATAATAATACTGATAGGAGTAATATTCTTTGTTTATAATAATTTAAAAGTCAAGGGAAAATTTGAAAATAAGGCCAGTTTAAGAAAAGAAAAATGGAGACTAATCGTAAATAGAAGATGGGCATATTTTGCGGTTTTTTTATCTTTTGTTATGTTATTTTCCACAACTTACTTAAATTATTTACTTACAAAACCTGTTGAATTAACAGCTGCTCAACCTTATCAAGAAGAAGGAAATAATATTGTAATTCCTTTATCTGATGTTGATGATGGACATTTACATAGATTTTCTTATAAAAAAGATGGGCATGATATTAGATTTATAGTAGTTAAAAAGCCAAATAGTACATCTTATGGGGTTGGACTTGATGCTTGTCAGATATGTGGTGTAGCAGGATATTTTGAAAGAAAAAATGATATAGTATGCAAAAGGTGCGATGTTGTTATGAACAAAGCAACTATAGGATTTAAAGGTGGATGTAATCCTATACCTTTTGAGTACAAAATTGAAAACTCAAAGATAATAATTGATAAAAGTGTTTTAGATAAAGAAAAAGAAAGATTTCCAATAGGTGAATGATATGTTTTGGAGAATGGTTTTTGGGACTTTAATCAGACAACGAAAAAAGATGTTTATGATAGCATTTACTGTTGCACTTGGTGTTTCACTTGCAACAGGAATGTTAAATGTAATGCTTGGAGTTGGAGATAAAGTAAATAAAGAGCTTAAAACTTATGGAGCAAATATAAATGTGGTTTCTAAGGATGCTTCACTTATTTCTGATTTATATGAATTGGAAAATTCTGAAACTGCAACAAATGATAAATATTTGAAAGAAGAAGATTTGCCTAAAATTAAACAAATATTTTGGGGATTTTCAATTGTAGATTTTACTCCTTATCTTGAAAAGACTGCAAAAGTTAATAATCAAAAGACAAAATTTATTGGTACGTGGTTTGCTAAACATATGGATTTATCAACTGGCGAACAAATTGATACCGGAATGAAAAATTTGAAAAATTGGTGGAAGATTAATGGAGAATGGTTAAATGAAGACGATAATGATAGTGTTATGGTCGGAAGTTTATTTGCAGGAAAAAACGGAATTAAAGTTGGGGATAAAATAGAAGTTAATAGTGGTAAAAATACTAAAGTCTATAATGTCAAAGGGATATTCGAATCCGGTGGGAATGAGGATTTAAATATTTTTTCTACTTTAAAAACTGCTCAGGAATTATATGAAGTTGAAGGTAAAATTTCAAATATTGAAGTTTCTGCACTCACAACTCCTGATAATGAATTGGCAAAAAAGGCAACTAGGGATCCAAACAGTTTAACACCAACAGAGTATGAAACTTGGTATTGTACAGCTTATGTAAGTTCTATTTGTTATCAAATTCAAGAGGTTGTTGAAGATAGTGTTGCAAAACCTATAAGGCAAGTTGCTGAATCAGAAGGAAGGATTTTAGATAAGACAAAATTACTTATGATTTTAATTACAGCATTAGGTTCAGTAGGATCAGCACTTGGAATTTCTAATCTTGTTACGGCAACAGTAATGGAAAAAAGTCAAGAAATTGGACTTATAAAAGCAATTGGAGGTTCCAATTTAAGAATAATGTTACTTATATTGACCGAAATAGTTATAACTGGAATTTTTGGTGGTATAATTGGGTACTTTATAGGACTTGGATTTACTCAAATTATTGGTATTACTGTATTTGGTTCATATATAGAACCTGCTGTTATGGTTATTCCGATAGATATTGCTTTGGTAATAGGAGTTTCTTTAATAGGAAGTATTCCAGCTATACATTATTTATTCAAACTTAAGCCGACAGAAGTTCTTCATGGAAGGTAGGATTGAAATGACTAAAAGAAAAATGTATTTAAAAATGATTTTAAGTTCTTTCATTAGAAGAAAGTCTAGAATGGTAGTAGCTCTTTTGGCAGTTATAATTGGAGCTACAATTATGTCCGGGCTTATTACCATATATTTTGATATTCCCAGACAGTTGGGAAAGGAATTTAGATCTTATGGTGCCAACTTTATATGCCTTCCTAATGAAGGGAAGATTAGTGAAGAGGAATATAATAAATTTAAAGAACTTATAAAGAATAAAAATGTTGTGGGAATAGCTCCATATAGATATGAAACAACAAAAATAAATCAAAAGCCGTATATTCTTGCAGGAACTGATATGGAAGGGGCTAAAAAAAATAGTCCTTTTTGGTATATTGAAGGAGAATGGGCTACTAATACTGATTCAAATGAAGTTATGGTTGGGAAAGAAATAGCCAATACTTTAGGACTTTCTGTAGGAGATAAATTTAAAGTTGGAGGAGTGAAACACGGAAAAAGTGCTGTTGCATCAGATGTAAATGATTCTGCGGAAAAAAGTAAAAATAAAGATACAGGCGATGATTTTTATGACGTAACTTTGACTGTAAAAGGTATTGTAACTACAGGCGGTAAAGAAGAATCTTTTATATTTTTAAGTTTGGATAAACTCAATGAGATTGTAGAAGATACTACGAAAATTGATTCTATTGAATGTAGTATAGAAGCAAATCACAATGAATTAGATAGCTTGGCAAAAGATCTAAATGCTAAATTACCAAATGTTATTGGCTCACCTGTAAAGAGAGTTACTCAATCTCAGGATACTGTTTTAAATAAATTGACAGCACTTATATTGTTAGTAAACATTGTAATTTTAGTTTTAACAACCATATCCGTTTCTACAACTATGATGGCAATAATTGCTGAAAGAAGAAAAGAGATAGGATTGAAGAAAGCACTTGGAGCTCATAATAAAGAAATTATAATGGATTTTATCGGAGAGAGTGTATTGCTTGGATTGATAGGAGGACTTATTGGAGTTGGGTTTGGATTTGTATTTGCTCAAAGAGTAAGCCTTAGTGTTTTCGGTAGGACAATTACCTTCCAATATTTATTGATTCCTGTAATTGCTATTATTTCAGTATTAGTAACTACTGCAGGTTGTATATTACCTGTTAGAAAAGCTGTTGAAATTGATCCTGCTTTAGTATTAAAAGGAGAATAGACTATGGATAATGATAAAGTAATATTAGAACTTAGGGATGTCTCTAAGATTTATGAATCAGTTAATGCACTTAGCAATATAAATTTAAAAGTGAAAAAAGGTGATTGGATTGCTATAATGGGCTCATCCGGATCGGGAAAAACAACTATGATGAATATTATAGGTTGTATGGATAGACCATCTAATGGACAAGTTTTAATTGACGGTGTTGATATTTCTAAAGAAAGTCAAAAAAATCTTACAAATATAAGAAGAGAAAAAATTGGACTTATTTTTCAACAATTTCATTTGATAAGTTACTTAACCGCTCTTGAAAATGTCATGGTTGCTCAATATTATCACAGTATGATTGATGAAAAGGAAGCACTGGAAGCACTTAAAAAAGTAGGTCTTGGAGACAGAGCTAAGCATTTGCCAAGTCAATTATCGGGTGGAGAACAACAAAGAGTTTGTATAGCAAGAGCACTGATAAATAATCCGGAGATTATATTAGCTGATGAGCCAACAGGAAACTTAGATGAAGCTAATGAAATTATGGTTATAGAGATTTTAAAGCAACTTCATAAAGAAGGCGCTACTATAATTGTTGTTACTCATGATCCAGAAGTTGGAGATGAAGCAATGAGAAAAATAACTTTAGATTATGGTAAAATTATAGATGATAAATTATTGACAATATAGATTATTGATGTTAAAATGTATTCGGTGGTGTTTATGAAAAGAAAAAAATTTAAATTTTTTGTTATTTTAATTTTATCTACCATGTTTGTTACAGCTTGTAGTTCTAAAAAAGAACTAAAAGATGGAGTATTTGAAGGATACTATAAAGATGAAAGTGCGACTGTTAAAGTTGTAATAACTATAAAAGATAAAAAGATTGTAGATTGTGTAAGAGAAGAAAGAGATAATAAAAATAATAAGATAAAAGATGAAAACTATGGCAAAGATGATGCTGATTTTAACTATAAACAAGCTCAAAAAGCTGTAAAAAATAGTGAAGGATATGCAAAAAAGTTAGTTGAGGTTCAAGATATCGATAAAGTTGATTCAGTCAGCGGAGCCACTATTTCATATAAGAGATTTAAAAGTGCAGTAAAAGATGCCTTGAATAAGTAAAAAAATTTAAGGAGGATTTTTATGGAAATTTTAAAGAAAAAGTTTATAAATTTTATAGTTTTATTATTAGGAGTGGTTTTAGCTTTAACGCCTTTTATAATCGCTCCGGTTTGTCCTGCAATGGCAAATGGAATGAGAATGAGTTGTTATTATAGTGGACTGTTTGCTACTTATGTTGGAATTGGGATTGTTATAACCTCATTAATTTCTATCTTCGTAAACAATAAAATTGTTAATATTGTTTTAAGTGTTATTAATATAATTGCAGGAGTTTGTGTTCATTTAATACCAAATAAAATTATAAAAATTTCCATCGGAATGAGGAAAGATGGAGCACCAAGATTTATGGGATATTGTATGAAAGATACTATGGAGTGTATAAAACATCATACATTTACAATAGTTTCTATTTTAGGAATTGCAGTATCTATTATTTCAATTATGTATTTGATTTATATTTTTATAAAAAGAGAAAATTAATGTAGGTAAAAGAGAGTTAAAAAATGAGTAATAGAAAAATCGATATTAAGTTCTTAGCAAAAGAAAATATTAGAAAAAAACCACTTAGAAGTATTTCATTAATTAGTATAATTGCTATTTTTGTTTTATTTTTATTTTGCGGAACCATTTTATCATCAAGTATCTCAGGAGGGGTGAATAATCTTTCCAATAGACTTGGTGCAGATATTATAATTGTTCCCGAAGGCTATAAGGCAAACATTGAAAGTGTTTTATTAAAAGGGGAGCCAAGTGAATTTTATCTTCCAAATGATACATTAGAAAAAATTAAAAAGATTGAGGGAATAGAGTCGGCAACACCACAGCTTTATGTAGCAACTCTTTCTGCATCTTGTTGTTCATACCCGGTGCAAATTATAGGGATAGATTATGATTCAGATTTTTTGATTAAACCTTGGTTGCAAAAAACTCTTAAAAGAGAGTTAAAAGATGGTGAGGTTATTGTTGGTAACCATATTGTAGGAGAAAAAAATTCAAAGGTTAAATTTTTTGAAGAAGAACTTGATATAGTTGGAAAACTTGAACAAACAGGAATGGGGTTTGATGCCACTGTTTTTGTTAACATGAAAACTGCTAGGAGACTTGCAAGAGCTAGTGAAAGGATACAAAAAAATCCTGCATCAGAAGGAGAAAAAATTTCTACAATTTTATTGAAATTAAAGCCGAACTATAGTGCTTCAGAAGTATCAAATAAGATTATGAAAGAATATGCTAAAGATGGAATTTTTGCTATGTTCAGTAAAAAATTCGTGAATGAAGTATCTTCAAATTTAAAAGTCATTTCAAGTTATATTTATATTTCAATAGCAGTTATTTGGTTAATGTCAATGATTCTTTTGGCGGTTGTATTTTCTGTTATAGTTAATGAAAGAAAGAAAGAGCTCGGTATTCTTAGAGTTTTAGGTGCTTCTAAGAAAAAATTATCAAAAATAATTATGTATGAGTCTTTGTATATAGGATTTTATGGTTCAATTCTTGGAATAATTGTTGGAATTATATCCGTGTTTTCGATAATACCAATTATTCAAAAAAGGCTAAATTTACCATTTTTGACCCCTTCAATGCTGAATTTAGTTTTAGTTTCAATATTTAGTTTATTAGTGGGAACAATAGTGGGATGTTTATCGTCTTTAAATGCTACTAGAAAGGTTAGTAAAACAGATGCTTATTTAACAATGAGGGAGAATGATTAGGATGTTAAAAATTGAACAATTATTTAAAACATATGTTAGGGCAAAAGAATTTAATGCGGTAGACAATGTTAATTTAGAAGTGGAAGATGGAGAGTTTATAGCTATAATTGGGAAATCTGGAAGTGGAAAATCAACTCTTTTAAATATAATTTCAGGAATATTAAGTCCTACAAGTGGAAAAATATTTCTTGATAATGAAGAAATCAGTGCTCTTTCAGATGATGAAAAATCTTTTATAAGAAACGATTCAATGGGATTTATTCCACAATCTACTGTAGTATTATCTACTTTAAATGTTCTTGACAATGTTTGTTTACCTTTCTTTTTAAGTAAAAGAGAAGGAGATGCAGTTGGACGGGGAAAATATCTTTTAAAAGAACTGGGAATAGAACATTTGGAAAGTTCATATCCTAGAGAGTTATCAGGAGGAGAATTAAGAAGAGTTACAATTGCAAGAGCTTTGATGAATTATCCTAAAATAATTCTTGCAGATGAACCAACTTCAGATTTAGACGTAGAAAATACAAAAGAAGTTCTGGAAATTTTAAAAGAAATAAATAAAAAAAATAATACAACAATTATACTTGTTACTCATGATCTTGCATGTCTTGAATATGCAGATAAAATTTATACTATGGTATCCGGGAAAATTGAAGAAGGGAAAAATATATAGTTTAAATATAAAAACTGATTGATTTTTTAATTAATCGGTTTTTTTTTTACAAATTAAAAGGCTGAGGATTTTTTACTCTCCAACTTTAGTTACTGAACCTTTTTATCTATAATAATGAAAACATTATTTAATATATTGGTATAATATCATTAAAATAATTTAAGATGTTATTTTTTATATGGACTTTTATGTATTTTTTTGATATAATTTAGGAAAAGCAGTGAAAATAAAGGAGGTAATTATGTTAAAGGAAAAGGTTGTAGTTAAGTCTGAAATTGGACTTAATGCCAGAGTAGCTTCTATGTTTTTGAGGAATTCAGTAAAATTTGATTCTGATATAATATTGATTAAGGATAATAACAGATATAACGGAAAGAGTATTTTGAGTATTTTATCAATGCAAGTGGCAAATGGCGAAGAAATAGAAATAGAAATAACTGGAGATGATGAAAAACAAGCTATGGAATGTTTAACTTTATTTTTTAAGCAAGATTTAAGAGAATTTTATACAATTTAATGGAAATAAAGCTATTTTTTGAAAAATCTCTTTTAAGAGATTTTTTTAGGATAAATATTCTTACAATTAATTTAGTAAGCAAACTAAAACCGAACAAAAAACGATAAATAATATTGTTAATTTATTTGGCAAAATTAGGTATTGGATAAAATATTTTTTTTGAAAAATATATCAAAATTTTTAACGCTTAAAAGCTAAAATGCTTGAAAAATTTTGTGGTTTTTGCTATACTTTAAGTATAGTATAGCAGAGTTTTTCGCTATATTTTAGATAGAACAACTGCATACTAGTTATATACTAAAATGAGTACATATTGATATTTTTTATAGGGTACAATTTAATATTAGTGTTTTAAAATATATACTATTTATTTTTTGCTATATAATTGTATGAGGTTTTTCTAAAACTTTATAAAAAGGAGGCAAATTATGGCTTTTGTTTTTAATGTTGAAGAAAATCAAGACAAAATAGATGAGCTTTGTGAGTTTATTGATAAGAAAAAAGACATTCCAGGAGCTTTGATGCCGGTTTTACAAGAAGCACAAAGTATTTTTGGATATCTGCCGGAAGAAATAATGGATTTGATAGCTAAAAGAATGAAAATATTTCCTGCTAAAGTCTTTGGTGTTGCGACTTTTTATTCACAATTTTCATTTATTCCTAAAGGTAAGTATCAAGTTTCTGTTTGTATGGGAACTGCTTGCTATGTAAAAGGAGCTCAAGAGATTTTGAATGAGTTTTGTGATAGAATAGGTGTAGAAGTTGGAGGAACCAGTGAAGATTTAAAATTTTCGGTTGCTCAAACTCGTTGTATAGGCGAATGTAATTTGGCACCTGTTGTTACAATAAATGAGGATGTCTATGCTCATATAAAAAAAGCGGATATCAGAAGAATAATGAGAAAATATAAATAGGGGTGATTTTATGATAAAGACTGAAGTTGATATTAGAATACTGGATTCTATCAAAGAAGAAAACTATCCTCTATTAATTGAAAGGTTAAAGCAAGAACCTGATAAGTACATAATTGACGAAAATGGTATTCGTCTAAAAGGAGAGTTTTTTGAAAAACAAACCAGAATTGCATTGAAAAATTTTGGTATTGTTGATGAACATAGTGTTAAGGAATACGTAGCTTTAGGAGGTTACTATGCCTTAGCTAAAGTTATTAGTAGTTACACTCCTGAAGAAGTAGTTAATGAAATGAAAAATTCAGGACTTAGAGGGCGTGGAGGTGCCGGATTTCCAACAGGTAGAAAATGGGAAGGTGCTATGCAACAACCACCCGGACAAAAGTATGTTGTATGTAATGCAGATGAGGGAGACCCGGGTGCGTTTATGGATAGATCTATACTTGAAGGAGATCCACATTCTGTGTTGGAAGGAATGGCAATCTGTGGATATGCAATAGGTGCTGATAGAGGATTTATTTATGTTAGAGCTGAATATCCTAAGGCTGTCATAAACCTAAGAGAAGCAATTAAAAAAGCAGAAGATGAAAATCTTTTAGGTGATAATATTATGGGAACAGATTTTAGTTTTCATGTTGAATTAAGACTTGGTGCAGGAGCATTTGTTTGTGGAGAAGGTACTGCTCTTATAGAATCTATTGAAGGTAAGCGTGGTATGCCAAGAACTAAAGTTTATAGAACAACTGTTAAAGGACTTTTTCAAAAGCCTACAGTTTTAAATAATGTTGAAACTTTTGCAAATGTTCCTCAAATTATGTATAAAGGATCAGATTGGTATAGATCTATTGGTACTGAAGATAGTTCTGGAACTAAAGTATTTGCTCTTGTAGGAAAGGTTGCAAATGCTGGACTTGTTGAAGTTCCAATGGGTACTACTATTAATGAAATAGTATATGATATTGGTGGTGGTACCGGTAATGATAAAAAAGTAAAAGCCGTTCAAACAGGTGGCCCATCAGGTGGATGTATTCCTACTGATTATTTTGACACTCCTGTAGATTTTGGTTCTCTTGCTAAAATTGGATCTATTATGGGTTCAGGCGGAATGGTTGTTATGGATGAAACTGACTGTATGGTTGATATTGCAAGATTTTTTTTAGATTTTACTGTTGAGGAATCTTGTGGTAAATGTGTTCCTTGTAGAGAAGGTACGAAGAGAATGTTGGAGTTATTAGAAAAGATAACTTCTGGTAAAGGTGAAGATGGTGATATTGAAAGGCTCGAAGATCTTTCAGAAACTATTACTGTTGCATCTCTTTGTGGTCTTGGACAAACTGCTGCTAATCCGGTAGTAAGTACGCTTCATTATTTTAGAAATGAATATGAAGCTCATATTTATGATAAGAAGTGTCCTGCCGGTGTCTGCCAAGCACTTTTAGAATTTTTTATTACAGACAAATGTGTTGGTTGTACTAAATGTGCTAAAGCATGTCCGGTTGATTGTATTACCGGAGTTCAAAAGGAATTACATGTTATTGACCCATCTAAATGTATTAAATGTGGATCTTGCGAAGCTGCATGTCCGGTTAATGCTATAATTAGAAGATAGGTTCCGGAGGTATATTATGGCTAATATGATTAATTTAACTATAAATGGCAAAAATGTTAGTGTTGAAAAAGGAACCACTATAATTGAAGCCGCTAAAAGAATTGGAATTGATATTCCTAATTTATGTTACGAAAAAAGCCTTACTGCTTTTGCCGGTTGCAGAATGTGCGTTGTTGAAATAGAAGGAAGTAGAAAATTGGAAACTGCATGTTCTACACTTGTTAAAGAAGGTATGGTTGTAAATACTGAAAGTGAAAAATTAACTAGAATAAGAAGAAATATTTTGGATTTATTGTTTTCAAATCATCCAAGTGATTGTTTGACTTGTGATATGGTTGGTAATTGTAAATTACAAGAATATTGTTATAGATATGGAATGAAAAAAGGCACTTGGATTGGTGAAGTTCAAAATCATAAAATTGATGCAAATAATCCTGTTATGATTAGAAATCAAAACAAATGTATTTTATGTGGAAAATGCGTTAGAGTTTGTCAAGATGTTCAAGTTACTGGTGCTATTGATTTTGTGGAGAGAGGATTTAATGCCTATATCGGTACTCATAAAAATTTAGATTTGAGTACTGAAAATTGTAGATTCTGTGGACAATGTATTAGTGTTTGCCCAACAGGAGCATTACTTAATAAACAATTAATGGGAACTAGACCTTGGGAAATAAAAAAGGTCAGAACTACTTGCCCATTCTGTGGTACAGGTTGTAATTTTGATTTGAATGTAAATGTTAAAACCGGTAAAGTTATTGGAGTTACACCAAATGAAGATTCTCCAATTAATGGAACTCAACTTTGTGTAAAAGGGCGATTTCATACTGATTTAATTAACAGTCCGGATAGACTTACAGATCCATTGATTAAGAAAAATGGTGTATTTGAAAAAGCTACTTGGGAAGAAGCATTAGATTTGGTTGTATCTAAGATTAATAATATAAAAGAAAATTATGGTCCTGATTCTATTGCCGGACTAAGCTCTGCAAGAACTTGTAATGAAGACAATTTTGCATTTCAAAAAATGATGCGTGTTGCTATAGGTACAAATAATGTGGATCACTGTGCTAGAACCTGACATGCTCCTACAGTTGCAGGTCTTGCAACAACATTAGGTTCAGGAGCTATGACAAATTCTGTTAATGAAGTTTTTGATACAGATTTGATGTTTGTTATAGGTTCGAATACAACAGAAGCACATCCAATAATTGGTAATAAAATGCAACAAGCTCATAGACAAGGGAAAAAATTAATAGTAGTGGATCCTAGAAAAACTGAAATTGCAAGAGAAGCCGATTTACATCTTTCATTAAAATCTGGAACTGATGCCGCCCTGATAGACGGTATTATGAATATAATAATTACAGAAGGATTGTATGATAAAGAATATGTTGAAAATAAAGTGGAAAGATTTGAAGATGTTAAGGAGCTTGTATCAAAATATACTCCAGAACTTGTTAGTAAAATTACTACAGTTCCTGTTGAAAAAATTTACAAAGCTGCGAGAATGTATGCTTCAGCTGAGAGAGCAGGGATATTTTACACATTAGGTATAACAGAACATACAACAGGTACATCAAATGTAATGAATCTTTCAAATTTAGCGTTACTATGTGGAAATATTGGTATTAAAGGTGGAGGAATTAATCCGCTTCGTGGACAAAATAATGTACAAGGTGCATGTGATATGGCTGCATTACCTAACTATTTCCCTGGATATTATAATGTACTAGATGACGATAATGTTAAACTTTTTGAAGAACATTGGGATTGTAAATTAAATAGGAAAATGGGACTAAGAATTCCGGAAATGCTTGATGGAGCAGCAGAAGGTTCAGTTAAGGCTATGTATATTATGGGAGAAGATCCTGTGCTTTCAGACCCTGATGCAAACCATGTAAAACATGCTTTAAGTAATTTGGATTTCTTAGTTGTACAAGATATTAATTTAACTGAAACTGCGAAACTTGCAGATGTAGTCTTACCTGCTACTTGTTATGCTGAAAAAGACGGTACATTTACAGCATCTGAAAGAAGGGTTCAAAGAGTTAGAAAAGCTGTTGAAGCACCGGGACAAGCTAGATTGGATTGGACTATATTGGCAGATGTTTCAAGAAGACTTGGTGGTAAAGGCTTTGATTGGGAAAAATCAGAAGATGTTTTCGATGAAATCAGAAAATGTATGCCAACTTATAGAGGAATTACCTACGATAAGATTGATAAATTAAATGGAGTTCAGTGGCCATGTCCTACAGCAGAACACCCGGGAACAAAATATCTTCATGAAGGTAAATTTACAAGAGGCGATAAAGCTCTTATGATACCTGTTGAGTATGAGGGACCAAAGGAATTAGAAAACGAAGAATATCCAATAATTTTATCAACGGGAAGAACTTTGTATCATTATAATGTAATGACAAGATATTCAGATGCTCTTGATGGAATTCTTCCACACGAATTAATAGAAATTTGTGAAGAAGATGCTCAAAAATATGGCATAGAAGACGGAGATTTTATGAGAGTTACTTCTAGAAGAGGTAGTGTAGTTGGTAGAGCTAAGATTACTGAAAAAGTAAAACCGGGATTAATTTATATGACATTCCACTTTGCTGAAACACCCGTAAACCAATTGACAAGTGCACATTATGATCCAATAACAAAAACAGCTGAATATAAAGTAACAGCTGTAAATATTAAAAAAGTAAATAAACTTGATAAGGGTTTGGAAAGTGAAAAATTTATCAACTTAAATGAATTGGTTGATGAAATAGTTTAGTTAAATAGTCAAAAGAAAAATTAATTGGTAATATAAATTGGGGAGTATAATACTTCCCAATTTTTTTATATTTATTATAAAGTTTATTATTGAAACTTGTTGTAATTTAATATATACTATTAGTAGTCTATTTATTTAGTTTTAAGGAGGAAATAATGAGTAAAATATTACTGGTTGAAGATGAAGAAAATATAAGATTGTTTACAAAAATAAATCTTGAAAGAGAAGGTTTTGAAGTTTTAGAAGCAGAAAGTGGAGAAATTGGTGTAGAGCTTGCTTTAAAATATAATCCACAAGTTGTTATTTTGGATGTTATGTTGCCGGGAATAGATGGTTTTGAAGTTTGTAAAATTCTTAGAGAAAAACTTCCCAAGATTGGAATAATAATGCTAACTGCAAAAACTCAAGATGTTGATAGAATTAACGGTCTTGAAAGCGGAACGGATGATTATTTAAGTAAACCGTTTAATCCGGTAGAACTTATTTTAAGAATAAAATCTTTAATTAGACGTCTTGATTCAATTCAAAATAGTAGTGATTTGATAAATATATATCCTTTTAGGTTGGATTTATACTCTAAAAGTTTTTATAAAGATGGAAAAGAAATTGAACTTACACCGACTGAGCTTACTATTATCACTATTTTTATGTCTAATCCTGGAAAAGCATTTTCCAGAAACGAACTTTTGAATATGACATGGGGTGAAGAATTTGAAGGAGATATAAAAATAGTAGATGTCAATATAAGACGACTTAGAGCAAAAATTGAGGATAATTCAAGTAAACCAAAGTATATTGAAACAGTTTGGGGGACCGGATATAGATGGAATTCAAACTAAAATATGACGAATTAGTTGAAAATTTTAATAATATCAAAGATTTCATGTTGAAAAAGTCTTTAAGAACTAGAATAATGACACAGTTTTTTATGGTTATTGTTTTAATAGTTATTTTCTTTGAAATTTTTTTGATATTTACAATAAAAAATTATTACTATTCAGGAGTTACCGGAATAATTCAAAGTCAGGCTAAGTATAGTGCAAAACTTTATGAAATTCATTTAGCCAATTCAAGTTTATCAGAACTTGTTTTAGACGATATTGAAGAATTTTATAGTGAAGTAAATGCACAAGTACAAATTTTAAATAATTCAGGAAAAGTATTATTAGATACCGTAAATGGAAATCAAGTAGGAAGCATTTTATCTACAAGTGATGTTATTTCAGCTAAAAATGGAAGTAATGGATCAAATATATATAAAAATTCTATTTCAAATAAAAATGAACTAGCTGTATCAATTCCTCTTAATAATGGTAATGAACAAGTTGGAATTGCAAGATTTATTATATCTATGGAAAATATAGATAGTATGATTGCACAAAGATATCTTGTATTTTTCCTTTTTGGCTTTTTTGTAATAATTATAGGAGTGAGTATAAGTATTTTTATGAGTACTAAGATTGTTAATCCTATAGAAAAGCTTACAAATGTTGCTTTAAAATTGGCTGATGGGCAGTTAAACGAGAAAGCTGATGAAGTCGGAGATTATGAAATTTCTAAGCTTGGTAGTACAATGAATTTGATGAGTGAAAATTTGGTAAAAAAAGAACAATTAAAGAAGGATTTTATTTCCAGTGTTTCTCATGAATTAAGGACACCACTTACTGTAATAAAAGGATGGGCTTTTACTTTACAACCGGAAGCAAAAGGTAATAAGCTTTTAGAGGATGGGTTAAGTATTATTGAAAAAGAAAGTGACAGATTGGGGAATATGGTTACTGAACTTTTAGATTTTTCAGAAATTAGCAGTGGAAGACTCATAATGAATAAGGAACTATTTGATCTTAATGAACTTGGAATTTTTATAAATAAACAATTAATGCCAAAATCAAGTTCTAAAAAAATAGATATGATTTTAAATTATGATGAAACTAAAAGAGTTATGGTAATGGCAGATAGAGATAGGATTAAACAAGTTTTTATCAATATTTTGGACAATGCTTTAAAATTCACAGACGAAGGTGGAGTTGTTTTAACTGATATAAAAATTGAAGAGGATAAAGCTATTGTTGAAGTTATAGATAATGGTTGTGGAATTTCTGAAGATGAAATTTCTTTGGTTACTGGTAAATTTTATAAGGGAACTAACAGTAATTCACATACAGGTCTTGGATTGTCTATTTGTGAAGAAATTGTGAAAGCTCATAATGGTAATCTAATTATAAGAAGTGTTTTAGAAAAAGGAACAGTAGTTAGAGTAGAGTTACCACTTGAAAAGGGAGACATTCAAAATGAGGCATAAAAAATTAATATTTAGTAGTATTGGGATAAGTTTGATAGGTTTAATAATTTTGCTGTTTTTTGTTTTAAGAGGTAATTTTTTTAGATATACAGATATAAATTCTATGATTTCAGAACCTAAAACGAATTCTCTACTAGTTTCTGGAACATGGAAATTAACTTCTGTAACTTCATTAAGTGATGGTAGTGAGGCAAAAAGTTCAGATGATAAATTGTATATTAGTGAAAAATTTGTTTATTTTGAAAAGACCGGGACATCCAATCCTAAATTCAAATTTAGACAGGTTAATTTTAAAAACTATTTGTTATATAATGGAGTTATAACTGATAAGATTAGTATTGATTCTGATGAAGTTATTGTAGTTTCTATAAGAGATGAGAGGAATTTTTATAAGGAATTTATAGTTTTAGATAAAAATAAAATAGCTACAATTCATAATAAAAAATATTATATTTTTGAAAAAATTTCTGATAATGTTGATGAAAATTTAATTGGAGAATTAAATTTGAATGAGAACTTTAAAAACTCAAAAGATACATCATTTTTAATAGGAGTAAAAAGTGTAGGAACAAAAGATATTGATTATGAAACATTTTTAATTAGAAAAAATGGTGATGAAAAGCCGACAGTAAATAAAATAGAAGGGCTTTTAGTAAATAATAAAAATAAATTTTTCCTTGTTAATGCAATTGGAGACAATATTTATATGACTAATGATTATATAAATAATTCAAATAAAGTTAATTTTGATGTAAAGAATTCCACTATAAATTTTTTGAGTAAAAATTATATTAGTCTTGAGTCTTATAATGCAGAAACTAACAAAAAAAATTATTCTATTTATAAAATTGGAGAATTATCAGATGAGAACCAAATGTCTATTAAAGATATTGCAGGAGATAAAGGGGAAAAAGCATATTTTAATAATATAAGAAAACTTGGATATTCAAGTGAAAATATCAATATATATGATATGAAAAATTTTGGAGTTAAGAGAAATAATTTTAATTGGATTTTTAAAGGAATATTAAGTAATTATTCTCGTGATAATTTTGTTTCAAGTGAGATTGATTTAGATTTGATTCCAAATGTTGACATTTTCTCTAATAAATCCAGTAAAATTTCAAAATTGAAAGTTAAGGAAAAAGTACAAAATGTACTTGATTATTTCGTCTCTCCGGATGAGAGTATGATTGTGATTTTAACTGCTGATGATATCTCAATGTATGAAATAAAAAATCAAGAAATAGGGACACTACCTATTTTTACAACGAGTTTAAAAAGTAGAAGAGAAGTCGTTACTTTTCAATGGATAAATTCAATCAGCAGTGAGCTGACATATACAGAATTCTTAAAAATAAAACAAATTAATTGATCAATGTAAAAAATCTCCATGTAATACATAGAGATTTTTTCATTATATTGAATTTATGTCTAATCCTTTTTTTAATTCGTTAATTTCATCCATCATAAAATCTTTAAATATTTTATTAATATTGGAAAATTGTAAATTTTTATTGTAAACAAAATAAAATTTTCTGTTTAAATAAAGATTCTTTATATTTAAAATCTTAACTTTATCCTTAAAATCTGATAGATTTAACATTCTTTGAGATATAAATCCACTACCAACACCTTTAGTTATAAGGTCTAAAATAGTATTGGTATCATGAATAGTAGCAACGCTATTAGAGATGACATTTAAAGAATTATTTCTTTTTAATTCATCTTCTACTATCTGCCTAGTTCCAGAGCCTATTTCTCTCAATATAATTTTATCGTTACTCAAATCTTCTATATTAATGACTGAATAATTTTTTAAATCAGGATAAGCATCTTTATTAACTACATACACAATATGATCATCCATAATTTGAGTGTAAATCAATTTTGGATTAGAGATTTTTAATCCTACAATTCCAAAGTCTGTCTCTCCTACTAAAATACTGTCAATTACAGTTCTTGAATCGTCATTACTGATATTGAATGATATATCTGGAAATAACTTTGAAAATTTTTCAATCAAATTTGGCAAGATAATCTTTCTGGGAACTGAAGAAACACAGATATTCAAAGTTCCTTTTAAATTTTGAGAATATATGTCCAAATCTCTTATAATTTCATCATAAGAAGCAAGTATATTAAGAGCATGTTTATATACTATACTTCCAGCTTGTGTAAGAGTAACACTTCTTCTTGTTCTTACAAAAAGCGAAGTATTTAGCTCTGATTCAAGTGCTTGTATATGATTTGTTACAGACGGCTGAGTTATGTATAAAACATCAGCGGTTTTTGTAAAAGATTTTGTTTTTACAATGGTAATAAAAGTTTCTAATTGTTTAAAGTCCATAAAATCCTCCTTAGATGTAAATTTTATATATTTTTTTATATTATAACATTTTTTTAACAAAAAGTAAATATTAATTAAATAATATAAATCATAGAGTTTTATTGAAAATCATTATAAATTCAACGTTTATACTTTATATTTTAACTTTTTTAGGAAACGTGTTGACTTAATAATTAAAATGTGATAATATATCATTGTTAGGGGGTATTAGAAATGTTTTCAAATGAGAATATAAAAAAAGTTGATCCAGCTATAGCTGAAGTGTTGGATAAAGAATTAGAAAGACAAAACAGCCATATTGAATTGATAGCTTCTGAAAACTGGGTAAATGATGCGATTTTAGAAGCAGCAGGAAGTATATTAACTAATAAATATGCTGAAGGATATCCTGGGAAGAGATATTATGGTGGTTGTGAAGTTGTAGATGAAGCGGAAAGATTAGCTATTGAAAGAGTTAAAGAACTTTATGGTTGCGAATATGCAAACGTTCAACCTCATTCAGGTTCTCAAGCTAACTTTGCTGCATTTTTCGCTATCTTAAAGCCTGGCGATACTTATATGGGTATGAACTTAAATCATGGTGGACATTTAACACATGGAAACCCTATTAACTATTCAGGTAGTATATATCATCCAGTTCCATATGGAGTAGATGAAAATGGATTCATAGATTATGATGAAGTTTTAAAAATTGCAAAAGAATGTAAACCTAAATTAATTTTAGCAGGTGCATCTGCTTATGCAAGAAAGATAGATTTTAAAAAATTTAGAGAAATTTGTGATGAAGTAGGTGCAGTATTAATGGTAGATATGGCTCATATTGCAGGTCTTGTTGCTGCAGGATTACATGAGTCACCAATTCCTTATGCTGATGTAGTTACATCTACAACTCATAAGACATTAAGGGGACCAAGAGGCGGACTTATTTTGTCCAATGCTGCTGCAAATGAAAAATTTAATTTTAATAGAGCAGTATTTCCTGGATCACAAGGTGGACCATTACTACACATAATAGCTGCAAAGGCTATAGCTTTTAAACAAGCGTTAGAGCCTGAGTTTAAAGAATATCAAAAACAAGTTTTGAAAAATGCTCAAGCATTAGCAAAAGGATTAATGAATAGAGGAATTAAACTTGTATCTAATGGTACAGATAATCATTTAATGCTAGTTGATTTAAGAGATTATGATATGAGTGGTAAAGAACTTGAAAAGGCATTAGATTCTGTTCGTATTACTTGTAATAAAAATACTATTCCAAATGATCCAAGATCACCATTTGTTACAAGTGGTATAAGACTTGGAACTCCAGCAATTACTACTAGAGGATTTAAAGAAGAAGAAATGGATTTAATAGCTGAAGCAATTGCCGAAGTTATAAAGAATGGAGAAGAAGGTAAAGAAAAAGCATTGAAAATAGTTGAAGAATTAACTAAGAAAATTCCTTTAAAATAGTATTATTTAATATTTATAAAAAAAAGACGTCAGCACATTTTACTGACGTCTTTTTATGGAATTAATGATATTATCTTATTAATTATTAATTGTTCGAAATTAAAATTATTTTTTTCCAATTCTAAAATTTCTTTTGAAAGAGTAACTTCATCTGTTATTATTCCGTCTGCACCACTAGAGTATGCCTTTGTGATATCTTCATGAGTATTCGCAGTCCAGATATATACTCTTTTTCCATTTTTTTGAATTTTTCTTATCATTTCGTTCGTTACTATTTCTTTTTCTATGCAGAAAAAATCTACAAATTTCATGTTGTAAAAATTGCCATAACTAAAAGCTAAAATTAGTCCCGTTGGAATATTTGGCTCTATATCCTTGACTTCTTTTAATGCTTTAGGAGATAATGAAGAAACAATTACATCATAAGGTTTATCTTTGATTAATTTTGTAACTTCTTTAGCTAAATTCTTTTCATTATTCTTAAAAGGTTTTAATTCTATATTTAATTTTATCTTTCCTGAAGTTTTTTCAAGAACAGTTTGTAAATCAACAAAATTATATTTTTTAGAATTTTTTTTATCAATTATTTTATATTTTTTTAATTCTTCAAAAGTTAAATCTTCAATATTAACTTTTTTTCCAATAAGTCTTTTCAAGTTATGGTCATGCGATAAAACAACTACATTGTCTTTGGTTAATACAACATCAATTTCTGCAAATTCCGCTTTGTTTTGTATAGCTTCATTTATAGATTCCAATGTGTTTTCAGCAGAATTTTTTGTACTTCCTCTATGAGCCATAATATCCGGTTTTAGATTTCTAAAAGTATGATAAAATTTAATTTCTTCATTTGAGTTTCTGTATTTACTAAAAATTCCGGCAAAAATTAGAAATATTATTACAAGAGACATCTTTAGTTTAATTTTATTTGTAGGATAGACTATGTTATTAAATTCAACATTGGTTGAAGTTTTAAAATAAAATTTTGATAAATCATAAAAGGTAACGGTATTTGATAAAACATTTGTGAAAATTTTTAACATTGTTGCTATAGATAAATAAGCTATTATTCCAATATTACTTAATGTTTTATTACTTGTTTGCATATAAAATATTAATATTATAACAAATAAGAAGATAAATTTTACTATTTGAATTAGTAAATTTTTTATTCCTATTATTAATAGTACTTTTATACTTTTGAAGATATTTTGTTTAATTCTCTTAAAACTTATTTTTATGCTTTCTATAAAATTTTTATTTTCTAAAAAAAATATATGGTAAACAAACAATAAAATTATTGAAAAAATTATTGCTAAAATAATTATGATAGTAAATAAAACTATGCCTGTAGTCGAATTTAAAATATATTCAGTAATAAAATTGGGAATTTTAATTCCTTTATGAATTGATGTTGATATTGGTATGTTTATGGATACTAATATCAAAATTAAGTAATTTTGTATTTTTTTTATTTTAGATTTAACTAGTTTATATGAATTATTGAAAATCTCTAAAATAGAAACTTCATTTCCAAGTCTTATTTGATTTGTAGTAAATATAAACCCACTTACTTCAAATAATTTAACTATAGAAAACGAAAAAATAATTATTAAAACAGACCATATTTTTGCCGGAGATTTTGCGAAAATACTAGGACTTTCTATATAGAAAAAGCCAAATTTAGTTAATTTTAAAATATATGAAAAAAATTCTTTTGCAAAAGGTAATAAAATAACAATAAAAGCAAGTTGATATAATAAGTCAAAAACTAATAAATTTCTAAAACTTTTCTTTTTTAACAGTTTAAACATATTATCTCCTTTCTAAAAAATATATAGATAATAATACCATAAATAGAGATAATTATAAAGTAAATAATGTTTTAAGAATTTATTTATGGTATAATTGATTTGGAGGATGTTATGAGAATTAATTTAAAAAAAGAATTAAAAGGTGATATTTTAGATATTGGTGGTGGAGGAGAAGGAATAATAGGACGTCTATATACCAATCAGGTTATTTCAATAGACAATAGAAAAGAAGAGCTTGATGAAGCTCCTGATTTTTGTAATAAAATTTTGATGGATGCTACCAATTTAAATTTTAAAGAAAATTCATTTGATGTTGTAACATTTTTTTATTCATTGATGTATATGAATGAAGAAACTAAGAAAAAAGCTATATTTGAATCCTTCCGTGTATTAAAAACAGGTGGTATTTTATGTATATGGGATACAGAGATAGAAAATATTTATCCTAAACCATTTTTAGTTGAATTGGATATTCGTTTTGAAAATAATGAAGTTCATACAACTTATGGAGTAATAAGAAATGAAATACAAACGATTGATATGATAAAAAATCATGCAAAAGAATGTGGATTTAAACTAATTTTATCTGAATTTGAAGAAAGTATATTTTATTTAAAGTATTATAAATAATAAATTATGTAGAACAATTTATAATAAAATTATTTTTAAAAATCATATTGACAAAATACAATTTTCTTGCTATCATTTAGTTGTAAGTTAATTATGATAACTTAAATGAAATAAAATTAATGAGAGAAAGAGTATCTAGGGTTCCGAATCTATTTGCTGGTCCGAGCGATACGAATACTTTTTAAGTATTACACCTAAGGGAGAAAAGCCCAGGAGGTAGGTTTCGCTTGAAGCCTACTTGCTGGGCTTATTTATTTCTTATGTTTAATTTTAGGAGGTATTTTATGGAAAAAATTTACACTGGAAAGACAAAAGATATTTACAAGAGCGAAGATGGAAATTACGTTTTAAAGTTTAAGGATGATGTTACAGGAGAAAATGGAGTATTTGATCCTGGTGCTAACACTGTTGGTTTATCAATTGAAGGTGTAGGACATGAAGGTTTAAAGATTACTAAATTTTTCTTTGAAATTTTAAAGAAAAAGGGAATTAGAACTCATTATATAGATTGCGATTTAAACGAGAATACTATGACAGTAAAACCTTGCGAAGTTTTTGGTAAAGGTATAGAAGTAATTTGTAGATTTAAAGCTGTAGGTAGTTTTATAAGAAGATATGGTTTATATGCAAAACCTAATGATGATTTAGATACTTATGTTGAAATTACATTAAAAGATGATGAAAGATGTGATCCTTTAATTACTAAGGATGCACTTGTTATGTTAAATATATTAACTGAAAAGGAATATGAAGACTTAGTAGCACTTACTAAAGAAATTTGTACTATTATTAGAGATGTTTTAAAAGAAAAGGGACTTACTTTATACGATATTAAGTTGGAATTTGGTAAAGTTGATGGAGAAGTTGTATTAATTGACGAAATATCTGGTGGCAATATGAGAGTCTATAATGGAGATAAAATTGTTGCACCAACTGATTTATATTCTTTTTTGCTTAAATAATCATAGCCGGAGAATATTCCGGCTTTTTATATTGTGAAACTACAAGGCTTTTAGATGCCAACCAGGTGATAAGAATTGAGAAAGGGATTAATATTTAAAATAATTTGGAGGTAATTATGAAAGTGGCAGTTATTATGGGCAGTATTTCTGATAAAGATATTGCTAAAAAAACTTGTGATATTTTAAAAAAATTTGGGATAGAATATGATGCAAGAGTTATCTCTGCTCATCGTTCTTTAGAATTTGCAATAGATTTTGTTAATAAAATGGAAGAAAATAAGATTGAATTAATTATAGCATTTGCAGGTAAAGCAGCTCACCTAGCAGGTGTTTTAGCTGGAATTTCAACGGCACCTGTTATAGGTGTTCCAGTTAAAGCTTCAACACTTGATGGATTAGATGCTCTACTTTCAACTGTTCAAATGCCTAAAGGAGTGCCTGTTGCAACTGTAGCAATAGATGGAGCTGAAAACGCCGGTATTTTAGCAACACAAATTTTATCATTAAAATATGATGAGTTAAAAGTTAAACTTAAAGAATATAAGCTTGAGATGAAAGAACAAGTAAAAAAAATGGATAATGATTTAGATATATAAATGGAGGATATTTTAATGGCATTAACATATAAATCTGCAGGAGTAAATAAACATGAAGGATATAATGAAGTAAATTTAATAAAAAAATTTATTAAAAACACATATACAAAAGGGGTTCTTTCTGATTTAGGCGGTTTTTCAGGACTTTTTGAACTTGGAAAAGATTTTAAAAATCCTGTTTTGGTTTCCGGAACTGATGGGGTTGGAACGAAAGTAAAATTGGCTCAAATGATGGATGTTCATAATACAGTTGGAATAGATTGTGTTGCAATGTGTGTTAATGATATTTTATGTCAAGGTGCTAAACCTTTATTCTTCTTAGATTATATTGCTACCGGAAAACTTGTTGCAGAAAAAATGGCAAGTATTGTTGAAGGTGTTGCAGAAGGATGTATTCAATCAGGAAGTGCTTTAATTGGCGGAGAAACTGCTGAGATGCCAGGAATATATAAAGAAGAAGATTATGATATTGCAGGTTTCTGTGTAGGTGTTGTCGAAAAAGATAAAATAATTGATGGTAAGAAAAATGTAAAAAAAGGAAATGTTATTTTAGCATTACCATCTTCAGGGGTTCATAGTAACGGTTTTTCTTTAGTCAGAAAGATAATTTTTGATTATAAAAACTTTTCATTAAACGATATGATAGAAACAGGAAAAACTTTAGGGGAAGAACTTTTGACTCCAACTAAAATTTATGCGAAATCAATAGTTAATTTGTTAGAAAAATTTAAGGTAAATGGTCTTTGTCATATAACAGGTGGAGGAATTTATGAAAATGTACCAAGAGTTTTAGGTGATGATGTTGATGCTAAAATTATAGAAAAAAATATTCCTCAAAAAGAAATTTTTTCACTTCTTCAAAGATGGGGAGAAATTTCAAAAGAAGAAATGTATGGAACTTTTAATATGGGGATAGGTATGTTAATCTTTGTAGAAAGAGAAGATGTTGAAGGAATAAAAGACTTATTTAAAGAAATGAATGAGGAAATTTACGAAGTTGGAGAAGTTGTAGAAGGAAATTCTAAAGTAATTTTATGTTAGTAAATTTTGGAGGAATTATGGATAAGAGAATTTTTGTTAAGAAGAGGGATGGATATAATAAGGAAGCTTTAGATCTTAAATACAATTTAAATATTGAATATAATTTAGGAATAAAAGATTTAGAGCTTTATATTATATATGACATTTACAATATCAATGAAAAAACATATGAATTAGCTAAAAATTCAGTTTTTTCAGAAGTAATGATTGATGAAGTAGTTGAAGACATAATACTACAAGATAGAAGATATTTTGCTTATGAAACATTACCTGCTCAATATGATCAAAGAGCTGATAGTGCAGTTCAATGTGTATCTCTTTTAGATAATAATTCAAAAATTACTGTAAGAAGCGGAAAACTTATAATTTTTGATAGAGTTTTAAATCAAGATGAAATGGATAAAGTAAAAAAATATTTGGTTAATCCTATTGAATCAAGAGTTAAAGATTTGAGTATTTTGAGTTTTTCAATGAGTTCAGAAATGAAAAAAATGAAAGACTTAAAAGGCTTTTCTTCTTTTTCAAAAGATGAATTAATTGATTTAAAAAATGAAATGTCTCTAGCTATGAATATTGAAGATTTAATTTTCATTCAAGATTATTTCAAAAATGAAGGAAGAACACCTACTGAAACTGAAATCTACGTTTTAGACTGTTATTGGAGTGATCATTGTAGACATACAACTTTTGAAACTGTTTTAGACGATATTAAAATTGAATCTGAGCTTTTCCAAAAAGAAATGCAAAGTGCTTTTGATATTTATTTAAATGTTAGAAAAGAATTAAATATTACTAAGCCTATAACTCTAATGGATATGGCAAGTATATTTGGGAAATATCACAAAAGAGTATTAAATGATAAGAATATAGAGGTTAGTGAAGAAATTAATGCTTGTTCATTTTTTACTGATATTGAAAATAATGGAAAAATAGAAAAATGGTTAATTCAATTTAAAAACGAAACACATAATCACCCTACAGAGATTGAACCTTTTGGTGGAGCGAGTACTTGTGTTGGTGGAGCAATTAGAGATCCGTTGTCCGGAAGAAGTTATGTTTATCAAGCAATGAGAGTAACAGGTTGTGGAAATATTTTACAAAAAAGAGAAGAAACTTTGAAGCATAAATTACCTCAAGTTGATATTTCTACAAAAGCTACAAGCGGCTACTCATCTTATGGTAATCAAATTGGACTTGCAACAACTTATGTAAAGGAACTCTATGATGACTCTTATGTTGCTAAACATATGGAAGTTGGAGCGGTTGTTGGAGCAGTCAAATACGGAGATTTCAAAAGAGAAACTCCTGTTAAAGATGATATTGTAATCTTAATTGGAGGAAGAACAGGTAGAGACGGTATTCAAGGAGCAAGCGGTTCAAGTTTAATTCATACAAATGATTCTCTTGAAACAGCATCAAGTCAAGTGCAAAAAGGAAATGCCATTGAAGAGAGAAAAATTCAAAGATTATTTAGAAAACCTGAAGTTACAAAATTGATTAAAAAATGTAATGATTTTGGTGCGGGTGGTGTTTGTGTTGCAATCGGAGAATTATCTGATGGAATTGAAATTCATTTAGATAAAGTTTTATTGAAATATGAAGGGTTAAATCCGACAGAAATTGCCACAAGTGAGTCACAAGAACGTATGGCAGTTGTAATATCACCAAATGATTATGAAATTTTTATAAAAGAATGTGAAAAAGAAAATATAGAATATTCTAAAGTAGCAACTATAACCGATAGAAGAAGACTAGAGATGTATTATTATGATGATAAGGTTATGGATTTAAGCGCAGACTTTTTGGCAACAAGTGGAGTAAGACAACACTCAAAAGCATTATTATGCGATAATAATGGAAGCAATCCTTTTGAAAATAAGCTTATTTCTAAAGAAAATGTATTAAATGAATTATCATCATTAAATGTAGCTTGTCAAAAAGGAATTGCTCAAAGATTTGATGCTTCAATAGGTGCAACAACCGTATTAATGCCCTTCTCAGGTAAAAATCAATTAACTCCTGTTCAAGCTGGTATTCAGGCATTACCTACAATTCATTCAACAAGTGATACAGCTACAATTTTGAGTTATGGATTTATTCCAAAGATATCTCATTACTCACCATTCTTATCAGCTATTTATGCTGTTTTAGAATCTGTTGCCAAAGTTTATGCTGTTGGTGGAGATAAAAGTAATTTATATTTTTCTTTCCAAGAATATTTTGAAAAACTTGGAAAAGACAGTAAAAAATGGGGAAAAGTTACTCAAAGCTTACTCGGAACTATCTATGCTCAAAATGAGATAGGATGTCCAAGTATCGGAGGAAAAGATAGTATGTCTGGAACATTTAACGAATTAAATGTCGTTGAAACATTGATATCTTTTGCATGTACTCCTGTTAAAATTAAGAATGTAATTTCTCCGGAATTAAAAACAATTGGAGATTATATATATTATGTTCCTATTGTAAAAAATTCGAAAGGATATCCTGAAATTAAGGAAACATTAAAAAGCTATGAACTAATAAATGAACTTATAAAATCAGGTAAAATTTTATCAGCATATGTTCAGGAAGAAGGTAGTGTAGTAAGTTCTCTAGTAAAAATGGCAGTTGGAAATGGTTTAGGTTTTACAGTTAATAAGGAAAATATTTTAAATTTTGATCCTGCATCAATTGTTGTAGAATCAAATTGTGAATTACCTTTTGAAAAAATTGGAATGGTTAGTGAAGAAATATCTATAAATGGAATTAAATTTGATTATGATGAAATATATAATGCATATACAAAAACATTAGATAAAATCTATCCTTTATATCAAAATTTAGACTGTGGAAATTGTGAAAATTTATCTAATTATAAAATTGAAAAAAAATATTTTAAAGAATATATTGAAAATGTAAATGTCTTAATTCCTGTATTTCCTGGAACTAATTGTGAATATGACGTAGAAAAAGCATTTATTGACGTAGGTGCTACAACAAAAACTGTTATATTTAGAAACAAAAAGGAAGATGATATTGAAAAGTCAATTGATGAATTGGTAAATGGAATAAAAGATGCACACATTATTATGATACCAGGCGGATTTTCAAGTGGAGATGAGCCTGATGGAAGTGCAAAGTTCATAGTAAATGTTTTAAAAAATGAAAAAGTTAAAGATGCAATTCATAAACATTTAGATGATAAAAAATTAATTTTGGGTATTTGTAACGGATTTCAAGCATTAATTAAGTCAGGACTTATACCTTACGGAAGAATAAAGTCTTTAACTGAAGATGACTTAACATTATATAGGAATGACAGCTATCATCATATTTCAACAAGTGCTATAACTCGTGTTGCAAATTTAAATTCTCCTTGGACTCAAGATTTTGAAATTGGACAATTGCATGAAATTATGTTTAGTCATGGTGAAGGAAAACTTGTTGGAAACAATATTGAGAAATTTAAAAATTTATGTGCTTTTCAATATTGCGATTTTGAAGGTAATGCAAGTAGCAATGGAAAATTTAATCCTAATGGTTCATTATATGCCATTGAAGGTATGATAAGTGAAGACGGATTGGTTTTAGGAAAAATGGGACATAGTGAACGATATGGAACGAATTTGTATAAAAATAAAACTATAAAAGGAATTCAAAATATATTTAGAAATGGTGTAAATTATTTTAAAGGAGAAAAATAATATGAAACTTTTATATGAAGGCAAGGCAAAACAATTATTTCAATGTGAAAATAATGAAGAAATATATATTCATTATAAAAATAGTGCAACTGCATTTAATGGAGAAAAAAAGGAGGAATTTGATAAAAAAGGCATTTTAAATAATACAATCACCTCATTTATTTTTGAGTATTTAGAAAAAAATGGAATAGAAACTCATTTTATTAAAAAAGTGAATGATACCGATCAAATCTGTAAACATGTTAAAATTATTCCTTTAGAAGTTATTACTAGAAATATAGTAGCGGGTTCTATGGCTAAAAGATATGGTTTAGAAGAAGGTATGAAATTAAAAAAGCCAATTTTTGAACTGAGCTATAAAAATGATGAACTCAATGATCCTCTAATAAATGATGACCATGCAATAGCTTTAGGAATTGTTTCAGAAGAAGAACTTTCTTTTATAAAAAAAGAAACTGAAAAAATTAATGAACTTTTGAAAAAATTTTTTTTGAAAGCGGGATTGATTTTAGTTGATTTCAAAATTGAGTTTGGAAAAACAAGTGACGGTAAAATAATTTTGTCAGATGAAATTTCTCCTGATACTTGCAGATTATGGGACGTAAAAACGAGAAATAAACTTGACAAAGATCGTTTTCGTAGAAATTTAGGTTCAGTTATGGATGCATATGAAGAAGTTTTAAGGAGAATAACAAGTGCGTGGAATTAATGAAGAATGTGGAGTTTTTGGTGTCTGGAATCATAAGGAAGCTTCAAAGTTAACATATTTTGGGCTTCATAGTTTACAACATCGAGGTCAAGAAGGTGCAGGTATTATAAGTTCCGATGGAGAAACTTTATATAGTTATAGAAATTTAGGATTAGTTTCTGAAGTTTTTAAAGATAAAGAAATTCTCTATAATTTAGTTGGAAGTTCTGCAATAGGACATGTAAGGTATGCAACTGCAGGAGATAATAGTGTTAGAAATGTTCAACCATTTTTATTTGACTTTTATGATATGAGTATTGGTATTTGTCATAATGGGAATTTAGTGAATGCTAAAACTTTAAGATTGGAATTAGAAAAAAATGGTGCTATTTTTCATTCTTCATCAGATACTGAAGTATTAATTCACTTAATCAGAAGAAGTAAAAAAGAAACTTTTGAAGAAAAATTAAAAGAGAGTTTAGGTAAAATTAAAGGAGGATTTACTTATTTGATTTTAACTAAAAATACTTTATATGGAGCAGTTGATCCTAATTCTCTGAGACCGCTAGTTATTGGAAAAACTGAAAATGATACCTATGTTATGGCAAGTGAAACTTGTGCTATAGATAATATAGGAGTTGAATTTCTTTGCAATGTAAAAGCTGGTCAACTGGCTATAATCGATAAAGACGGTCTTAAAATTGAAAATTATACTACTCCTGATAGGATTTCTATTGCTGCTATGGAATATGTTTATTTTGCAAGACCGGATTCGAATATTGCAGGAGTAAATGTTCATACTGCAAGAAAAAACACAGGCAGAACTCTTGCAAGAGAATGCCCTGCAGATGCAGATATAGTAGTTGGTGTACCTAATTCTTCACTTTCTGCAGCAAGCGGATTTGCAGAAGAAAGTGGTCTACCTTATGAAATGGGATTGATTAAAAATCAATATATTGCAAGAACTTTTATTCAACCTACTCAGGAGCTTAGAGAGCAAGGTGTAAGAATGAAATTATCTGCGGTAAAAGGGGTTGTTAAAGGAAAAAGAGTTGTTATGGTTGACGATTCAATTGTTAGAGGAACAACATGTAAAAGAATCGTTAAACTTCTAAAAGATGCAGGAGCTTTAGAAGTTCATGTTAGAATAGCCTCTCCGCCTTTTGTCTTTCCAAGTTTTTATGGAATAGATATTTCTACTTCAGGAGAACTTATTGCTGCTAATAAGACATTGGAAGAAATAAAAGAAATAATAGGAGCAGATTCATTAGGATATTTGAGTGAACAGGGACTTGTAGATTCAATAGGTCTTAAGTTTGATGCTCCATATAACGGATTATGTATGGATTGTTTTAATGGAGACTATCCAGCAGGATTGTACGATTATGAAGAGGATTTTAATAATTCTTTAACTGATATTCAAAGAAGAATTTTAGAAAGAAAAATAAATAAGTAATTTTAGGAAAGGTAAATTATGATGAATGTTGCTGTATTTATTTCAGGTGGAGGAACAAATTTACAAGCCATTATTGACGCTATTAAGGAAAATAAAATTAATGGAAAGATTAAATTGGTTTTTTCAAACAGAAAAAATGCTTATGGGCTTATAAGAGCACAAAATGAAAGTATTGATACATTTTATTTGAATAGAAAGAAATTTTTTAGTGATGAAGAATATGATGAAAGAATACTTGAAGAGCTAGAAAGAAAAAACATTGATTTAATTATACTTGCAGGTTATTTGAATATTTTATCTTCAAAGTTGGTTTCAAATTATTCAAATAGAATTATTAATATTCATCCATCTTTAATTCCTTCTTTTTGTGGAGACGGGTTTTATGGAGAAAATGTTCATAAAGCAGTTATAAAATCAGGTGTCAAATTTACCGGAGCTACAACACATTTTGTTGATGAAAATGTAGATACCGGAGCTATAATATTACAAGATGTTGTTCCGATTTTTATAAATGATGACTTTGAAACTGTTGCTAAAAGAGTTTTAGAAATAGAACATAAAATATTGGTGAAGACAGTAAAGGCATTTTGTGATAATAAGATTGTTTTTAAAGATAATAGAGCATTCATAGTGGAGGAATAAGATGTCAAAAAGAGTGTTAATAAGTGTTTTTGAAAAAGATAATATTGTTGAATTTGCAAGTGAACTTGTAAAATTAGGATGGGAAATTATTTCAACTGGAGGAACTTATAAAATTTTAAAAGAAAGTGGACTTAATGTTATTGAAGTTGATGAAGTAACTAATTTTGAGGAAATTTTAAATGGTCGTGTTAAGACATTACATCCTTTTATACATGCTGGAATTTTATATAAACGTAATGAACAAAGTCATGTTGAAACGGTTGATAATCTTGGTATTTCTTCAATAGATATGGTTGTAAACAATTTATATCCTTTTGAAAAAGTTTTAAATAGTGAAAACAAAACACATGAAGATTTAATTGAAAATATTGATATAGGTGGGCCTTCAATGATTAGAGCTGCAGCTAAGAACTATAATGATGTTTCTATTGTGGTTGATCCTAAAGATTATTCTGAAATTATTAGAAGATTGAAGGAAGATAAATTGGATAAAGATTTTAGATTGTATTTATCTTGTAAAGCTTTTAATTATACCGCATATTATGATGCTTTGATTTCATCTTATTTCAATGATTTATTGAATATTGATTTTCCAGAAAAATTAACAATGACTTATAAAAAAGTTAATAATTTAAGATATGGAGAAAATCCTCATCAAAATGCTTCTTTTTACGAAAAAGTATATGTTAAGGATGATGAAAAAACTGATTTCAAGCAATTACATGGAAAAGAATTGTCATATAATAATTTAACCGATATGTACTCAGCTATTAAAATTGTGAAAGAATTTGACGAACCTTGCGTGGTTGCGGTTAAACATAACAATCCTTGTGGACTTGCAATTTCAGATAATATTGATGATGCATATGATAAGGCTTATGCTTGTGATTCAGTTTCAATTTTTGGAGGAATTATAGCTCTAAATAGAGAAGTGACTAAATATATAGCAGAAAAGATTAACAGTTTTTTTGTAGAAATTGTAATAGCAAATAGATTTTCTAAAGAAGCTGTTGAAATTTTAACTCAAAAGAAAAATATTAGATTAATTGAAGTAGCAAATATTTCAGATTTTAAACTTCCAAAAACAACAATAAAAGAAGTTTTAAATGGTATAGTTGTTCAAGATTATGATAAAGTTTTATTCAAAGAAGATTTAAAAGTTGTTACAAAGAGAAAACCAACTGAAGAAGAGTTAAAAAATTTAATTTTCGGTTTTAAAGCTTGTAAAACAGTTTGTTCAAATGGAATTGTAATCGTAAAAAATAATGCTACTATTGGAATAGGACAAGGAGAAGTTAGACGCTCGTGGGCAGTTGAAGAAGGATTAGAAAGAGCAAAAGAAAATCTGAAAGATGCAGTTTTAGCATCAGATGCGTTTTTCTTTGAAGATACTGTCGAATTATTAAAAGAAAATGGAATTAAAGCAGTAATTCAACCGGGAGGTTCTATAAAGGACGAGAACGTAATAAAATTATGTGATGAATATGGCATAGCGATGGTATTTACATCTACAAGGCATTTTAGACACTAGGAGGAATTTATGAAAATTTTAGTTATTGGTAATGGTGGAAGAGAAGACGCTATTTGTAAAAAAATATCTGAAAGTAATAAATGTACTGAACTCTTTTGTTCAAAAGGTAATGCAGGAACTCTTAGATATGCTAAAAATGTCGAATTAAATACAAATGAAGAAATTTTTGAATTTTCAAAGAATAATGATATTGATTTAGTAGTTGTAGGACCGGAAGCTCCGCTTTGTGAAGGTATTGTTGATTTGTTTAAAGGTAGTAATATAAGAGTTTTTGGAGCGGATAAAAAAAGTGCAAGACTTGAAGGTAGTAAAGATTTTGCAAAAGAATTTATGAAAAAATATGATGTTCCAACTGCAAAATATGAAACTATAAAATCGATAGCAGAAGGAAAAAAAGCTATTGAAAATTTTTCGTATCCAATAGTTATAAAGGCTGATGGACTTTGTGCAGGAAAAGGTGTTAGAATTTGTAATACCGAAGAAGACGTTTCAGAATATTTTAAAGAACTTTTTGAAGATAAAATTTTTGGAAAAGAAGGAACCACAGTTGTTATTGAAGAATTTTTAAAAGGGAAAGAAGCTTCTTTACTTTGTTTTGTGTCTAAAGGAAATTTAATTCCTATGGAAAGTGCAAGAGATTATAAGAGAATTTTTGATAATGATGAAGGTGAAAATACAGGAGGCGTAGGCTGTTATTCGCCAAATGAATTATTTAATGAAGAACTAAAATTAAAAATTGAAGAAACTTTAGATAAGATTTCAAATGGGTTAAAAAAAGAAAATTTAGAATATTCTGGCGTACTTTTTATTGGATTTATGATAGATGAAGATGCTAAAGTATTAGAATTTAATGTAAGATTTGGAGATCCTGAAACGGAAGTAGTTTTACCTAGAATGGAAAGTGATTTACTCTTAGCTATAGAAAAATCTTTAGATGGCAGTTTAGAAAGAGAAGATTTAAAATGGAAAAAAGAAAAATGCTTAACAGTTATTTTAACTTCTAGAGGTTATCCTAAAAATTATGAAAAAGGAAAAGAGATATCTGGAATAGATTCAGTTGACAAAGATATTTATGTTTATCATAATAATACTAAGGTTAATGGAAATAAAATATTGACAGATGGAGGTAGAGTTTTATCTATTACAGCACTTGGTAATAGCTATGATGAAATTAGAGAAAAAGTTTATAGAAATATTGAAAAAATATCATTTGAAACAAAACAATATAGAAAAGATATTGGAAAAATGTAATATTCTATAAATCTAAGTGAAGTGTATGTAATTTTTTACCTAAAAACTTTACATATATTTTTTTGTATGATATAATATATCAGTAAATCCTTGCTCGATAAAAAGAGCCGGAGACCATAAGGAGGTGAATGTGATGAGAAAATATGAAGGAGTTTTTATTTTTAAACCGAATTTAGAAGATGAAGTGAGAAACCAAGCATTTGATAGAATCAAAGCAGCTATTGAATCTAATGGGACTATTACTGAAATTAATGAATGGGGAAATAGAAAACTTGCTTATGAAATTAACTACATTAAAGAAGGATATTATATTATAGTTAATTTTGAAGCTGCTGCTGAAGTAGTTGCAGAAGTAGAAAGAAGATCAAGAATATCTGATGCTATCATTAGATATATGGTTGTTAAGCAAGAAGCTTAGTGGAGGAACTTTATGAATAGTGTAATTTTAATAGGTAGATTAATTAAGGATCCGGAATTAAGATATACTCAAGCATCCGGTAGCAGTTATGCTAGATTTACTATTGCAGTAGATAAAGGAATGTCTAAAGAAAAGAAACAGGAATTGGAAGCTAAAGGTCAACAAACAGCTGATTTTATAAATATTGTTGTTTGGGGTAAACAAGCTGAAAATTGCCAAAAATATTTGCAAAAAGGTAGAAATGTAGCAATTCAAGGAAGACTTCAATCAGGAAGCTATACTGCTCAAGATGGAACTAGAAGATTTGTTACAGAAGTTTGGGCTGAAAGAGTTCAGTTTATTGATTGGGGAGATAGAGCTCAAAAACCTGCTGCAACACAAGGATTTGGTTCATTTGATACAGGAATGGATGACGGATTTGATTTACCTTTTCAAGATGCATCAGATGAAGAAATTCCATTTTAATTTTTAAAGGAGATAAAAATATGCAAAGAAAATTTAGACCAAGAAAAAAAGTTGTTGCATATTTCTCAGATAACAGTAAACCACTTGATTATAAAGATGTAAATACTCTAAAAAAATTTATTAGTGAAAGAGGTAAAATTTTACCAAGAAGAGTAACAGGTGCTACTGCTAAACAACAAAGAGAAATTACAGCAGCGATAAAAAAAGCTAGACAAGTTGCGTTATTACCATATAGTGCGGAATAATTTGTAATTAACGGGAGAGTAATCTCCCTTTTTTATTTATATAATTACAATAATTTTGACTATTTGCTAAATGTAAATTGTTGAGAAAACTCTTGTTATTTTTAGTATTTAAAATTAATTGACTTTTAAAATTTTTAATGATAAAATGATTGTGTAATATATTTTTAATTTTATTATATGGTTTTTTATAAGAGAGGTGAGCTTATGAATAATAAATTATCCGAAAAGAATAATGTTGAAAAGTTTAGAGTTGAAAAGGAACTTTCACAAAGAGAATTAGCCAATCTGATTGGTGTTTCAACCGAAACAGTTGTTTCAATAGAAAATGGAAGTTTCATTCCGGACATAAGACTTGCTCTTACAATATCCACTGAGTTAAATAAAAAATTTGGAGAGGTTTTTTTCTTCAATGCTGGTTGTAAAATATTTTAATCGAAGTACACTCTTTACGGGTGTATTTTTTATTATAAGAAAGCAAATGTTTATTCTATATAATAAAGCATATCATAAAATAGCAATAATTTTATTTGTTTTTATATATTAATTTATGATACAATTAAGACAATAATAATTAAGGAGTTTTTATGAATCAAAAAGTTATTACTGTTACTGTAAATATAGATATGGATGAAAAAACTTTAGAAGATAAAGTAATTGAACTTGAAAAATTAGTGCAAGCTTTAGATGGAGAAGTGGTTTTAAGTTTGACTCAAAATAAATCCTTTGTAGATAAGGCCTTTTACATTGGAAAAGGAAAAGTAAATGAAATTAAAGATTATTGCGAAAAATTAGATGCTGAATTTGTAGTTTTTAATAATGAATTAACAGGTTCTCAAGTAAAAAATCTTGAAGAAATTATAGGGATTAGAGTTATTGATAGAACTAATTTAATTTTAGATATTTTTAGTGAAAGAGCAAGGACAAAAGAGGCTAAACTTCAAGTTAAACTTGCAAAATTAAAATATACTTTACCTAGATTATCTGCACTTAGAAGTGGTTTTTCTAGACAGCAGGGGGGAATTGGTGGTAAAGGAATTGGTGAACAGCAAATAGAATTGGATAGAAGAACTATAAATAGAGAAATTTCAAGTATTACTTCACAGCTTAAAGAGATTGAAAAGAATAGAAATGAAATTAGAAAAAAGAGAATTAATTCAAAAGAGCCAATTATTTCTCTTGTCGGATATACAAACGCAGGGAAGTCAACTTTGATAAATAAGTTGATTTCATATGGGAAAGATGAAAATTCTGAAATTAAAGAAGTGTTTGTTAAAGATATGTTATTTGCTACATTAGATACTTATGTTAGAGAGGGATTGCTTTTAAATGGCTCAAAAGTAATGTATGTAGATACTGTAGGATTTGTTTCTGATATTCCGCATAATTTAGTTGAAAGTTTTAAAGGCACACTTGAAGAGATAAAATATTCAGATTTAATTTTGCATGTAGTCGATATTTCAAATGTCAATGTAGATGAACAAATTAAAATAACCAATGATATGATAAAAAAACTTGAATGTGAAGATAAAAATGTAATTTATGTTTTCAATAAAGTTGATAAATTAGCAGATGAAAACATTAAATTTCAATATGCAAATATTGAAAATAAGGTATTTATAAGTGCAAAAAATGATGAAGATATAATTTTGTTATTGAAAGAAATTGAAAAAGTTTTATTTTCGTCATTAGTAAAAACCGAACTTTTAATTCCTTATGACAAACAAAAAATTGTGAGTAATATTTTAAATAATTATATGCCTGAGTTTGTAGAACACATTGAAACCGGAAGTTTTTTAAAAGTCTCTTTAAAAGAGGAAGATTATGAAATTTACAAAGGATATGAAGTAAATGAAAAATAAAGAAAATTTTTTAAGTATTCATAGTAATCAATCATATAGTTTAACAATAAATAAGTCGGAATTTATTGGGCATGCTTTTTATGTTGAAAGTGTTGATGAGGCAGAAAAATATATTTCTGAAATAAGAGAGAAATATAAAGACGCAACTCATAATTGTTTTGCATATATAATTGGAGTGGATAAGTTAATACAAAAGTATTCTGATGACGGAGAGCCTTCAGGAACTGCCGGAATTCCAATGCTTGAAGTTTTAAGAAAAAAGGACTTAACTAATTGCTTGGTGATTTCCACTAGATATTTCGGTGGAATCTTACTAGGAGCAGGAGGACTTGTTAGGGCATATACTAAATCTATAGTCGGAGTGCTGGAAAAGTCCAAAATTGTAAGAAAAGAGCTTTTTTACAATCTGGATATAGTTTTAGATTATATTTTTTTAGGGAAAATTGAGAATATTCTAAAAAATTTTGACTTAAAAATTTTAAATATTGAATATCTCGAAAAAGTCAAAATAAATTTGTCAGTAAGAAAAGACAAATTTGAAAGGTTAAAAAATATTATGATTAATGAAACATCAGATAATTGCATCATTAAGATTAATGAAGAAAATTATGGTTCAGTATTTATTGAATAGTTTATAAACGTTTTTATGCATATATTAAACTATTGTTTAATTGCGTTCTATTTTTTTATGAAATTTACATTTTTATTACTTTTTTTCCTTGTATTAAAATAATTTTTATTGTATAATATCTATTAATGATATAAAAATTGTATATTATTTAGAGGAGGGTTTTAACTTGTCTGATAACAAAACAAATGATAATATTGTAGTTATGAAAGGTATTACTAAAATTTTTGGAAAGAATAAAGTTTTAGATGAAGTTGACTTTGAATTAAAAAAGGGAGAAATTCATGCTCTTTTAGGAGAAAACGGTGCCGGAAAAACTACTTTAATGAATATTCTTTATGGTTTATATTCGCCAAATTCTGGAGAAATTTATATTAATTCTAATAAATACACAAACATGACTCCGAAGATAGCAGTTGAAAATGGAATTGGAATGGTTCATCAGCATTTTATGCTTATAGAGCCTTTTAGTGTTATCCAAAATATAGTTTTGGGAACGGAAGATACTAAAGGTTTATTTATTGACCTTGAAAAGTCACGAAAAAAAGTTATTTCAATAATTGAAAAATATGGATTTAACATAGATTTAGATGAAAAAATTCAAGATATTACAGTTGGTTCTCAACAAAAGGTTGAAATTTTAAAAGCACTTTATAAGGGTGCTGAAATTATTATTTTCGATGAGCCTACTGCTGTTCTTACACCACAAGAAATTGTTGAGTTTATAAATATCTGTAATAATTTAAGAAATGAAGGAAAATCTATCATTATAATTACACATAAATTGGATGAAATTAAAAAAATGGCAGATTATTGTACAATTATTCGTCGTGGAAAGTTCATTGATAAAGTTACCGTTTCTGAATCATCACAAAAAGAACTTGCAGAAAAGATGGTTGGTAGAGAAGTTAATTTCAGTGTAAATAAAAAAGAAACTGAAGTTGGAGATGTTGTTTTGGATATTAAAGATATCAACGTTCTTAACAACAGAAATTTACCTGCTTTGAGTGGATTGAGTTTAAATGTAAGAAAAGGAGAAATTTTAGGAATTGCAGGAGTCGATGGAAATGGACAATCAGAACTTATTGAAGCTATAACTGGACTTAGAAAAGTAGAATCCGGAAGCATTTCTATACTTGGAAAAGATATTACGAATAAATCAGTTTATGATATAATTGAAAGTGGAATTAGTACAATTCCTGAAGATAGACATAAACATGGTTTAGTATTGGATTTTTCTGTTTCTGAAAATATGATTTTAGAAAAAAGAGGAAAGGCTCCTTTTTCTAAAAATGGAATTTTAAACTTTAAAGAAATTGAATCATATACTCAAAAAATGATTGATAAATTTGATATAAGACCAAATGATATTCATGCTACTGCAAGAGGTCTTTCTGGCGGTAATCAACAAAAAGTTATTTTGGCAAGAGAAATTGATAACAATCCTGATTTATTAATAGCTGCTCAGCCTACAAGAGGTCTTGATGTCGGAGCTATTGAAATAATTCATAAATATATTGTAGAACAAAGAGATAAAGGTAAGGCTGTTCTTTTGATTTCGTTTGAACTGGATGAAGTCATGGACTTATCAGATAGGATTGCTGTTATCTACAAAGGAAAGATAGTTGGCGAAAAATCAGCAAAAGATGCCAACGAAAATGAATTAGGACTTATGATGGCAGGAGGTGTTATTAATAATGAATAATAGAAAAAAGATATTAATGCTTTTATTTTCTGTATTGATTGGTTTTGTTGTAGGATCTATTGTTATTATGATAGCTGGTTTTAATCCAATTAATTACTATAAAATAATGATAGAAACGACTTTTTCAAGGCCGAAATTTTTTGCTAGAACATTAGTGGATGCAGTTCCCTTAATCATAGGAAGTATTGGAGTCTCTTTGGCATTTAAAACAGGAGCTTTCAATATTGGCGCAGAAGGTCAATTTATAATGGGATCTTTAGCAGCTGCGTTCTTTGGATATTTTTTAAAGTTGCCACCAATCATTCATCCTATAGTATGTATTATACTTGCAGCTTTAGTTGGAATGGCTTGGGGCGGATTTGCTGGTTGGGTTAAATCAAAATTTGGAGTTCATGAAGTAATTACTACAATTATGTTGAATTGGATAGCTTTATATTTTTCTAATTTAGTTGTAACTTTCGGAAAGTTTTATAATGAAACAGGACAAACTTCAAATGATATTCAATCAACCGCAAGTATAAAAATGTTTCAAGGATTAAGAAATTCTTCTATTCCGTTTGTAAAAGATTTTTTTTCAGCAGATATAAATTTTGGAATTATATTAGCCATTATTTTAGCTTTTGTTGTTTATTACTTACTAAATAAAACTTCAAAAGGTTATGAATTAAAAGCTGTTGGTTTAAATCCGAATGCTGCAGAATTTGGTGGTATAAATGTTGGAAGTAATCTAGTTTTATCTATGGGATTATCAGGAGCACTGTGTGCTGTCGCCGGAGCTGTAAAAGTTCTTGGATTTGCAGGAAATGTTGCAAGACTTACTGTTGCTGAAGGTAATGGTTTTGATGCAATGTCTGTCGCTCTTTTGGCTAATAGTCATCCAATAGGATCAATTTTCTCTGGTTTCTTTTTTAGTGTTTTGAAAAGAGGAGGATTTAGAGTTCAGCAATTATTAGGCGTTCCTTATGAAATTGTTCAAATTATTATAGGTATTATAGTTTTATTTATTTCAATGCCTTTAGTTATAAAAATTATTTCAAGTAAATTTAAAAAAGTTGGAGGTAAAAAGTAATGAGTTTATTAAAAATAGCTTTATTTATATCTGATACATTATTATTTGCAACTCCATTATTATTTACTGCTTTGGGTGGAATGTTTACAGAAAAAGCGGGTGTTACAAATATCGGTTTAGAAGGAATGATGACAATAGGAGCTTTTGCCGGTGCTGCTGTTGGATATTTTACAAAAAGTGCATTGTTGGGATTTTTAGCAGGAGGTGTGGCAGCATCATTGGTCGCTCTTATTCATGCTGTCGTTAGTATAACATTTGGTGCTGATCAAGTCGTTTCAGGTATTGCTATAAACTTTATAGGTCCAGGAGTGTCACTATTCATTTGTTCATTATTGTTTGACGGAGCAAAGCAAACTATCCCTGTAGCAGAAGGTGAAGGGAAAATGATAAAAATATTTGATAACTTAACTGGTGTTGATTTTATAGATAAAGTATTAGGACAATATGTTACAACATATGTAGCCTTAGGATTGGTCATATTGATATCAATATATTTATATAAAACAAAATTTGGTTTAAGATTAATTGCTGTTGGAGAACATCCAAAAGCTGCGGAAACATTAAATGTAAATGTTTATTTATATAGATATTTTGCTGTAATAATATCTGGATTGTTAGCTGGTTTTGGTGGCGCAACTATGAGTTTAGCCACTGTATCAAATTTTTCACAATCTTTAGTTTCTGGACATGGTTTTATAGCATTAGTAGCAGTTATTTTTGGAAAATGGAAACCATATGGTGTTTTGGGAGCATGTTTATTCTTTGGAGCAGCTCAAGAATTAGCAATTTTATTACCAAGTTTGAATATTAATATTCCTGAATCAATTTTACCAATGGTACCATATATTAGTACATTATTAGTACTCATTTTCTTTGTAGGAAAATCAAAGGGACCATCTTCAGCAGGTGTTCCATATATAAAATTAGAAGATTAATAAATAAAGGCATACTTTTTGGTATGTCTTTTTGTTGTGAAATATAAATGTTTATATTTATATAAAATTTGTATTTAATAAAAATTATATATAGTTTATAAAAACAAGGAGATAATTATGATAACAATAAAAAGTAAACATGAAATAGAAGGTATGAAAAAATCAGGTGAAATTTTGTCAAAAATTCATATTGGTCTAAGAGATATAATAAAACCTGGTATTACAACTTTAGAAATAAATAAATTTTGCCATGAATTTATGCTGAAACATGGAGCTAAGCCTAAACAAATAGGATATCATGGGTATCCTTATGCAACTTGTACTTCGGTTAACGATGTGATTTGCCATGGATTTCCTAGCAAACAAAAATTAAAATCTGGAGACCTAATTACTGTTGATATGGTTGTAGATTTAGATGGATACTTATCAGATAGTGCTTGGAGTTATGCTGTTGGAGATGTTTCTGACAAGGTTAAAAATCTTATGGAAGTAACAAAAGAGGCAATGTATAGAGGAATAGAGGCTGCTGTTATTGGTAATAGGATTGTTGATATAGGGAAAGCAATACAAAATTTTGTTGAACCTAAAGGATATTCTATAGTTAGAGATTTTTGTGGACATGGAATTGGAGTAGAAATGCATGAAGATCCTCAAGTTCCGCATTATATTACTGCTACAAGAGGCGTTAGACTTGTTGAAGGAATGGTAATAACTGTTGAACCTATGATAAATACAGGAGATTGGAGATGTACTATTGATGATGATGGTTGGACTGCCAGAACGATTGATGGTGGACTTTCTTGTCAATATGAACATACATTTGCCATTACAAAAGACGGACCACTGATTTTAACAGATCAATCATTGTATGAATAGTATAATATTTAATAGTTATATAAAATTTTATTACTTATTGTATTGCATTTTTTATTAAATAAGAGTATAATCATACTATAGATATTGTAAAATTAATAAAAAATAAAATATAGGGACAAATAATAAACGATGGGACAATAATGAAAGATATAGATTATATAAAAAAATTTGCTCCAGATTTAATAGATAAATTTATTTTTAGATATAAAATTTTAGAATATATTTCACTGAATGCTCCTATTGGTAGAAGAAGCATTTCATCATATTTAGGTGTTGGTGAGCGTTTAGTAAGAAATGAACTAGAGTTTCTTACTGAGGAAAAATTTGTTGAAGTAATTAAATCCGGAACTTTTATTACTAATCTTGGAGAGTCTATACTTATAGAACTTAGGGATTTGATTAATAATTTTAATGAAAATCAAGATATCGCAGATGAACTGAGGTTGAAATTAGGAATAAAAAAAGTGATAGTCTGTGATTCTTATGATGACGAGTCTTTAGGTAAGGAACAAATTGCAAAAGTAGCATCAGAATATTTTTTAAATATAATTTCTGAAAATGATGTAATAGCTATCTCTGGTGGGACAACAGTTAAGTCATTTGTAGACATAATTAATGTAAAAAAAGAATATAATAAAATTGCTGTTATCCCAGCTAGAGGGAGTTTAGGAAACGGATTAGAATATCAGTCAAATGTTGTGGCTAATAATCTATCAAAAAAGCTTAAGGCAAATTTTTTTGGAACTTTTTTACCAGACTATTTGGATGAATTAACATTTGATAGGCTAAAAGATTTAGAAGAAGTAAAAACATTAATTGGATATTTAAATAAGATAAACATATTAGTTTTTGGAATAGGCCGAGCTGATGCTATGGCAAAAAGACGTTCATTAACTGAAGATGAAATAAAAATATTAAATGAAAAAAATGCAGTAAGTGAGGCTTTTGGGAATTATTTTGATATTGATGGTAATATAGTATACAGTTCAAATACTATAGGATTAGATATGGAACAGTATTTAAAGATTGACGAAGTAATTGCAATAGCTGGTTATGGAGAAAAGTATAAGGCGATTATTTCTATTTGTAACATTAGAAAAGACATGACTTTAGTTACAGATAAAGAATCAGCTAAAAAGATTTTAAATATATTATAAGCGAAAGCTTTTTATAAAATTTTAAGGAGGAATCGAAATGAAAGTTGCGATTAACGGTTTTGGAAGAATAGGTAGATTGGCATTTAGACTAATGTATGATTTAGAAGGAGTTGAAGTTGTAGCTATAAATGATTTAACAGATGCAAATATGTTAGCTCACTTATTAAAATATGATTCAACTCAAGGAAGGTTTGGAAAGGAAGTCATTGTAAAAGAAGGAAGCTTTTCTATTGATGGAAAAGAAATTAAAGTTTTCTCAGATGCGGATCCTAAAAATTTACCATGGAAAGAATTGGATATAGATGTAGTATTGGAATGTACAGGTTTCTTTGTTGCAAAAGAAAAAGCACAATTTCATATTGATGCCGGTGCTAAGAGAGTTATTATATCAGCTCCAGGTAAAGGAGATATGAAAACTGTAGTTTATGGTGTAAATCATGAGATTTTGGATGGAACTGAACAAATTTTATCAGGCGCATCTTGTACAACTAACTGTTTAGCTCCAATGGCTAAGGTTTTACAAGATAAATTTGGTATTGTTCAAGGTATTATGACTACTATTCATGCTTATACAGGAGATCAAAATACTTTAGACGCTCCACATAGAAAAGGAGATATGAGAAGAGCTAGATCTGCCGCAATAAATATAGTTCCTAATACAACAGGGGCAGCTAAAGCTATTGGACTTGTTATTCCTGAATTAAAAGGAAAACTAGATGGTTCTGCCCAAAGAGTACCTGTTGCTACAGGATCATTGACAGAATTGGTAACTGTTTTAGAAAAAACTGTTACAGTTGAAGAAATTAACAATGCAATGAAAGAAGCATCAAGTGAATCATTTGGATATACTGAAGATCCTATAGTTTCTACAGATGTAATCGGAATAAAATATGGTTCTTTATTTGATGCTACTCAAACTAGAATAGTTGAAGTTGATGGTAAACAATTAGTTAAAACAGTTGCATGGTATGACAATGAAATGTCATATACTGCAAACCTAATTCGTACTTTCCAATATTTAGTTAATCTTTCAAAATAGTTTATAAATAAGAATTTCCAAAATTTATTTATACTTGCATTTAATGATGCTTTGGAATTTTATTATTTAATAATAATATGAGGTGGAGATTTTCACCTCATATTGTATAGTAAGGAGTAATTATGAATAAAAAAGTTATTACTGATTTAGAAGTGAGATCAAAAAGAGTTATTGTAAGAGTTGATTTTAACGTTCCTATGTCAAAAACAGAAGAAGGTAAAATTACTGATAATGCCAGAATAGTAGCAGCATTGCCTACAATTAAATATCTAATTGAAAATAATGCAAGAATAATTTTATTATCTCATCTAGGCAGGCCAAAGGGAGAAGCTAAGAAAGAATTTTCATTAGCACCTGTAGCTAAAGAATTATCAAAGCTTTTAAATAAAGATGTTAAATTTTTACAAAGTAATTTAGTAGTGGATGATAATGTAAAAGATGAAGTTTTGAAATTAAAAGATGGAGAAGTTGCTTTATTAGAAAATACAAGATTTAGAAATGAAGAAACAAAAAATATCGATGATTTTTCTAAAAAATTGGCTGAACTAGGTGAATTATATATAAATGACGCTTTTGGCACAAGTCATAGAGCACATTGTTCAAATGTTGGACTTTGCAAGTTTTTACCATCAGCTGTGGGATTTTTAGTAGAAAAGGAAATTTCTATAATGGGAAAAGCACTTTCTAATCCTGAAAGACCTTTTGTAGCAATTTTAGGAGGAGCAAAAGTATCTGATAAAATTACTGTTATTGAAAATTTGATTGAAAAAGTAGACAGTATAATAATCGGAGGAGGAATGGCATTTACATTCTTAAAATCTTTAGGTTATTCAGTAGGTAAAAGTTTATTGGAAGAAGATAAAATCGATTTAGCAAAAGAGTTGATTGAAAAAGCAAAAAGTAAAAATGTTAAGATATTATTACCTATAGATGTCGTTGTTAGTATGGAATTTTCTAATGATTCTGAATTTAAAACAGTTAATATAGATTCAATAGAAGATGATTATATGGGATTAGATATTGGAGAAAAGACAGTTAAACTATTTTCAGATGAAATTAGTAATGCAAAAACTGTTGTTTGGAATGGACCAATGGGAGTTTTTGAAATGTCAAATTTTGCAAAGGGTACATTCGAAATTGCAAGGGCGATTGCAGAAAGTGAAGCGATTAGTATTATTGGTGGAGGAGATAGTGCATCCGCTGCAGAAAAATCGGGTTATAAAGATAAAATAACTCATATTTCAACGGGTGGAGGTGCATCTTTAGAATTCTTAGAAGGTAAGATTTTACCAGGAATTAATTCAATAGATAATAAATAATTGGAGGTAGTATGAGAAAACCTGTTATTATTGGAAACTGGAAAATGAATAAAGATTTGGATGAAGCCAAGAAATTAGTAAAAGAAATTGTATCAGAGAAGTTAGATAATGGTGTGGAGAAAGTAATATGTGTTCCTTTTGTTTATGTTACAGAAGTTAATAAATTGTTAGAAGGTTCTGATGTAGGTTTAGGAGTTCAAAATATGTATTTTGAAAATAGAGGTGCATTTACTGGTGAAATTTCTCCTATAATGTTGAAAAGCTGTGGAGTATCATATGTGATATTAGGACATTCCGAAAGAAGAACTATTTTCAATGAAACTGATGAGATGATAAATAAGAAAGTAAAATCTGCGTTGCAAAACGACTTAATTCCAATATTATGTTGTGGAGAAACGCTTGAAGAAAGAAATTCAAGATTAGAAAAAGAAATTGTTGAAAAACAAATAAGAAATGCTCTAGATGGAATTAGTAAAACTGACATTGAAAAAGTAATAATTGCCTACGAACCTATATGGGCAATTGGAACTGGATTAACTGCATCTTCTGATGATGCTGAAAATATGATTAAATTTATAAGAGAAATTTTATATGATATTTACGGAAATTTATCTGAAAATATAAGAATTCAATATGGAGGCAGTGTTAAACCAAATAATATAAAAGATTTAATGCAAAAAGAGAATGTAGATGGAGCTTTAGTTGGTGGAGCTTGCTTAGAAAGTGCTAGTTTCTGTGCATTAATAAATTATAAATAATAAGGAGAATATTATGAGCTTAATAGTTGAAATTTATGCAAGAGAAGTTTTAGATTCAAGAGGAAATCCTACTGTTGAAGTTGAGGTTACAACTGAAAATGGTACAGTTGGAAGTGCAATTGTTCCTTCTGGAGCCTCAACAGGAGTACATGAAGCTGTTGAACTTAGAGATGGTGACAAAACAAGATATTTAGGAAAGGGAACTTTAAATGCAGTTAACAATGTTAATGAAATTATAGCTGAAGAATTGATTGGATTTGATGTTTTTGATCAAGTTGGAATTGATAGAGCTTTGATTCAAATTGATGGAACTGAAAATAAATCAAAATTAGGTGCAAATGCTATTTTAGGAGTTTCTATGGCAGTTGCAAGAGCTGCAGCTATTGAATCAGATACTCCTCTTTACGAATATATAGGTGGAGTTAATGCAAAAACTTTACCTGTTCCAATGATGAATATTTTAAATGGTGGAGAACATGCTGATAATAATGTAGATATTCAAGAATTTATGGTTATGCCTGCAGGAGCTTGTTCATTTAAAGAAGCTCTAAGAATGGGAACTGAAGTTTTTCATAATCTAAAGTCTGTTTTGAAATCAAAAGGATATAATACAGCTGTCGGTGATGAAGGTGGATTTGCTCCTAATTTAAATTCTAATGAAGAAGCTTTAAAAACAATTATGGAAGCTATTGAAAAGGCAGGATATGTTGCAGGAAAAGATATATTTTTAGCTTTGGATGTAGCATCAAGTGAAATGTATGAAAATGGAAAATATAATTTTAAAGGAGAAGGAAAAATTTATTCTTCAGAAGAATTAGTAAATTATTATTGTGATTTAGTTGAAAAATATCCTATTATTTCTATTGAAGACGGATTATCTGAAGATGATTGGGATGGATGGAAACTTTTAACTGAAAAGATTGGAAATAAAGTTCAATTAGTTGGTGATGATTTATTTGTTACTAATTATTCAAGATTAAATACGGGAATTGAAAAAGGAATTGCTAATTCAATTTTGATTAAATTAAATCAAATAGGAACAATAACTGAAACATTAGATGCAATAGAACTTGCTAAGACTCATGGTTACACTTGTGTAATTTCACATAGATCTGGAGAAACAGAAGATACAACTATCGCTGATTTAGCTGTTGCTGTAAATGCAGGACAAATAAAAACCGGTTCAGCATCTAGAACTGATAGAATTTGTAAATATAATCAACTATTAAGAATTGAAGATAGATTAGGAGAAAATTCTAAATTTTTAGGACTGTCTGCATTCTACAATATTGATAGAAAATAATAAACTTTATTTAGCTCATTATTTATATAAATGTTAAGAAAGTATTTTTATAAAATTATTTTAAATAAATAAAACATTTAATTGATTTTATGGTATACTATTATTGATAAGTTTGTATAAGATATATGAGCTAATCTTTTGACTATTTTTAATAATTTTGGAGGAAGTATGTCTATTTTTATTTCTGTTTTAGGAGGTTTAGGTTTATTTTTGTATGGAATGAATCTAATGGGAGCAGGGCTGCAAAAGTCTTGTGGTGAAAGATTAAAAGGAATAATTGCTGCAATTACAAAAAATAAAATTTATGCTGTTCTTGTTGGTATTTTTGTTACAATGATTATTCAATCAAGTTCGGCAACTACAATAATGACAATTGGTTTTGTAAATGCAGGATTTATGACTTTAGCTCAATCTGTTGGAATAATAATAGGTGCAAATGTTGGGACTACTATAACTGCACAAATTATTGCATTTGATATCTCTAAGTATGCACCATTAGTTATAGCTGTTGGTGTTTTTATGTGGATGAGAGCCAAAAGTGATAGAAAAAAAGATATATCCGAAATTTTAATTGGATTTGGTATTTTATTTTTAGGTATGTCAATTATGAGTAACGGTTTAGCACCACTTGCAAAAGAAGAATGGTTTAAAGAAATACTTGTAAAATTAAACAATCCGTTCATCGGAGTATTAGCCGGACTTTTATTAACTACAGTTTTGCAATCATCATCAGCTTCAATAGGTTTACTGGAAGCACTGGGAATGCAAGGTGCAATAAATATAAATCAGGCATTTGGAATACTTTTTGGAGATAATATAGGAACAACTACAACAGCAATGATTTCAAGTATAGGAGCCAGTAAAAATGCAAAAAGAGCTGCATTTATCCATTTTTTATTCAATTTAATAGGCACTATAATATTTATGACTATATTGAGAATTCCTGTTCAATATTTAGTAGAATACATATCTCCAGGTAATGTTCAAAGACAGATTGCGAATGCACATACTTTTTTTAATATAATTAATGTTTTAATCCAGTTACCGTTTTCTAATTTTTTAGTTAAAATTTCTCAATTAGTTATTAAAGGCGATGATGTAGTTGAAGAACGCTATTCTGAACATTTAGACAAGAGATTTTTTGAAACACCGAGTATTGCGATTATACAAGCACAAAAAGAGGTCTCAAGAATGGGAGAAGTTGTAATTGAGTCTCTTGAAAAAACTATAGAAGCATTTAGAACTAAGAGTAGTAAAAATATAGAATTTGTTCTTAATAGAGAAAAAATGATTAATGGATTAGAAAAGGAAATTATTGATTATTTGGTTCCATTAGCCGATAAAAATTTATCAGATGAAGAAAAACATAAAGTCTTTGTTATGATGTATTCTATAAATGATTATGAAAGAATAGGAGATCACTGTGAAAATATTATTGAATTGATTCAAGAAATAAAAGATGAAAATTCAGTATTTAGTAAGACTGCTTTTGATGAATATGATAAAATCTCATCTGATGTTATGAAAATTGTCACTGATACAACTAATGCATATAAAGATAACAATCTTGAATTAGCAAAAAATTGTATTAATATAGAAGAAGAAGTAGATATATTGGAAGAAACTTACAGAAGAAATCACATGGATAGAATTAATAGAGGAATCTGTGATACAAATGCCGGAGTGAAGTTTTTAGATATACTGTCTAATTTTGAAAGGATTGCAGATCATAGTGTAAATATTGCAAATTACACATTAGGAAAAGAATTGTAAAAGTTTGTGAATTTTATATACAAATACTTAAAGTTATAAAAAAGTTTTATTACGATTTTGTCAAAAAATACTTTACAATTGGGTAAACATAATATATAATAATAGACGGGTATGGTTTCATTACAGTTTATTATTTTGATACTGTAATTGGAGGTAAATTATGTACGATTGTATAATAATCGGAGCAGGTCCTGCAGGAATAAGTGCAGGTATATATGCTGCTAGAGCTAGTATGAAAACTATAATAATTGAAAAAGGAACACCGGGAGGTCTGATTGCTAAAACTGATGAAATAGCAAATTATCCCGGAGTAGAAGACGTACCTACGGGTTCGGAATTAATTGAAAGAATGATTAAGCAGGCAAAGTCTTTTGGTGCTGAATTTATTACTGATACAGTTGTTAATGTTGATTTATCTGGAACTACCAAAGTAGTTTATGGAGAAAATGATACTTATGAAGGAAAGTCTGTAATTATTGCTACCGGATCTAATCCGAGATTATTAAATGTTCCAGGAGAAAAGGAATTTACAGGGAAAGGTATTGCATATTGTGCAACTTGTGATGCACCATTTTTCCAAGATTTAGATATTTATGTTGTTGGTTCAGGAGAAGCTGCAGTTGAAGAAGCGATGTATCTTACTAAGTTTGGTAGAAGTGTTACATTATTGGTAAGAAAAGATAAATTATCAGTGGCTAAATCAATAGAAGAAAAAGCATTAAAATGTGAGAAACTGAGTATTATGTGGAATGTTGAAGTTGAAAGTTTTGAAGGATCTGGAATATTGGGAGCTATGAATATAGTAAATAATAAAACCGGAGAAAAAACAAAAATTGTTCCAAAAGAAGGAGATATGATGTTCGGAGTATTTATTTTTGTAGGATATATTCCGGAAAGTACTGTTTTTGATGGAAAAGTTACAACTGATAGAAATTACATAGTATCAGATGAAACTATGAAAACTAGTGTTGAAGGTGTGTTTGTCGCCGGCGATGTTAGAGTAAAAGAACTTAGACAAGTTGTTACAGCGGTTAATGATGGGGCTATTGCTGCAATTAACGCTAGAAAATATGTTGAAAGTTTAAAATAATTGAATTTAATTCCGAAAGGATTAAATATATAAATTTTAAGGAGGTGAGTATATGCGTCTAGAATTAGGAAAAATCTTAATTAACGATGTTAAGTTTTGTTCAGAAACAAAAGTTGACAAGGGTGTTTTGTACATTAATAAAGAGGAATTAATTGCTCATTTAATGGATGATGAACACTTAAAATCAGTAGACGTAGATCTTGCAAAACCAGGTGAAAGTGTAAGAATTACTCCAGTTAAGGATGTTGTAGAACCAAGAGTAAAGGTTAACGGAGCAGGCGGAGTATTCCCTGGAATGATTTCAAAAGTTGATGTAGTTGGTTCAGGAAGAACTCATGTTCTTAAGGGAGCAGCAGTAATGACAGTTGGTAAAATAGTAGGTTTCCAAGAAGGTATTATTGATATGCAAGGACCTGGAGCTGAATTTACACCATTCTCTAAAACTAATAATATAGTTTTAATTGTGGAACCAGCTGAAGGTGTTGAAGCTCATGCTTACGAAAAAGCTGTTAGAATGGCAGGATTAAAAGCTGCTACTTATTTAGGATTAGCTGGTAAAGAAGTTGAACCTGATGAAGTAGAAGTATTCGAAACTAAGCCATTATTCGAACAAGCTGAAGAATTAAAACATTTACCAAAAGTTGCTTATGTTCAAATGTTACAATCTCAAGGATTATTACATGATACATATGTTTACGGTGTAGATGCAAAACAAATAGTTCCAACACTATTATATCCAACAGAATTGATGGATGGAGCTATATTAAGTGGTAACTGTGTATCTGCTTGTGATAAGAATACAACTTATCATCACTTAAATAATCCTGTTGTTAAAGCAATGTACGAACAACACGGAAAAGAAATCAATTTTGTTGGTGTTATTATCACTAACGAAAATGTATATTTAGCAGATAAAGAAAGATCATCAAACTGGACTGCTAAATTATGTGAATTTTTAAATCTTGATGGAGCTATCGTATCACAAGAAGGATTCGGTAACCCGGATACAGATTTAATTATGAACTGTAAGAAAATCGAAGGTAAAGGCGTTAAAACAGTTATCATTACTGATGAATATGCTGGTAGAGACGGTGCAAGTCAATCTTTAGCTGATGCTGATGTTGCTGCAAATGCGGTAGTAACTGGTGGTAATGCTAACGAAACTATTGTATTACCTAAGATGGACAAAGTTATTGGAACTTTAGATTATGTTGACATTATTGCAGGTGGATTCGATGGATCATTAAGAGAAGATGGTTCAATTATGGTTGAATTACAAGCAATTACAGGTGCAACAAATGAATTAGGATTTAATAGATTATCAGCTACTGGCTATTAAAATTTATTAAATACACGGAATATTATATAAAATTAAACGAAAATAAAATATATAGAAAGGATGTGTTAGCGATATGGCACTTTTTACAGAAAATACAAAAGTAATCATAATCGGTGATAGAGATGGTATACCAGGACCAGCTATGGAAGAATGTGTCGCTACAACTCCTGCAGAAATAGTATTTTCAGCAACTGAATGTTTTGTCTGAACTGCAGCAGGAGCAATGGACTTAGAAAATCAAAGAAGGGTAAAAGAATTAGCAGAAAAATACGGAGCAGAAAATTGTTTAGTTCTTTTAGGAGCATCTGAAGCAGAATCAGCAGCATTAGCAGCTGAAACTGTAACTACAGGAGACCCTACTTTTGCAGGTCCATTAGCAGGAGTTCAGTTAGGACTTAAAGTATATCACGCAGTTGAACCTGAATTTAAAGCAGAAGTTGATGAATCAGTTTATGATGACCAAATTGGTATGATGGAAATGGTTCTTGACTGTGATGCTATCATTGAAGCTGTAAGTGAAATTAGAAATTCATTATAATTTGTAATTAAGAAAAAAATCATATATAAATATATGATAGAGAGGTGATTAGTGTGGAAAAATTAAGAGTAGTTCACTATATAAACCAATTCTTTGCTGGTATAGGTGGAGAAGAAAAGGCAGATTATAAACCAGAAGTCAGAGAAGAAAAAATTGGACCTGGTTTAGCATTAAATGCCGGTTTTAAGGGTGAAGCTGAAATAGTTGCTACAGTTATTTGTGGAGACAGCTATTTTGGTGAAAATATGGACCAAGCTAAAGCAGAAGTTTTAGAAATGGTTAAAAAGTATAATCCAGATTTATTCATAGCAGGTCCTGCATTTAATGCTGGTCGTTATGGAGTTGCTGCTGGTACAATTACTGAAGCTGTTCAAAATGAATTGGGTATTCCGGCTTTAACTGGTATGTATATTGAAAACCCAGGTGCAGATATGTTCAAAAAGAGCATATATATAGTTTCAACTAAAAATAGTGCTGCAGGTATGAAAGATGCTGTAAGCAAAATGGTTCCACTTGCAATGAAACTTGTTAAAGGAGAAGAAATTGGTTCTCCAGCTGAAGAAGGTTACATTGAAAGAGGAGTTAGAAAGAACATATTTAGAGAAGATTTCGGTGGTAAGAGAGCTGTAAATATGATGATTAAAAAGTTAAAAGGTGAGGAATTCGAAACAGAATTTCCAATGCCACACTTTGACAGAGTAGATCCAAATCCAGCTGTTAAAGATATTACAAAAGCTAAGATTGCTTTGGTAACATCAGGTGGTATTGTTCCTCATGGAAATCCGGATCATATTGAGTCTTCATCAGCTTCAAAATATGGTAAATATGATATTGAAGGTGTAATGGATCTTAAAGAAGGCGAATGGGAAACAGCACATGGTGGTTATGATCCAGTTTATGCGAACCAAGATGCAGATAGAGTTTTACCTGTTGATGTTTTAAGAGAACTTGAAAAGAAGGGTGAAATTGGAAGTCTTCATAGATATTTCTATACTACAGTAGGAAATGGTACAGCTGTAGCTTCTGCAAAAGCATTTGCAGAAAAATACAGCAAAGAATTGGTTGCTGATGGAGTAGATGCAGTTATATTAACATCTACCTGAGGTACTTGTACACGTTGCGGTGCAACGATGGTAAAAGAAATTGAGAGAGCTGGAATTCCAGTAGTACATGTATGTACTGTAACTCCAATTTCATTAACAGTAGGAGCTAACAGAATTGTTCCTGCTATAGCAATTCCTCATCCATTAGGTAATCCTAAATTGAGCCATGAAGAAGAATATGCATTAAGAATGGGTATTGTTAAAAAAGCATTAAAAGCTTTATCAACTGAAGTTGATGGACAAACAATATTTGAATAATTTTTAAGTAAAAAAAGGTGTCAGGTATTGACACCTTTTTAATTTAGTGGTATTCTATTATGTAAGGGTAGTTGGCTTATATAATACATACTATGCTATCTGTTTTTTATATTAAAGGAGGTAATTAAGATGAATTTTCCTGTATTAAAAGGAACTTCTTATGTATTAGTTCATGCACCAGACATGATAATTCAAAATGGAACAACTCAAACTACTGAAAAGGCTTTAAATCCTAATTCAGAATATCTAAAAGAAATACCAAAACATATTAGAAAATATGAAGAAGTATTAAATTATTTACCAAATCAAGTTTATATTGGAAATAAAAGACCTGAAGATTTAAAGGCTGTACCACAACCTTGGTCAGATAAAGAAAAATATTTGACTGATTCTCCAAGAGTTGGTAAATATGGTGAAATAATGCCTGAAAATGAATTCATTGGCCTTATGAAGATTTGTGATGCTTTTGATTTAGTTTATCTTAATAAAGAATTCACTGAATCTGTAAAAGCTGATTTGGAAAAACATCCATTAATTAATGAGTCATTAATTGCTAGATTAAAAGATGGTGTGGAACAATCTGTTCTTGAAGGACATATGGATAACCACGCTGAAGGTTTATATTTTGAAGATAAGTTGGTAGGTGTTGTTACTAGAGCACATGATGTTGATGTTAACTTGTCAGCACATGTTATGTTAGAAAATTTAGTTACTAAAGCATCTGGATTATTAGCTGCTTTACATTTAGTAGATAAAAATGATTTAGATCCTAATGATGTTGAATATATTATTGAATGTTCAGAAGAAGCATGCGGAGATATGAACCAAAGAGGTGGTGGTAACTTTGCAAAATCTATAGCTGAATTAGCTGGATTTAATAGTGCTTCAGGTTCTGATTTAAGAGGATTCTGTGCTGCTCCAACTCATACTTTAATTGCTGCATCTTCCCATGTTCATTCTGGAACTTTCAAAAATGTTGTTATAGTTGCAGGTGGTTGTACTGCTAAATTAGGTATGAACGGAAAAGATCACCTTAAAAAAGGCTTACCTATATTAGAAGATTGTATTGGTGGATTTGCTGCATTAATCTCTGAAAATGATGGAGTTAACCCGGTATTAAGAACTGATATAGTTGGTAGACATACTGTTGGAACTGGTTCTTCACCACAAGCTGTAATGTCAGCATTGGTTACTGCACCATTAGAAAAGGCTAATTTAACAGTTAAAGATGTTGATAAATATTCAGCTGAAATGCAAAACCCTGATATTACAAAACCTGCAGGAGCAGGAGATGTTCCAAATGCAAACTTTAAGATGATTGGTGCATTAGGAGTAATGAAAAAACAATTAGAAAAAGCTGAAATTGCAAGTTTTATTGAAAATCATGGTATGGAAGGTTGGGCTCCAACTCAAGGACATATTCCTTCAGGAGTACCTTATTTAGGATTCTGTCGTGAAGATTTAACATCAGGTGAATTAAATAGAGCTATGATTATCGGTAAAGGTTCTTTATTCTTAGGAAGAATGACTAACTTATTTGATGGTGTATCAATTGTTTTAGAAAGAAATTCAGGTAAATTAGAAGACAACTCTGGAGTTTCTAAGGAAGAAGTTAAGAAATTAGTTGCTGAAGCAATGAGAAATTTTGCATCTTCTTTAATTGAAGAATAGAGGTGATTTCATGTCTGATATAAAAAAAGTAATAGGTAATGTCTTTGAAGAAATTGCTACTGGTTTAGAAACAGGTGCGTTTGGAACAAGACCAAGGATTGCTGTTACAACTTTAGGCAGTGAACATGGATTAGATAATGTGGTTAAAGGAGCTGAACTTGCTCAATCAAGAGATAAAAGTGTTGAATATTGTATAATTGGACCGGAAGTGAAAACTTCTTTAAAACAATATGTTGTTGCAAATGAAGATGAAGGTTACAAAAAAATGGAATCACTTTTAGATAGTGGAGAAATTGATGGTTGTGTAACAATGCATTATAGTTTTCCAATAGGAGTTTCTACTGTAGGTAGAGTTGTTACTCCGGCTGCTGCTAAAGAAATGATTATTGCAACTACTACTGGGACTTCTTCTGCACATAGAGTAGAAGGTATGGTTAAAAATGGTATTTATGGAATTATAGTTGCAAAGGCATTAGGAATTGAAAATCCAACAGTTGGTATTTTGAATGTTGATAATGCAGTTTCAGTTGAAAGAGCATTTAAAGAATTAAAAGAAAATGGATATGATATGAACTTTGCTGAATCAAATAGAGCTGATGGCGGAGTATTAATGAGAGGAAATGACTTATTACAAGGAGTTCCTGATGTTATGGTAAATGATACATTGACAGGAAATCTTCTAATGAAAGTATTCTCATCATACACTACTGGCGGCGGTTTTGAAGCCATGGGTTATGGATATGGTCCGGGAATTGGCGAAGGATATGATAGATTAGTATTAATAGTATCAAGAGCTTCTGGATTCCCTGTAATTGCTAATGCTATGACTTATGCTGGACAATTAGTTAGAGGAAATATCAAAGAAGTTTCAAAGAAAGAATTTGAAAAAGCTAATAAAGCAGGATTAAAATCAATTTTAGAAAAAATAACTTCAGCTGGAGCTAAAAAAGCTGAACCAGAAGAAGACGTTAAATGTCCTGCCGAAGAACAAGCTACTGCAACTATTGGTGGAATTGATATTCTTGAACTCGAAGATGCGAAGGTTGCTTTGTGGAAAAATAATATATTTGCAAAAACTGGAATGGGTTGTACTGGACCTGTAGTAATGGTTAATGATGCAAATCTTGAGAAATCAAAAGAAATCTTATCAAAAGAAGGATATATTTCTTAGGTATAAAATAAATTAAAGAGAGTTTTTACTTTCTTATTGGCGCAGACAGAGTATGAATTTTGTCTGCGTTTTTTATGGTTCAGTAACTAAGGTTGGAGAGAAAAAATCCTCAACTTTAATTATGAACTAAAAAATATATTTTCATAGATTACTTTAAAATAGTAATATTTGTAAAGCTATTTTATTAAAGTACTTAGGCAATTAATTTATTTTCTAATTTTAATAGTTTAATATAATAATTTTTTTGTTATAAAATATTATAAATATTTGAAAAATAATAGATTTTGTGTTAAAATATAGTCGTATATTTAAGTTTAGGAGGAATGTTATGGATCAGGTGACTATGCAGTTAGTTATGCTAGGTGGATTTATGGCTATTGCATATTTTCTTTTGATAAAACCTCAAAAGAAAAGACAAAAAGCTATAATGGATATGAGAAATAATTTAAAGATAGGAGATATTATAATTACAATTGGAGGAGTCAAAGGTAAGATTGTTGAACTTAATGATACTGACGTTGTAATTGAAACATCTGATGATGAAACAAAAATAGAATTTACTAAATCTGCTATTCATTCTATCGTTAGCAAATCTGAAGAATCTTCTGAAGAATGTGATGAAGAAGATAATGCAGATTAAGATAGTGAAGAAAATTAATTTTACTTAAATAGACGGATTTCGTCTATTTTTTCTTTATAGATAATGTTGTAAGGAGGTATTTATGAAAAAATGGTTTATTAAGTCAGATAATGGATTGACTAAAGAAAATTTTAAAAACAATAGTGAATTTTCTTATATAACTTGTCAACTTTTGGCAAATAGAAAAATTGATTATAAAAATGTAAGAAATTTTTTATATCCTAATTATAAATACCTTCATAATCCTTTTTTGATGAAAGATTTAGATACAGCTATTGAAATTCTTGTTGATGCTATAGATAATAATCTACATATACAAATTGTTGGAGATTATGATCAGGATGGCAATTCTTCAACTGTTGTTTTAATGAAAGGAATAGGTTTTTTCACTGATAATATTAGCTTTTCTATTCCTCATAGAATAGAAGATGGCTATGGCATTTCAAAAGGAATTGTAGATAACGCAAAGAAAAATAATGTTGATTTGATTATAACTTGTGATAATGGAATATCTGCATTTGAAGTTGCAGAATATTGTAATTCTATGAATATTCAAATGATTATAACTGATCATCATCAAGTTTGTTTTGATGATAAAGGAAATCAAATACTGCCCAAAGCAAAAGCCATTATAAATCCTCATAGGATTGATTGTGAATATCCATTTAAAGAATTATGCGGTGCAGGAGTAGCATTTAAATTAATGCAGGCATTATTTGATGAGTTGGGTGGAGATGAAAATTATTTGATAGATTTATTACAATTTGTTTCTATGGGGACAGTTTGTGATGTGGTTGATTTAGTAGATGAAAATAGGTTTTTTGTAAAAAAAGGATTGGAAATATTAAATTCAAGTAAAAATATTGGAATAAATAAATTAAAAACTGAAAATGAAATAGGTAAAATTACAACAACTTCTTTAGGTTTTAAATTAGGACCTTGCATTAATGCTGCTGGTAGATTAGAATCTGCAAGTATAGGTGTAGAATTGTTTTTAGAAGAAGACGAGAATCTTGCAGATAATTATGCAAAAAAATTGATTGAATTAAATGAAAAAAGGAAAAATTTAACGAATGAAGCATATTCTAGAGTAAACTCGAAAATTAAAGAAAACGAATATTTTAATGACGATATTATTGTTATATATGATGATGAAATTCATGAGTCAATTGCTGGAATTGTTGCTGGAAGAATCAAGGATCATTATTATAAACCGACTTTAGTTTTTTCTAATGCAAAAGAAGAAGGGATTTTAAAGGGGAGTGCTAGAAGTATAGAAGGTTATGATATAATTTCAAAACTTAGAGATTTTTCAAATCTTTTTGAAAAATTAGGTGGACATGCTATGGCTGCAGGATTTTCAATAAAAAAAGAAAATTTAGATACGTTGAGAAATGAACTAAACAAAAATTCAGAGTTAGTTTTAGAAAATTTTATAGAAAAAATAAAAATAGATTGTTCTTTGGACTTTAAATTGTTAAATTATAATATTGTGGATGAACTAAAATTATTAGAACCTTATGGAAAGGCAAATCCGGAACCATTATTTGGTACTAAAAATGTAGAAATTAAATGCATATCAATTATAGGAAAAAATAAAAACGTAATTAAATTGGTTTTAAGTCAGGATAGTATAGAATTTAGTGGAATTATTTTTACTAATTTTGATAAATATATTGCATATTTAAATGAAAAATTTAAAACTAATGATATAATATCGGAACAGAATAATATTAAAGATAAATTTATAGATATTCTATATACTCCTGTAATTAATGAGTATATGAATACAAAATCTATACAATTGCTTATAAAAGATATAAGGTAGGAGGTGAAGACAATGTTAGATGAATTATTATCAAAAATTAAAAGCTACAATCCAAATACAGATGTTGAAAAAATTACAAAGGCATATAATTTTACTAAGGAATGTCATGAAGGTCAATTTAGAAATTCTGGAGAACCGTATTTTATTCATCCGGTTGCAGTAGCTAATATTTTAGCTGATTTATATATGGATGATGCTACAATTATTGCAGGTCTTATGCATGATATTCTTGAGGATACTGAAGTTACCTTTGAAGAGATGTCAGGAATGTTTGGTGAAGAAATTGCAAATCTGGTAGATGGAGTCACAAAACTTAAAAAAATTAAGTATCAAAGTAAGCAAGAATCTCAAGCAGATAATTTAAGAAAAATGCTTTTGGCTATGAATTCAGATATTAGAGTTATAATAATAAAAATTGCAGATAGACTTCATAATATCAGAACTTTGGAATATATGAAAAAAGCTAAGCAATTGGAAAAAGCAAAAGAAACTTTAGAAATTTATGCTCCATTAGCTTATAGATTAGGTATGAGTAATGTAAAATGGGAACTTGAAGATTTATCTTTAAGATATTTGGAACCCGAAATATATTATGATTTGGCAGAAAGGGTTAAGAAAAAGAGAAGTGAAAGAGAAAAGATTATAAATGATATAATTGAAGAAATAAGCATAAGCCTTAAAGAACATAATATTCAAGGAGAAATAAGCGGAAGACCAAAGAGTTTGTATAGTATTTATAAGAAAATGTATAAACAAAACAAAAGTTTTGATGAAATTTTTGATTTGACAGCAATTAGAATTATAGTTCCTACAATTAGTGACTGTTATGCTGTTTTAGGGATAGTTCATTCTAAATGGAAACCAATTCCTTCAAGATTTAAAGACTACATTGCTGTTCCAAAGCCTAATTTATATCAATCTTTGCATAATACACTCATTAGTACTTCCGGCGATGTTTTTGAAGTTCAAATAAGAACATTTGAAATGCATAGAACTGCAGAATATGGTATAGCTGCTCATTGGAAATATAAAGCAGGCGTCGATAGAAGTACAAGTTTTGACGATAAATTAACATGGCTTAGACAGCTTATGGATTGGCAAAGAGAGGTCAATGATAGTAGAGAGTTTATTACATCTTTTAAAGAGGACTTTGTTTCTGATGAGGTTTTCGTTTTTTCTCCAAAAGGAGATGTAATAAATTTGATAGCCGGAGCAACGCCAATAGATTTTGCATATAAAGTTCATACAGCAGTTGGAAATAATTGTGTTGGAGCCAAAGTTGATGGTAGAATTGTTCCGCTAAATTACAAATTAAAAAATGGCAATATTGTGGAAATACTTACTAATCCTAATTCATCGGGACCTAGTAAAGATTGGCTTAAAATAGTTAAGTCATCTCAAGCAAGAACAAAAATAAAACAATGGTTTAAAAAAGAAAATAAAGCTTTAAATATTGTTCAAGGTAGAGATATGCTTGAAAAGGAAATTAGAAGATTGGGATTTACTTATAGTAAGATTTTAAAAGAAGATTGGCTTTTACAAATAGCAAAAAAATTAAATTTTAATACTATTGATGAAATGTACGCTGCAATTGGATTTGGAAGCATTAATTTAAAACAGATTATTCCTAGATTAAAAGAATTTTATAGTGATTATTATCAAGAATCAGCTGATGATATAATAAATAGAGTAAAAAGCGAAAAATCTGGTAGTAAGTATAATTCTAAAGGGGTTATTGTAAAAGGAATTGACAATATAGAAGTTAGTTTTGCAAAGTGTTGTAATCCTCTTCCGGGAGATGAAATTATCGGTTATATTACGAAAGGTAGAGGGATTTCTGTCCATAATTGTGACTGTGCTAATATAAAAAATGTTACAAATCGTGACAGGCTTATTGCAGTTGAATGGACTAATTCAAAAAATCTGTTTTATAAAGTGGAAGTTGCTATTATTTCTTTGGATCAAGTTGGAGCATTGGCAGATGTAGCACATATTATTTCAGAATCAAAATTAAATTTAGTAGGAATAACCGCAAAAACAGGTAAAGATAAAACTTTTATTACAAATATTATAGTTGAAATAAAAAATATTGATGAACTTGATAGATTAATAAATAAAATAAAATCTTTAAAGGGTATACTTGATGTGTATAGGGTAAGAGCTTAATGAGAGTTATATTACAAAGAGTTAATTTTGCAAGAGTAGAAGTCAACAAAAAAGAAGTGTCCAGAATAAATAAGGGACTTCTTCTTTTTGTTGGCTTTGGTAAGGATGATACAGACGAAGATTTAAAATATATTTTTAGAAAAATTTTAAATCTTAGAATTTTTGAAGACCAAAACTATAAAATGAATTTATCTGTTTTGGATATGTCATATGAAATTTTGATTGTTTCACAATTTACACTTTATGGAGATTGTAGAAAAGGTAATAGACCTAGCTTTGATGGTAGTTTATCCAGTTTTGAAGCTAAAAGGAAATATGAAGAATTTTTAAGATTGTTTTACGATAATAATATTACAGTTAAAACGGGAATTTTTCAAGCTGATATGAAGGTATTATTAGAAAATGATGGACCTGTTACAATTCAGTTAGATTCTAAAAAGAATTACTAGGAGATAATTATGAATATAAAGAGAATAGTCGCTGGAGTATATGCAGTAAATTGCTATATAGTTTATAATGATAACAAAAAGGGATTTATAATAGATCCTGGTGGAGATAGTGATGATATTATTAAATTTATTGATGAAGAAAATGTAAATTTAGAATTTATATTACTTACTCATGGACATGGAGATCATATTGGTGCGGTAAATATTATAAAAGAAAAATATAAATTACCACTTTATGTAAGTGTAAAAGAGAAAGATTTGCTAAAAGACCCTGTTGCAAATTTATCAAAATCAATTCCGCCATTTAGAGGAATTGAATTGGTGGCTGATAAATGGCTTTATGATGGAGAGGTAATTGATTTTTATGGAGAAAAACTTTATATAATGGAAACTCCAGGGCATACAGTCGGTAGTATATGTATTCTTATGGGGAATGTTATGTTTTCAGGAGACACATTATTTAGAATGAGCATAGGAAGAAGCGATTTACCCACTGGAAGTTTTGACGAAATAATTAATTCAATAAAGAAACTATATGATTTAAAAAAAGATTATAGAGTATTACCTGGTCACGGTGCAGAGAGTAATTTACGATTTGAAAAGGAAAATAATCCATTTATGAAAAATATGAATAATTAACAGGAGATACAAGAAATGTATGATATTATAGTGATAGGTTGTGGGGTGATTGGCGCCAGCGTTGCCTATGAATTATCTAAATATAATCTAAAAGTTTTAGTACTTGAAAAAGAAATTGATGTTGCTGATGGAACGACAAAGGCCAATAGTGGAATTTTGCATTCGGGATATGATCCTGAACCAGGAACATTAATGGCAAAATTAAATGTTGAAGGTTCAAAGAGAATTAAGGGATTAGTTAAAAAATTGGATGTTCAATACAATGAATGCGGTTCATTGGTTTTGGCATTCAACAAAGAAGATGAAAAAACTTTAGAGAAATTATTAGATAATGGAATTAAAAATGGTGTTGAAAATTTAAGAATAATTGATAAAGAAGAAGTTGAAAAATTAGAACCTAACATAAACAAAACAGTTACCAAAGCATTATATTCACCAGGTGCGGGAGTTATTGATCCATGGGAATTGTGTATTGCAATGTCTCAAGTTGCAGTTTCGAATGGTATTGAAATTAAATTGAACAGTGAAGTTGTAGATATTATTAAAGAAGATGAAAAGTTCATAGTAAAAACTGATGATAATACATATACATCTAAATATATAGTAAATGCAGCCGGTATAAATTCAGATAAGGTTCATAATATGGTTTGTGAAAAGGAATTTGAAATAAAGCCTTCTAAAGGACAATATTTTATATTAGACAAAAGCCAAAAAGATTTAGTTAAACATGTGTTATTTCAATGTCCCTCAAAGCTTGGAAAAGGAGTTTTAATCGCTCCAACATCACATACTAATATTATAATAGGTCCTAATGCTGAAAGTAATTCAAAAATTTCAGATAAATCTACTACATTTGAAGGATTAAATGAAGTAAAGGAAAAAATTTCGAAAACTATTTCTGACGTTCCATATTGGGAAAACATAAATAATTTTTCTGGGTTAAGAGCAAATAGTACAGAATCTGATTTTATAATCAGAGAGGCTAAAAGTTGTAAAAATTTTATTGACTTGGCAGGAATAAAATCTCCAGGGCTAGCTTCATGCGCAGCTATTGGATTAATGTGTTTAGATATTTTAAAAAATATTGGTGTTGATTTTGTAGAAAAAGAAAATTATATTGATAGTAGAAAAATTATTAGAATAAAACATTTATCTCCAGAAGAAAGAGCTGAAAAAATCAAAGAAAATCCTCTTTATGGAAATATAATTTGTAGATGTATTACTGTTTCCGAAGGTGAAATTATAGATTCTTTAAAAATGCCTTTACCACCTAGAACACTTGGAGCTGTAAAAAAAAGAACAGGAGCTGGTATGGGACGTTGTTTAGGTGGGTTTTGCGGTCCAAAAGTATTAGATATTATTTCAAGAGAGTTAGATATTAAACCGGAAGAAGTTTATAATACTAATTTTGGTAGTTATATTATAACTGGAAAGACAAAAGAAGGTGATCAATATGTCTAATATTGAAAAATATGATTTAGTTGTCATTGGTGGAGGGCCTGCAGGACTTGCTGCTGCTTGTGAAGCTAAGAAAAACGGAATAGATAAAGTATTAATTTTAGAAAGAGACAAAGAAGCGGGAGGAATTTTAAATCAATGTATTCATAATGGATTTGGATTACATTATTTTAAAGAAGAATTAACAGGTCCTGAATATGCTCAAAGATTTATAGATTTAGTAAAAGAATCTAATGTTGAAATAAGACTTAATTCAATGGTTCTTAATTTTGATGAAAATAAAGTTATTCACGCAATAAGTAAAGATTATGGGTATCAAATAATACAAGCTAAAGCAATTATACTTGCGATGGGATGTAGGGAAAGAACAAGAGGTGCAATTTCAATTCCGGGAGATAGACCTTCAGGAGTTTTAACAGCAGGATCCGCTCAGATGTATGTTAATATGCAAGGACTTATGTGTGGAAAGAAAGTTGTTATTTTAGGTTCAGGCGACATTGGGTTGATTATGGCAAGAAGGCTTTCTTTAGAAGGAGCTGAAGTTATCGCTTGTGTTGAACTTATGCCCTATTCGAACGGTCTTGCAAGAAATATTGTTCAATGTTTGAATGATTATAATATTCCTTTACTTTTATCACATACAGTTACAAATATAATTGGTAAAAAAAGACTTGAAAAAGTTGTTATAAGTAAGGTTGATGAAAATAGAATACCTATAAAGGATACTGAAATAGAATTAGAATGTGATACGCTATTACTTTCAGTAGGGTTAATTCCTGAAAATGAAATTACTCGTGAAATTGGAATAAATATTGATGCAAGAACCAAAGGAGCGTTTGTTTTTGAAAATATGGAAACAAGTATGGACGGAGTTTTTGCTTGTGGAAATGTGTGTCATGTTCATGATTTAGTTGATTTTGTTACAGGAGAAAGTCAAAAAGCGGGGAAAGCTGCAGCAAAATATATTTCAGAAAATTCTAATTCAGAATTTAGAAAAATTGAAATTCTAAATGGAGAAGGAATTTTTTATACCGTTCCTCAGAATATAAGAGTTGAAAATATAGAAAACAGATTGGAAATATTTTTCAGAGTTAAGAGTGTTGAAAAAAATATTGTAATTTCTGTTACAAACGAAAATGGAAATATTATAAAAGAATTTAAAAGACCTCACGTTGCCCCTGCAGAAATGGAAAAAATTTCTTTAACTAAAAAGCAAATAGAGTCTGTAAGTACAGATAAAATGATTATATCTATGAAAAAAGGAGTTGAATGATGATGAAAGATATGGTTTGTATTGTTTGTCCTGTTGGATGTAGAATATCAGTTGATGAAGATAGCGATTATGAAGTAACTGGAAATAAATGTCCAAAGGGTGCAAGTTATGGTAAAAAAGAATTAACTTTTCCAACTAGAACTATAACTTCTACTGTAAAGATAAAGAATGCCATTCATAATAGACTACCTGTAAAAACTTCTTCAGAGATTCCTAAAAATATGATTTTTGATGTTATGAGAGAACTAAATAAAATTGAAGTTGTTTCTCCAATAAAAGTGGGAGATGTTATTTTAGAAAATGTATTAAATACTGGCGTAAATATTATTGCAAGTAGAGATATGTAATTTATTATAAAAATAGTTGAAAACAAAAAAATTATATGTTATAATAATTAGAGATATTCTTTTAAATTAAGAGTGGGTTGTCCCACTCTTTCGTTTTAGTTTAATTAATGGTTGAAAGGAGAAAATTTTGAAAAAAGAAAATGAATTGTTAAAAACTATTGAAAAAAACTTTAAGACTATTCTTTTGGAGAAAGGAATTTATTTTGTGAACGTGGAATATGTGAAAGAGCCAAAAGGAAATGTACTAAGGATTTTTATTGATAAAGACGGTGGAGTCGATTTGGATTCTTGTGAAATGACAAGTAATATTATAAGTGATTGGCTAGATGAAGTAGATCCCATAGAAGATTCATATTTCTTAGAAGTCTCATCTCCTGGAGTAGAAAGAGAAATAAAAAGCGATGAACAATTAAAAACTTTTATTGGTAAAAAAGTTTTAGTAAAATGTTATAAAAAAATAAACAATGAAAAGGAATTTATTGGGTATTTAAAATCTTTTGACAGAGAAAAATTAACTTTAGAAATAGGTAAATCAAGTATTATTTTTTCAAGAAAAGATATTGCAATAATAAAATCACAAATTGAAATTTAAGGAGAAGATGATGAAAGGAACAACAGATTTTTTAAGAGCATTAGATGAAATTGAACGTGAAAAAGGAGTTTCAAAAGAGATAATTTTTGATTCTTTGGAAAAAGCACTTTTAAAAAGTTATGAAAAAAACTTTGGAGAATATGAAAATGTAAAGATAAATATTAATAGAACAACAGGAAAAGTTGAATTGTTTGCAATAAAAACTGTAGTTGAAGTTGTAGAAGATAATATAACTGAAATTTCTTTGGATGATGCAAAAGCCATTAGCACGAAATATTCTCTTGGTGATGAAGTTTCTATAAAATTAAAAACTATGGATTTTGGTAGAGTTGCTGCTCAAACCGCAAGAAATATTGTTATTCAAAAGATTAAAGATGCTGAAAGAGAAGTAATTTACAATGATTTTCAAGATAAAGAAAGAGAACTTATTTCAGGACAAATTCAAAGAATTGACAGAAATAATTTATTTATAAATTTAGGAAAACTTGAAGCTATCGTAACTCCTCCGGAACAAATAAAGAGTGAAGTTTATCGTGTTGGAGAAAGATTAAAGTTTTACGTTAAGGAAGTAAAAAATACTCCTAAAGGAGCTCAAGTTTTACTTTCTAGATCTGATGTAAATTTTGTGTTAAAATTGTTCGAGTTGGAAGTTCCTGAAATACTGGATGGAACAGTAGAAATTCAATCTATTGCGAGAGAACCGGGTAGTAGAACAAAAATTGCAGTTTTTTCTAAAAATGATGACGTAGATCCTGTAGGAGCTTGTGTTGGTTATAAGAGATCAAGAGTCAGTTCAATTATTAAAGAGCTTAAAGGAGAAAAAATAGATATTATTGTTTATAGTAAGAATGTAAAAGAATATTTATCAAATTCTTTAAGTCCATCCGAAGTTATAGCTGTTTTTACTAATGAGAGTGAAAATAGAGCTAGAATAATTGTTCCTGATTCACAGCTATCATTAGCTATTGGTAAGGAAGGACAGAATGCAAGGCTTGCTGCTAAACTTACAAATTGGAGAATAGATATTAAAGGCTTAGAAAAATATAAAGAAGACATTGAAAATGGGTTGATAGAAGTTGGCTTTGATGGAGAACAGGAATTTATAGATAACGGTTTTGAATTATAGGTGATTGTATGAAAATGAAAAAAATTCCTATGAGAAAATGTGTTGCTTGCGGAGAGCAGAAAGAAAAAAAAGAGTTATTGAGAATTGTAAATAATAAAGATGAAGGAGTTTTATTGGACATAAGCGGAAAGAAGAATGGTAGGGGTGCTTATATCTGTATTTCAAATAAATGTGTTGATAAAGCTAAGAAAAATAAAAGATTAAATATTGCATTAGAATCAGAAATTAGTAGTGAATTTTATGAAGAATTGAAAAAATATGTAGATTCTATTTAATAGCAAAGGGGTGCTAGTATGAGTAAAGTTAGAGTACATGAACTTGCAAAGGGGTTAAATCTTCAAAGCAAGGAATTAATTAATATAATAAACGGACTGGGAGTAGAAGTAAAGAGTCATATGTCTATTCTTGAAGGAAAAGATTTGGAAATTGTAATTGGACATTTTAGAAAAATTGAGGCAGAAAAAAATAAGAAGAACGAAAAAAAAGTAGTTAAAACTGAAAATAAGTCTGACGAAAAGAAAAATAATGTAAGTAAAGAAAGAAAGGATAACTTTAATAAAGATAATAAAAATTCAAAAGAAGGTTATAAAAAAGATAATAAATCATTCAATAAGGATAATAAAGGACATAAAGAAGGATATAATAAAGATAACAAACAAAATTTCAGTAAGGATAATAAGATATTTAATAAAGATAAAAAAGGTAATTATAGTAAAGATAACAGAAATTTTGGTAAAGATAAAAAAGAAGGTTTTAACAAAGACAAAAAACAAAATTTCAATAAAGATAATAAACCTTTTAATAAAGATAAAAAAGAAGGTTTCAATAAAGATAATAGAAACTTTGGAAAAGATAAAAAAGATTTTGGCAGAAAGTTTGATGATAGAAAAAGAGAATTTTTAGATGATGTTGTAGAAGTAGTTGATCCGGCAATTGAAAAAAGAGATGCTAGAAAAACACATCTACAAGGTCAAGAAAAAAACAAGAAAAATAAATCTTTAAATGAACATAAAATGAGAGAGGATAGAAATCCGAATCTTATATTAAAACCTGCTAAAAAGAAAAATAAAGCTAATCATAAAACTAAAAGTAATAGCGATTTAGAATTTGAAAACAAGATAGAAAATGTTGGAGAAATTAAAATTCCTGAAAGTATAACTGTAAAAGATTTTTCTGAAAGTTTAGGTATAAATAGTTCTCAAGTAATTTCAAAATTAATTGCGCTTGGTATAATGGCAGGACTAAATCAAGAAATTGACTTTGACTGTGCAAGTTTAATTGCTGAGGAATTTGGAAAAACTGTAATTTTAGAAACACCTGAAATTACAGAAGAAAATGAAATTTTATCATTGGACTATGAAGATAAAAAAGAAGATTTGGTAACAAGACCTCCTGTTGTAACTGTAATGGGACATGTTGATCATGGTAAAACTTCATTATTAGACTATATTAGAAAGTCTAAGGTTACAAGTCAAGAAGCAGGTGGAATTACACAACATATAGGAGCGTACACCGTAAATATAAATAATAGTAAAATTGTGTTCCTAGATACTCCTGGACATGAAGCGTTTACTGCTATGCGTTCAAGAGGAGCAAAAGTTACAGATATTTCTATTCTCGTAGTTGCAGCTGATGATGGTGTTATGCCACAAACTATTGAAGCTATTAATCATTCAAAAGATGCTGGGGTTCCAATTATCGTGGCTATTAACAAAATAGACAAAGAAGGTGCAAATCCTGAAAGAGTAAAGACTGAGCTTGCCGATAACGGATTATTGCCCGAAGATTGGGGTGGAGATGTAATTACAATACCTGTTTCTGCAAAAACGGGGGAAGGAATTGATGAATTGTTAGAAATGGTTCTTATGGTTGCTGAAGTAGAAGAGCTAAAAGCAAATCCTAATAGAATGGCTATTGGAACGGTGATTGAAGCACAACTTGATAAAGGTAGAGGTCCTGTTGCAACTATTTTAGTACAAAAAGGCACTCTAAATTCAGGAGATATAGTTATTTCAGGAACATCTACAGGTAGAATAAGAGCTATGTTTGATGATAAAGGAAAGAAAATAAAAAAGGCAACTCCTTCAATGCCGGCAGTAATTTTAGGACTTTCAGAAGTTCCTGAAGCGGGAAGTTTCATTTATGCAGTTAAAGATGAAAAAACTGCAAGAGGATATGCACAAAGAATTTTAAATGTACAAAAGGAAAATATGATTGCTTCCGGAAATAAGGTTTCTTTAGATGATTTATTTGATAAAATTCAAGATGGTAATTTAAAAGAAATTAAAATTATTATTAAGACAGATGTTAGAGGAACAGTTGATGCAGTTAAAAATTCTTTAGAAAAATTAAGTAATGAAGAAGTTAAAGTTAATATAATTCATGGTGCAGTGGGAGGAATTAATGAATCTGATGTAATGTTAGCAGCTGCAAGTAATGCAATAATAATTGGATTTAATGTTAGACCTTCACAAGGTGCAATTGACTTATCAAGACATGAAAATGTTGATATCAGAACATATAGAGTAATTTATGATGCAATTGAAGATATTAAATTAGCTGTAAAAGGAATGTTAGCACCTACTTTTGTTGAAGAAGTAATTGGTAGAGCTGAAGTTAGAGCAACATTTAAAGTTCCGGGAATAGGTACTGTAGCTGGAGTTTATGTATTGAACGGAAAAGTTACTAGAAATGCAAAAGTAAGACTTCTTAGAGATGGAATTATCTTGCATGAAGGTGAAATTAGTTCATTGAAGAGATTTAAAGATGATGCTAAAGAGCTTTTAACTGGATATGAAGGTGGATTGGGAATAGCAAATTATAATGATTTAAAAGAAACAGATATAATTGAAGCCTATATTGATAAGGAAGTTGAAAGATAGAGGTTTTTTATGAATGCAAAAAGACTTGGAAGAATAGAATCTGAAATTAATAGAGTTTTATCAGATGCTATTTATAATGGAATTAAAGATAACAGAATAGATCCATCAATAACAAATATAACAAAAGTTAGCGTAACAAATGATTTGGGCATTTGTTACGTTAGCATTGGTGTTTTTGGAGATACAAAAACCAAAGAAAAAACTATGAAAGGTCTTGAAAGTGCAACTGGATATATGAAAAAAAGAATTTCTGAGACTTTAGACTTGAGGCATACTCCAAAATTAATTTTTAAATTAGATGAATCATTTGAAAAAGCTGCTTTAATGAACGAATTAATAATAAAAGTTTCTAAAGAGGACAGAGAAAAGAGAGAATTATATGGTAATGCTAATGAAGAAGAACAATAGTACTGAAGAAATTTTAAACTTAATAAAATCATCTGATAATATTGGAGTTATTTCTCACAAAAATCCTGATGGAGATAATATTGGCTCTACAATATCCGTAATACTAGGGGTTAGAGAAAATCTGAATAAAAATATATTTGGGATAAAAGCAGATAACTTTCCACAAAACTTGTTATTTCTTGATACTATTGATAATATTAGAGAAACTGAAGAACAAGATTTAGACTTATTGATTTATGTTGACTGTGGAGAGGTAGATAGACCTGGAGATATTGGAGAACTTTTTAGAAAAAGAGCCAAAAAAACTATAAATATAGATCATCATAAGACTAATGATTATTTTGGAGATTTAAATTATGTATTTCCTAATATGAGCTCAACTTGTGAAATAGTTTATAATTTGTTTAAAGATTTTAATTTTAAAATTTCAAAAGATATAGCGAATGCTTTATTAGTAGGAATAAATACTGATACATATAGATTTCTATATGAATCATCTACGTCTTCTACTTTAAGAGTATGTGCTAATCTTTATGATTTAGGTGCAGATAAAGACTATATTTATAAAAAACTTTATCAAAATAATATTTTTGAAGTTGAAATGCTAAAAAATAAATTAATAAATAGAGCAAAATTATATTTTGACAATAAAGTTGCAGTAATAGGAATGTTTGAATCTGATTTTGAAGGTACCGATTTAACAATGGATATGGTTGATGATGTCGTAAATTATTACAGAGATATTAATGGATTTGAAGTTTCTATTCTATTTAAAGAAATGGAAAAAAATGTATTTAAAGGTAGTGTAAGAAGTAAAGAATTTGTTGATGTTTCTAAAGTATGTGGTTATTTTAACGGTGGAGGACACACAAGAGCTGCTGGTTGTATTATAGATGGTGATTTTGAATCTGTTGTTAATTTATTTTTAGAAAGATTAAAAAGTGAGTATACAAATGAATTTTAATGGTATATTAAATGTCCATAAGCCAAAAGGATTTACAAGTAGAGATGTAGTAAATATTGTTAGAAAAATATATAAAACTAAAAAGATCGGACATGCAGGAACTCTCGATCCCAATGCAACCGGAGTTTTACCCATTGCAATTGGAAATGCTACAAAGATTGTCGAATATATTCAAAGTATGGGGAAATGTTATGTTGGAGAAATGACTTTAGGAATAGAAACTGATACTTTAGATATTTGGGGAGGAAGTCTTAATTCTAAAGAAGTTTATTTAGATAAAAATCAATTTTTTGAAGTTATAAAGGAATATGATAATAAGAAAATTTCTCAAATACCGCCAATGTATTCTGCTTTAAAGAAAAATGGAAAAAGATTATATGAATATGCAAGATTAGGAATTGAAGTAGAAAGAGAAAAAAGAGAGGCTGAAATTTATTCTCTTATAATTCTCAATTTTTATGATAATAAAATACGTTTTGAAGTAAATTGCTCAAAAGGAACATATATCCGCTCGTTATTTAACGATATTGCATCAGATACAGATAATTTTGCTTATATGAGTTCTCTTTGTAGAAGTAAATATGGGATTTTTAAGATTGAAAATGCATTTTCTTTAGAAAGGCTTAAAAATTTTAATGAAAATCAGTTATATAATTCTTTAATGAAGATAGAAGACGTGTTTGAATATGAAAGAATAGACTTTGACAAAAAATATTTTAAACATATTTCAAATGGGCTTAGAAAAACTTTCGATATTGAAAAAGAAGGAATATTTAAAATATACTGCGATAATATTTTTATTGGAATTGGAGAATTTATTCCACAAGAAAATGGGAAACTCTTAAAGATGAGAAATGTATTCTATAAATCTGATAGCGATGATTAATTTGTGATTGGATTTATTTTACTATATCTATTTTAAACATATTCTTCTAGATTTATTATAAAATTACTAAATTGGAATAAAGAAAAAAGACAAAAAATCTAATGGTTTAGCCATTAGATTTTTTGCCTTTAATTATAAAATTTCTAATAATTTTCTATTTAATTTTGAAATAGGAAGTCCAACAATATTAAAATAATCACCATTTATACGTTTTATTAAAAGACTAGCACCGTCTTGTATTCCATAGCCGCCAGCTTTATCATAAGGATTTTCGTTTTTAATATATGATTCAATTGTGTTTTTTTGAACTATATCTAAATCATAAAATGTTACATAACTTTTTTCGGAAAATGTTGAGAAAGTATCTTTAAAATATATTGTAATTGAAGTTTGAACAATATGTTCTTTTCCGGATAAATATTCTAACATATGTTTTGCTTCTTCATAATTATTTGGTTTTCCAAATAAATATTTATCATCATAGACAATTGTATCTGCTGAAACAATTAAAGAACTTTTGTAATCTTTAGCTACTTTTTTACATTTTTCTAAAGATAGTATATCACATAATTCGCTATATTTTGATTTATCATCTTTAGTTGTTTTACTTAAAAATTTTCGTTCTAAGGTTCTTTCATCAATATTAGCGGGAATTACTTTGAATTCATTAAATATGAATTTTAAAAGCTCTTTTCTCCTTTGTGAATTACTAGCTAAAATAATATTAAAATTATTCATAAAACTCTCCTAATAAATTTATAATAATTAAATTATATCAAAAATAAAAAAACATCTCAATATTTTACAATAGTAAGATGTTTTTTAATCCAGCATTACTCAACTTTTAATAAAATATAAAATTATTCCTTAATAATTTAAAATTTATATTAAATCAACTTTCCAGTTACTCCATACATTATCATAAAAAAACAAGATAAAGTAAAAGTTGTAAAAGTTAATAGTAATTTAAGCATTTCTAGAGTGTTGAACTCTGAACTTCTAGTTTTTCTTTTTTGCATAACTTTTTCCTCCAATTAATAAATCACTTTTTAAGTTACTTTTATTATACAACACAAAAAATAACTTGTCAAGATACTTTTTAAGAAAAATTTAAAAAAATATAAAATAAATTGCTTTTTAAGTTATTTTGTTGTATAATTATTGTAGAATAGTAGAGGTGATAGTATGACGACAGGAGAAAGATTAAAAGAACTTAGACAAAAAGCTAATCTTACACTGCAAGATGCAGGAGAACTTATTGGCACAAGTAAACAAAATTTATTTAAGTATGAAAATGATATAATAACAAATATTCCGATAGATAGATTATTGAAGTTAGCGGAAATCTATAATTCAAGTCCAATAGAAATTTTAGGATGGGAGCACTATTCAAATTCTCCTAATTCAACAAAGGCATCAGTATATAATTATTTACCTTATGGGGTTTCTGCAGGATTACCTGATGGTCCTAATTATGATGTTGAACTTGAGAAGATAGAAATAAGTGATTCAGTTATGGGACCTTATGCAAATGACGATGATATTCTCATAATGCATGTTAATGGAGAGAGTATGAATAAAGTGATACCAAATGGAAGTTACATTGCGGTTAAACTAAATTATCCTATTTATAATTTGGAAGATGAAGATATTGTAGTTTTTTCTGAGAATGGAGAATATAGTTTAAAATTATTTTTTAGAGATGGGGAAGACATAATTTTTAGACCGTCTTCTACTTATCATTCATTTACAGATTTTAAATTTTCAAAAGATGATGAATTTAGTATATTAGGTAAAGTTGTTATGTATTGTGTTAATTTATAATTTTTAAATTACACAAGCTACTATCTGTATAATATAAAAAGTGTAGATGTTTTATAAATTTTATACGAATTCATAAATTTTTTACTAAAATTTGTGAGTTCGACTCAATTCATCTACACTTTTTTATTGTAAAATATTAAATTTTTAAGATAGCTATAGCTAACATAAAATATATAATCAAACTGGTTGCATCTACAATAGTTGTTATAAGAGGTGCAGCAGCACTTGCTGGATCCATTTTGAGTTTCTTTGCAATCAAAGGAAGTATTCCACCCGCTAGATTTGCAGAAATCAAAGAAATTGTTATTGTAAGGCTAACAACAAAACTTATAGAAAATGTTGTGCTTTTTGATCCAAAAATATATAATCTTATAAAATTCGTAACAAACAATATTGCACCGCAAAGTAGCCCAACAGCCAACTCTTTTTTTAAAACAATAAAAATATCTTTTATGTTTAAATCATCAACAGCTATTCCTCTTATTACCATAGTTGAACTTTGTGCTCCTGCATTACCGGCTGTTGACATTATAATAGGAATTGAAGCTGACAAAATAGCTAATGCACTTAATTTATCTTCAAAATATTGTAAAATATATCCTGTAAAAGTAGCAGAAATCATCAAAATTAAAAGCCAAGATATTCTTGATTTTACCATTTCCTTAATTCCTGTTTTCAAGTAAGATCCATCTGTAGGAACAATACCACTCATTTTGTGAATATCTTCTGTTGCTTCTTCAGTTAGTATATCCAAAACATCATCGGCAGTAACAATTCCGATTAAACAATTTTGGTCATTTAACACACAAATAGTTGTTAAGTCATATTTGCTTAATAGGCGTGCAACTTCTTCTTGATCTGTATTTGTGTATACATAATGGATGTTTTTATCCATTATTTCTGAAATTAATTTATTGTTTTTTGCAACAATAATATCTCTTAAGTTTACTATCCCAACTAGAACTCTTTTTTGATCGATTACGAAACAAACATTGACAGTCTCTGCAATTTCAGCTTGTTCTTTTATTTTTATTATAGCCTCTTCAACAGTGTCTTTTTCATATAGTTCAACAAAATCTGTACTCATTACAGAGCCGGCGGTATTTTCTTCATAACTTAAAAGAGTGTTTATTTCTTTTCGATGTTCTGAAGGTACATTATCTAGAATGTATTTAATAACATTTGCAGGCATTTCTTCAAGAAAATCAATTATATCGTCACTAAACATATTATCCAAAATGCCTTTTACTTCCATAGATGATAGTGCTGAAATCAATCTTTCTTGGTGTAATGGATCTAAATAAGTAAATAATTCAGCAGAAATGTCTTTTGGTAAAATTTTAAAAATAAAAATTGCTTCATCTAGTTCCAATTCGCTAAATATTTCACTTAAATCTACTATATTGTATTCGTCAAAAATTTCTCTTATTAGTAATACTTTTTTTTCTTTTATTAATTCAGGAAGTAGGGAAGACAATTGTTCTTTACTATATTCTAAAAAATTATATTCCATAAATTCCACCTCCTAAAAATAAAGATGCAAGAGTGAAGTATACCGTAAGTGAAATAGCATCACAAACTGTTGTTAGAATTGGACCACTCATTGAAGCAGGATCTTGTTTTAAGGTGCTTGCTAATAATGGTAAAATTCCGCCAATTAAATTTGCAATAGTTATGATTATATATATTGTAGCAGAAATTAAAATTGCAATAGATATGGAAATTTGAGGCATAAATATTAAAATTCTTAATATATTTACAGTAAATAATATTGCTCCCAAAATCAAAGAATTTAGAAATTCGGTTCTTATTACATATTTAAAATCACTAATATTTAGATTATCAACGGCAATACCTCTTACAACCATTGCACTTGATTGACTTCCAGCATTTCCGGCAGTATCCATTAACATTGGAATGAAAATTACCAAAGATGGAAATTTTAAAGTTAAATCAGTATTTTTTGCAAGAATAAATCCTGAAACTGTTGCAGAAATCATAAGTATTAAAAGCCAAGTTATTCTACTTTTTACCATTTCAATTATAGACATATTTATATAAGATCCTTCTATTGGTGTAATACCACCCATTTTTTGTAAGTCTTCTGTAACTTCTTCTTGAATGATATCATATACATCGTCAATAGTTATGATTCCCATAAGACGATGTTGGTCATTTACTACAGGTAATACTAATAAATCATATTTAGTAAATATTTTTGCAACTTCTTCCTGATCTTCATCACATTCAACAGATATAACATCTGTTTCCATGATATCAGAAATCATTGTGTTCGAAGACGCTAATAATATACTTTTCATTGAAACAAAGCCTAAAAGAATATGTTGTTCATTTGTTATATAACAATAAGAAATTGTTTCAGCAAGTCTTTCTTTATCTTTAATCATTTTTAGTGCTTCATCAGCTGTAATTTCAGGATCTAATTCAACATAATCAGTACTCATTACAGAGCCGGCACTATTTTCTTTAAAGTTTAAAATCATATTGATTTCACTACGTCTTTGATTAGAAGCAGAATTTAAAACTCTTTTTACAATATTTGCAGGGAGCTCTTCTAAAAATTCACTAATATCATCAGTAAACATATAATCCAACATAACTTTTATTTCATGATCTTGCAAACCGTTTATTACTTGTTGTTTCATATTTTGGGGAAGATAAGCAAAAATTTCGGCAGTTTTTTCTTTTTTAATAACTTTAAACATAAACAAAATGTCTTTAATTTCAAAATATTCTTCAAAAATATTTGCAAGTGTTACTTCATTTGTATCATAAATTATATCTCTTAAATGAAAAATATTTTTTTCTTCTAAAGAAACTTTTAAATCATTAGCAATACTTTTATTTTTTTCTAAAGAATTTTCTTTTAAGTTCATATATCTCCTCCTATTATAATATTTTTGGTAAATTATATCTTAATACATTATATCATATTTTACATTTTATAAAAATACTTAATAGTATATAATTTACACTTAAAAATTTCTAATAAAATGTTGAAAATTTAATATTTTTATGATACAATTTATTATGAATATATTTGAATGGATTTTGTTTTTTATTTTGTGTATACTACAAGTAAAAAATATTAGGATTAAGGTTGAAAAATGAGAATAATATCTGGTAAAAAGAGGGGATTGAAATTATTATCCCCTATGGATTATAGTGTAAGACCAACTACTGACAAGATTAAGGAATCTATTTTTAATATTTTGTTTGAAATAGGTGAAAGTTCTGTTGTTTTGGATTTATTTTGTGGTAGTGGAGCGATTGGTATCGAATTTTTAAGTAGGGGAGCTGAAAAAGTTTATTTTTGTGATTTTTCTGATGATAGTATAAAAATCACAAAAAGAAATCTTGAGAATGCTGGATTATTAACAAAATCAATAATTATGAAAAAAAACTATATGGATTGTTTAAATTATTTTTACAGTAATGATTTAAAATTTGATTATATATTTTTAGATCCACCTTATAAATATGAGTATATAGAAAAAACTCTAGATTATATTTGGAATAACAATATTTTAAAAGAAGATGGAATAATTATTTTGGAAACAAATAAGGATATTTTTGTAGAAAATTTTCAAGTAATAAAAGAAAAAAAATACTCTAAAATCAAAGTGGTATTTTTAGAAAGGAAAAAATAATTATGAAAGTAATTTTTCCTGGAAGCTTTGATCCGTTAACTAATGGACATAAAAGTATTGTTTTAAAGGCATTAAATATTTTTGATTCCGTAGATATTGTGATTTTGAATAATATTAATAAAAATCCACTTTTTTCTCTTGAAGAGAGAAAAAAAATTATATCAAATATATTTAAAGAATATAAAAATGTTGATGTTCATGTTTACTGCGGATTATTAAGTGAATATATTAGAAAAAATAACATCAATGTTTTAGTAAGAGGAGTTAGAAATACTTTAGACTTTGAAGCTGAAAAGATAAATGCTAAAGTTAATAAACAACTTTGTGGTGTAGAAACAATTTTGTTTTTTTCTGATGATTCAGAGGACTATATAAGTTCCAGTATTGTTAAGGATATATTTTTTAATGGTGGCAATATTAATTTATATGTGGATAAAATTGTTTTAGATATATTAAGTGAAAAATTTAGGAGGAATGAGTAATGGAAATTTTAGAATTAATTGATCGTATTGAAGACCTAGTGGAAGAAAGTTCAAGTTTACCTTTTTCAAAAAAAGTTATGGTAGATTCTGAAGCTTTATTTTTCATATTAAAAGAAATGAGAGAAAATATTCCAGAAGAGATTAAACAAGCAGAATGGATTCATGAAGAAAAAGATAGAATTTTAAATGATGCTACTAAAGATGCAAATCAAATTTTAGAACAAGCCAATAAAGAAGCTTCTCAAATCAAAGCTGATGCTGAATCAAGATATGAAAAAATGATTAATGAAAATGATGTTGTCGTTGCAGCTGAAAGCAAAGCTAATGAAATTATATTGAAAGCTGAACAAAATGCAAAGACTATAAAAATGCAAACTAATACTTATGTCGATGATGTTTTATCTAAAACTCAAGAAAAATTGAGAGATTTAATTACTGTTTTAGATAATAACAGAAGTGAGTTAAGAAAATAATTGGAGAAAGAATGAATAAAGTTACTGAAAATTTGATTTTAGATATTGATGATATTCGGAATTTATTTGGAAATTTAGATTCTAATATAGATTTTATTTCTAAAAAATTTGATGTATCTATAAAAAATAATGAGCAAGGTTTATCTATTACAGGAGATGAAAAAATGGTTTTATTGTGTTCTAAAGCTATTGAATTTTTAGTTAAAGATAAATCATCAGAAAATTTAGATAAACAAAAACTTTCTTATATAGTTGAAAAAATAAAGTCTGAAAATAAAGAGATATTAAATGATTGGTTGGATTATGTCATTTGTTTAAATGCAAAGCTTAAACCTATAAAGCCAAAAACTTTAGGGCAAAGAAAATATATCTCTGCAATAGAAGATAATATAATTACTTTTGGTATTGGGCCTGCAGGTACAGGAAAAACTTTTTTAGCTATTGCAATGGCGGCTAAAGCTTTAAAAAACAATTCAGTATCAAAAATAATATTGACAAGACCTGCCGTCGAAGCCGGAGAAAATTTGGGATTTCTACCTGGAGATTTACAAGAGAAAATTGATCCATATTTGAGACCATTGTATGATTCATTATATAATATATTGGGTTATGATAATTTTCTTAGATTAAAAGAAAAAGGTATTATTGAGGTTGCTCCTTTAGCATATATGAGAGGGAGAACGTTGGATGATGCCTTTATAATTCTTGACGAAGCTCAAAATGCGACTAATGAGCAAATGAAGATGTTTTTAACAAGAATAGGTTTTGAGTCTAAATCGGTTGTAACTGGAGATATTACTCAAATTGATTTAGGTAGAAGAAAAAGTTCGGGTCTTGTTTCAGTAAGTAAAATTTTGAATAATATTAAGGGAATTAATTTTAATTATTTTGATAGTTCTGATGTTGTAAGGCATAGTATAGTAATGAAAATTATAGATGCTTATACAAAATATGAAGATAGTTTAGTGGTGAAAAAATAGTGAATGTTTTTTTTGATGATAGACAAGATGTTTTTGTTATTTCAGATACTCTTAAGAAAAAAATCATAAAATGTATTGAAACTGCTCTGAAGGTTGAAAATAAGAGAATGAGTAATATTGAAGTATCAGTTTCTTTTGTTACAAATGAAGAAATAAAGAATATAAATTCTAGATTTAGAAATATTGATAAAGAAACAGATGTACTTTCTTTTCCAATGGATTTTGAATTTTTGGAAGAAGGTATGCCTTTTATTTTAGGTGATATTATAATTTCTACAGAAAAATCAATCGAACAAGCACAGGAATTTGGACATAGCATCGACAGAGAAATTTTATACTTGGTTTGTCATTCGGTGTTTCATTTATTAGGATATGATCATATTGAAGAGTCAGACAGAATAATTATGAGAAATAAGGAAAAAGAAACTATGAAATTAATGGAAGTTTTTAAAAATGAAAAAGAATTTTAGTTTTATAGAAAGTTTTCTTTGTGCTTTTAGAGGGATAGTATATATTTTTAAAACAGAGAGGAATTTTAAATTTCATGTAATGTTTTCTTTGTTAGTATTGTTGTGTTCTTTAATTTTTAATTTATCTTATATCGAATTATCTATAATATTGATTATGATAGTAATTGTTTTAGTTTTAGAAATTATTAATACTATTATTGAAAATATTATGGATTTTTTATGTAAAGATTATAATTTAAATATAAAAATTATTAAAGATATGTCCTCAGGTGCTGTTTTGGTTTCGGCTTTTATTTCTGTAATAGTTGGGCTTTTGATATTTATTCCTAAAATATTAGTTATTGTTGGTGATTAGATGAATATTTATAAAAAAATGATTAAGTGTGCTTTAGAAAGTCAGAAAAAAGCATATACACCTTATTCAAATTTTAATGTAGGAGCATCTGTATTAACAGATTCAGGTAAAATATATGGTGGCTGTAATATAGAAAATGCATCGTACACTCCTACAGTTTGCGCAGAAAGAGTAGCTATATTTAAAGCTATATATGATGGAGAAAAAAAGATTACAAAAATAGCAGTTGTTGGGAAAGAAAATTCTTTAACATATCCTTGCGGAGTTTGTAGACAAGTTATGAGAGAATTTTGCACTGACGATTGTGAGATAATTATAATAAGAAACGAGCAAGAATATAAGATAATAAAATTTTCAGAAATTTTACCTTATAGTTTTGGTCCAAAGGATTTATAATATGGACAATATAAAATCAGGATTTGTTACAATAGTTGGAAGATCAAATGTTGGAAAGTCAACTTTATTAAATAGAATAATCGGAGAGAAAATTTCAATTATTTCTAGCAAACCTCAGACAACGAGAGCAAATTTAAAATTAATATATAATTCATTGGATTCCCAAATTGTATTTCTTGATACTCCGGGAATACAAAACCCTAAAAATAAATTAGGAGAATTTATGCTGAAAGAATCCAGAAGCTCTCTTAGAGATGTAGATTTAATTTTATACATGGTCGATGTTAATTTTGAAATTGGAGAATTAGATAATTTGATAATTGATATCTTGAGAAAGATAAATCTTCCAAAAATTTGTGTTATTAATAAAATTGATACATTGAATTCTGAAGAGCTTTCTAAACTTGCTTCAAAATATGAAGGTATGGAATTGTTTGAAAAAATTATACCTATATCCGCATCTGAAGGGACTAATGTATATAATTTGATAGATTGTATAAAATCTTTCTTACCTTATGGACCTAAGTATTATTCAGATGATATGATTACGGATCAAACCGAAAGAGAGATTGTCAGTGAAATAATAAGGGAAAAAACTTTAAATTTGCTAAGAGATGAAATTCCTCATGGAATTAATGTATTAATTGAAAAATTTTCAATTAGAAAAAATAAACCAATTGTAGATATAGATGCAATTATTTGTGTTGAAAAAAAATCACATAAAGGCATTGTAATCGGAAAAGATGGTGATATGATTTTGAAAATAGGAAAATCTGCTAGGTTAGATATAGAAAAATTTTTAGATTCAAAAGTCAATTTGAAGTTATTTGTTAAAATAGATGATGACTGGAGGAATAAATCAATTAAGGTGAAAGAGTTTGGATATTTTAGAAAATAATATTTATAATAATATAAATGGATATATTGTTTCAGAAAATATATATTTAAATAAAGGAAAAATATTCAAAGTATATACTGACGAGTTTGGACTTGTTTCAATTTACACTAAAAATATTGAAATTTATTTTTCTCTGTATTCTAATTATAATTTTAAATTAAATTATAGAAATGATTTTTTTTATTGTAATGAATATGAACTTGAAGAATTTATTCCGTTTAGGTCCAAAGAACATATTTTATTTTTGAATATTCTTTCAGAGATAATTCTAAAAACTAGTGTGCAAGAACTTAAAAATCTGGAGATTTATAACCTCATAAAAGAAGTGTTGAGTATTCAAAAATCAGATTATAAAATATTGTTAGCCTATTTTATAATTAAATATTTACTTTTTAATGGTTATCATATACTATTTGATAATTGTAAAAATATGAAGAATTTTAACTTTGATATATCTGAATTAGTTGTAAATTCAAACTTAAAGTTTAATTATAAATATAACTATGTATTAGATAAATGTGAATATGATTGTATTTATTCATTATATAATTCAAAGAGCTTTGAAAATTTAGATTTGGATAATATTAAGGTGGATTTTTCAAGAATTCTTGGAATAATGATAAATGCATTATGCTTAAATTTTAACATATATAAATTAAACAGTTTTAACATAAGGTGATGAAAAATGTCCTATATAAAGAAAGAAAAAATTGAAGAAATTAAAGAAAAAGCGGATATTGTTTCAGTTGTTAGTGATTATGTATCCCTAAAAAAAAGTGGAAGATATTTTATGGGTAATTGTCCTTTTCATAGTGAAAAAACTCCTTCTTTTTTTCTTTATCCTGAAACAGATACTTTCCATTGCTTCGGATGCGGTAAACATGGAGACAGTATTTCATTTGTTATGGAAATGGAGTCATTAGATTATGTTAGTACTTTAAAAAAATTAGCTGAAAAATTTGGAATTGTACTGGAATATGATAACTATTTTAATGCTAATAATAAAAAAAGTTTTGATAAATATTATGAAATGAATGAATTTGTTGCAAAGTTTTACTACAAAAAGATGATGGAAAATTTAGTTCCTAAACAATATTTATCAAAAAGGGGTATTAATCAAAAATCAATTAATCTTTTTTTTATTGGCTATGCTGACGAGAATTGGAAATCTCTTTATAATGAACTAAAATCAAAAAATATGGATATTAAGATTGCAGAAGAACTTGGGCTCATAATAAAAACTAAAACAGGAGATTATATTGATAGGTTTAGAAATAGGATTATGTTTCCTATTCTAAACATAAATAAACAAATAATAGGTTTTGGTGGAAGAACCATTGTAGATGATAGTGCAAAATACCTAAATTCTCCTGAAAGTGTTGTATTTAAAAAAGGAGATAATGTTTATGCTATTGATAAAATTATAGAAAATAATATAAGAAGTAAAGTCCTAATTGTTGAAGGATATATGGATGTAATATCTCTGTATCAAAATGGGATTAATTATGTTGTTGCAGGACTCGGAACCGCATTTACAGAGAATCAAGCAAGACTTATAAAAAGATATTTTAGAAATAGTGTGTATTTGTGCTATGATGGCGATAATGCCGGAATTAGTGCAACAAATAAAACTAACTCTGTTTTTAATGAAATTTCAATTAAACCTAATATAATAATTCTTCCAGATAAGTTGGATCCAGATGATTATATAAAGAAATATGGGTTGAATGGATTCAATAAACTTTTAGATAAACCTTATGATATTAATGGCTTTAATTATGAAAATTTGAAAAAAAGCAAAAAAAATTCTAATTCAATAACAGATAATACAATTTTTTATGAAAATATTTTAGAATTTTTAACAAAAGTAGATACTAATATATTGAGAGATTTATATATAAGTAAAATTTCAAATGAATTTGGACTAGATAGAAATTCTTTAAAAGAAGATTTTCTTAATTTTGATAAAAATGAAAAAGTGATAGAAAAAAAGAATGAAGAAACTGAAGTAAATTATAAAACGGAAGATTTATTATTAAATTCTGACAAAAAAGTTTTAATAATGGGTATCATACTACTGATGAAATGTGACAATAATATATTGAATATAAGTAATAAACTACAAGAATTTTCAAAAAATTCAAATTTATATGATATTTTTTGTTATGTTAAGAGTAATGCTGAAAATAATACCATAACAGTTCCATCTGTGTTGATAGATGAATTTAAAAATAGTATAGATGATCTAAAAATAGTAGAATATATTGTTAAATGTTATAACGAAAAAATTAAGTTATCAACTTTAGACTATATTAAATTGCTTGATATAACTATTTTAAATTTTGAAATTAGAAAAACAACTATAAACATTGAAAAATTAAGGCAAATGGATCAAAGTAATGAAACTGTAATTTCCAATTTGAATTTTAATGTTGAAAAGTTAATGGAATTAAACAGAAATCTAAAAAATATTGAGAAAGGGGTTCATCATGAATAATAAGTTAAACGATATTGAATATGATGAAGTAAAAATTCTAATAATAGAGGAACTTACAAAATATGCTAATGAACATAGTGGGTTTGTTAATAACAAGTATCTTGAATCTTTAGATTTATTTAATTTGATAGATATTGATGATATTGAAGAGATAAAATCTAAATTAGCCGAAAATCAAGTAGAATTTATAGATGAAGGTGAAAATTTAGAAGATATTGAAATCGTAGAAGATTTAATAGATTTAGAAGATGAAAAAGAGGATGCTGAAGACGAAGAAATAAAGTTAGAAGATTTTTCTGATTTAAAGGGCTTTAATATAGATGATCCTGTTAAAATGTATTTAAAGGAGATTGGTAAAATTCCTTTATTAAGCGCTGATGAAGAAAGAATTTTAGCTGAAAATATGGAAGCAGGAGACATTGAAGCTAAGAAAAAATTAGCAGAAACAAATTTAAGGCTTGTGGTTAGTATAGCTAAAAGATATGTTGGAAGAGGGATGCAATTTTTAGACTTAATTCAAGAAGGAAATATGGGTCTAATGAAGGCGGTTGAAAAGTTTGATTTTAGAAGAGGCTTTAAGTTTAGTACTTATGCTACATGGTGGATAAGACAAGCAATTACAAGATCTATAGCTGATCAAGCTAGAACTATAAGAATTCCTGTTCATATGGTTGAAACTATAAATAAATTAGTTAGAATTGAAAGACAATTAGTCCAAGAACTTGGAAGAGAACCGACAAACGAAGAAATTTCAGAACATATGGGTATTGAAGTTGACAAAGTAAATGAAATAAGAAAAATTGCTCAGGAACCTGTTAGTCTAGAAACTCCAATTGGAGAAGAAGACGATAGCCATTTAGGAGATTTTATCGAAGATGAAACTGCAATTGCTCCGGATGAGGCAGCTAATTTTTCAATGTTAAAAGAGCAATTAAATCAAGTTTTAAGTACTCTTTCAGATAGAGAGAAAAAAGTTTTGGAACTTAGATTCGGACTTAATGATGGTACACCTAGAACTTTAGAAGAAGTTGGTAAGGAATTTGAGGTTACTAGAGAGAGAATAAGACAGATTGAGGCTAAAGCACTTAGAAAATTAAAACATCCAAGCAGAAGCCAAAAATTAAAAGATTTCTTGGAATAGATATATGGCTGGTTTAAGATTAAAAAAAATTTGTGATTTAGTTGATGAAAATTCAATTGTTGCAGATATAGGAACTGATCATGGAATAATTCCTATTGAATTGTCAAAAAATCATATAGCAAAAAAAATTATTGCAACTGATATTAGTGAGGATTCTTTAGAAAAGTTAGAACAAAAACTAATATATAATAGTAACATAGTAAATATTGAAACTAGAGTATCTGACGGCTTGGATTGCTTTAATGAATTTGAAGTAGATACGATAATTATTTCTGGTATGGGTGGTATTCTTATCAAAGAAATTTTAGAAAGAAATCTAACAGTCGCAAAATCAGCAAATAATTTAATTCTATCTCCGAATAATTCATTAGATGTTTTAAGAAAGTTTTTATTACAAAATAATTTTGTTATCGAAAAAGAAGATGATGTAATAGAAAATAAAAAATATTATCAAATTTTGAAAGTAAAAAGAGGTAAAGATTTTTACAGAAATGATTATGAATACTTATATGGTAAGTTGCTTATAAAGAACAAATCTGAGAATTTAAAGTTATTTTTAGAAAATGAATTAAAAAAATATAGGGATATTATAGATAAAATTAGTATAGAAAGTAAAAATAATAAAAGAATCATAGAAATTACTAATTTAATCAATAAAATTAGAGGGATTTTAGATGAATTTTAAAGTAAGTGATATAATAGAATTATTAGATACTGAATATTCATTTTCCTTACAAGAAAATTGGGATAATTCAGGATTTCAGATTGGGAATCTTGAAACTGAAATTAAAGGAATTTTACTAGCACTTGATATTACAATTGATTCAATTAATTATGCGGTATCAAATAATATTAATTGCATTATCACACATCATCCTTTATTTTTTGAAAAAATTCAATATTTAAATGTGAATTCTGAATATTATAAAAAGCTTGAACTATTGATGAATAATAAAATTAATGTGATTTCTCTCCATACACCTTTAGATATTCATCCAAATGGAGTAAACAAATATTTGGCAGATAAATGTTTGTTAAATAATCAAGAAGTTTTTGTTGATTATAAAGAGGGTTATGGTTATGGAATAGTTGGAAGTATTGAAAATGAAACATTTAAAAATTATCTTACAAAACTAAAAAATAATTTTAAAAATCCAATACTATATTTTGGGAATATTGAAAAAAGTATTTCAAAAATTGCAGTATTAGGAGGTTCAGGTGCATTTTCTATTAAAAATGCAATTTCAAAAAAAGTAGATTTATTAATTAGTTCAGATTTTAAGTATCATGATATTCAATTATCGTTAGAAAATAATCTAAATATTGTTGACTTAGGTCATTTTGAGTCAGAAATTTTTGGTTTGTTATCTTTAAAAGAATTTTTGATAAGTAAAAATGTTGATTTAAAGATATTGCTTTATGAAAATAATATTTTTAAGAGAAATATATTTTAATTTAATTAAGTAAAACAGACAATCGCGTGAGATAATCACGAGGAAAGTCCGTGCACCATAGAGTAGAATGCTGGATAACGTCCAGTGGGGGCGACCCTAAGGCTAGTGCAACAGAGATATACCGCCATTTATAATGGTAAGGGTGGAAAGGTGAGGTAAGAGCTTACCAGCATATAGGAGACTATATGGCTATGTAAACCCCATTCGGTGCAAGATCAAGATTGAACTTTTGTAGTTGCTCGCTACGTTCATAGGTAGATTGCTTGAACAAATTGGCAACAATTTGTCTAGATAGATGATTGTCTAATACAGAACACGGCTTATAGTTTTGCTTAATATTTATAATTAAATATAAGGTATTACCTTATATTTTTTTACTTTTTACATATAAGGAGATTTTAATGAATTTAGAAAAACAATTATTAAATTTTATGAAAAAAAAAGATTATATTCCATTAACAAAGGAAGAACTAGCTGTAGCTTTAAATATTTCATTTAATAGTTTAAAGCAATTTTTTAAATTATTAGATTCTCTTGTTAATAGTAAAAAAGTTTCATTTAATGATTATAAATATAGTATTTATCAAAAAAAAGAAACTTTAAAAGGAAAAATTTCTTTTACAACTAAAGGTAATGCGTTTTTCATTTCTGAAGAAGACATTGATGATATTTTTATTCCAAAAAAGGAATTAAATCATGCTAATCATAATGATGATGTTGAAATAGAAATAATAAAAGAAAAAAGGATGAATTCGAAAGCTGAAGGTAGAGTACTAAAGGTTTTAAATAGAAATAGCAACTTAATTGTTGGTACTTTTACTGAAAATAAAAATTTTGGGTTTGTTGTTCCCGATGATATTAAATGTAATTATGATATTTTTATTAAAAAAGGTGATAAAAATAGTGCAAAAACTGATGACAAGGTTGTGTGTAAATTAGTTGAATTTCCGGATAAAAAGAAAAATCCTGAAGGAGTAGTTATTGAAGTAATAGGAAATAAAAAAGACAAAAATGCCCAAATAATTTCATTGTTAAAAGATATGGAAATTCCATACAAATTTTCAAATAAGATAAATAAAGAGTTAGAAGAATTAACGCAAACTGATATTAAAAAAGAAATTAAAAATAGAGTAGATTTTAGAAATTTATTTACGGTTACTATTGATGGAGCTGATGCAAAGGACTTTGATGATGCAATCTCTATTGATAAAAAAGATAATGATTATGTACTTTATGTTCATATAGCAGATGTATCTCATTATGTAAAAAAAGACAGTAAATTGGACAGAGAAGCCTATAAAAGAGGTAATAGTGTATATTTAATTGATTATGTTGTTCCCATGTTACCTGAAGTGCTTTCTAATAATCTTTGTTCTTTAAATCCTAATACTGATAAATTATCTATTACTGTAAAAATGATTATTGGAAAAAATGGTAATGTTAAAGAATATAAATTTTATGAATCCGTTATAAATAGTAATTATAGATTAGTTTATGATGATGTAACAAATTTTTTAGAAGGTAAAAAGCATTTTTACGATGATGAAACTTTAAAAGAAAATTTATTAGTTATGAAAGAGTTAGATGAGATTTTAACTAATAAAAGAATAAATAGAGGGACTATAGATTTTAATTTTCCTGAAATTGCAATTACCTTTGGTAAAGATGGTAAAGTTGAAAATATAGCCAAAAAAGAAAATGGACTAGCAAATAGAATAATAGAGTCATTTATGATTTGTGCTAATGAAGTTGTAGGTAAGCATTTTGGAGAACTTGATATACCGATTATATATAGAATACATTCTAAACCACCAGAAGATAAATTGGAAATTTTAAAGAATAATTTAAATCGTTTAAATATAAAAATGAAACCAATAGATATGATTTCTTCAAAGTATTTAAGTGAAATAATAGATCAATTTAAAGATACAAATAAATCAGATTTTATAAATTATTCTATTTTAAGATCTATGACTAAAGCTAAATATTCTCCAAATATTGATATACATTTTGGATTAGCAACATTTTTATATTGCCATTTTACTTCTCCTATAAGAAGATATGCAGATTTAACAGTTCATAGAACTTTAAAAAATTATTTACATTCAAATATTGAAATACCTAAAAATTATATAAGTTACTTAGATATAACTTCTAATCATATAAATGATACTGAAGTATTAGCTATTGATGCAGAAAGAAAGTTGGAAGATATCAAAAAAGTCGAATTTATGAAAAATAAAATAGGTCAAGTTTTTAAAGGAATTATCGTTTCAGTTACTTCATTTGGACTTTTTGTACAATTAGAAAATACTGTTGAAGGACTTGTCAAGTATGAGGACATTATGGATGATTACTATGAATTTGATGAACAAACATTAACCGCTATTGGTAGAAGAACAAAAAATGTATTTGATATAGGGATGGGAGTAGAAGTTATTGTTGCAAAAGTAAATGAAATAACTAATGAAATAAATTTTTATTTAAATAGGTGATATTATGAGAGATAAAACGACTATAAAAACAATAGCGAGCAATAAAAAAGCAAGACATGATTATTTTATAGAAGATATCTATGAAGTTGGAATTTCTTTATCAGGTACTGAAGTTAAAAGTATTAGACAAGGAAAAGTTTCTATTAAGGAGAGTTATTGTTCAATTAAGAATGGAGAAGTTTTTATTCTCGGAATGAATATAACGCCTTACGATCATGGAAATATATATAATTTAGAACCTACAAGGGAAAGAAAATTACTTTTAAATAAAAGAGAAATTAATAAATTAATTGGACAAACAAAAGAAAAAGGATATTCATTAATTCCTTTAGATGTTCACATAAAGAATGGATGGATAAAACTTGATATTGCACTCGCTCGTGGCAAAAAAAATTATGATAAGAGAGACAGTATGCTTGAAAAAGAACACGAGAGAAAGATACAATATGCATTAAAAAACAAATATAAATAGAGGTGAATTTTTTGAGCAAAAAATATACAATTATAACTTATGGTTGTCAAATGAATCATCATGATTCAGAAAAAATATCATATTTATTAGAAACTTTAGGGTATACAAAAGAAGATGATTTAGAAAAATCAGATTTTATTATTTATAATACATGCTTAGTCAGAGAAAATGCAGAACTTAAAGTTTATGGACAACTTGGTGCTTTGAAAAATTTAAAAAGAAAGAAACCGGAAATGATTATAGCTGTTTGTGGTTGTATGATGCAAACAGGTGATGCAAGAGCTACTATAATTTCAAAGTATAAACATGTAGATATAATTTTTGGGACGAAAAATATATCTAGATTGCCTTCTCTTATCGCAAGACATAGAAGTACCGGAGAAGTAATCGTAGATATTGAAGAGGAAGATATAATTGATGATGAAACTCCTATAAATAGAGAACATCCATTTATTGCTTATGTAAATATAATGACAGGTTGTAATAATTATTGTACTTTTTGTATAGTTCCTTATGCTAGAGGAAAAGAAATTAGTAGAACACCTGAAAGTATAATTAATGAAATAAAAGATTTGGCAAAAAAAGGATATAAAGAAATAACATTATTAGGTCAAAATGTAAATTCATATGGAAAAACATTAAGACCTAAAGTTACATTTCCAGAATTATTAAAAATGGTTAATGAGATAGATGGAATTGAAAGAATTAGATTCTTGACAAGTCATCCAAAAGACTGTTCTGATGAATTAATAGATGCTATGGCAAGTTTGGATAAAGTATGTGAAAATATTCATTTACCATTCCAGTCTGGTAGTAATAAGATATTAAAAGATATGCATAGAGTTTACACTAGAGAACATTATTTGGAATTAATCAGAAAATTAAAAGAGAAAGTACCTAATATTACTCTTTCTACTGATATAATTGTTGGATTTCCAGGAGAAACTGAAGAGGATTTTAAAGACACATTAAGCATGGTGGAAAAGGTTGGATATGACCAAGGATTTACTTTTCTATATTCTATAAGAAAAGGTACAAAAGCTGCTGAAATGCAAAATCAAATACCACATGAAGTAAAACAAGAAAGATTTCAGCGACTAATAGATTCTATGTATAAAATTTTTTATGAAAAAAACAAAGAATGTTTAGGACAAACTCTTGAAGTGTTAGTTGAAGGAATTAGTAAAAATAATCCAGATATTCTTACAGGTAGAACAAGAGGATATAAATTAGTACATTTTAAAGGTGGAAAAAGAAATATTGGACAGTTAGTTAACGTTAAAATAACTGGACATAATTCATTCGCACTTGAAGGAGAGATAGTTTAGTAAGGAGTAATTATGAGCGATTTTACACCAATGATGAAACAATATCTAGAAGTCAAATCTAATTATAATGATTGTATTATTTTTTATAGACTAGGTGATTTTTATGAAATGTTTTTTGAAGATGCAAAAATAGTTTCAAAAATTTTAGATTTAGCATTAACTAAGAGGGATTGTGGCAGTGGTAAAACTGCACCAATGTGTGGTATTCCACATCATGTTGTAAATCAATATTTATATAAGTTAGTTTCTGAAGGTTTTAAAGTTGCTATTTGTGAACAAGTTCAAGATCCAAAACTTGCTAAAGGAATTGTAAAGAGGGAAGTTATTAAACTAGTAACTCCGGGAACTATTGATGAATTTGATGAATTAGCTACTAATAAAAATAATTATATTATGAGTATCTATATGGATTCTACAAATTTAAGTATCACATATTCTGATATTTCAACCAGTGAAATATTCTGTACAAGTATTTTTGAAATGAACAGAGATAATTTAATTACAGCTTTAGAGGAAGAAGTAATTCGTACAACTCCGTCAGAAGTTATAATAAATTCAAATATATTAAAATCATTAGAAAAAAGTGTTGTTAAATTATTAAAAAATTTAAGAATTATTTATACAAAAGTAGATATAGATCAAGATTTTAAATCTTTAAGAGAGAATAATGAAGAATTTTATTCTAATAATCTTAGTAATAAAACATTACTTTTTTCAATAGATAACTTTTATAAATATGTTTGCAGATTTAATGTTAAATTGAATGATTTTAAAAAAGTTAATTTATATAAATTAAGCGATTATCTAAGAATTGATGCTAATTCAAGAATTAATTTGGAACTTAAAAAAAATAATTTTAGTAATGACATAAATGGCTCTTTATTATCAGTTATAAATCATACTAAAACTCCTATGGGTTTTAGATTGCTTAATAAATGGTTAGATCAACCTCTTATAGAAATAGAAAAAATTCAAAGAAGGCAATCGTTGGTTGAAGATTTAGTTTTAAACTCAAATTTAAGAAATGAATTAGAAGAACTATTAGCAAGTATTTCTGATATAGAAAGAATAAATTCAAAAATTTCTTTTGGAAATTGTAATGCAAGAGATTTAATTCATTTAAAAAATTCTTTATCAGCTGTTCCAAAGATTAAAAAATTATTCTTAGATAGTAATACTTTATTTTCTAATATAGCTTTAAATATTCCTGATACCGAGTATATCTATAATCTCATAGATTCAGCTATTCTTGAAGACGTAGGAATTTTATTAAAAGAGGGAAATTTGATAAAGATTGGATATGATGAAGAACTTGATGTAATTAGAAATAATAAAATCGTTGGAAAAGAAAAGCTAATTAAATATGAAGTTGATCAAAGAAATATTACTGGAATTAAAAATTTAAGATTAATATTTAATAAGAAAACAGGTTATTTTTTTGAAGTTACAAAATCATATCAAAACTTAGTTCCCGAATATTTTGAATTAAAACAAACTTTAACTAATGCAAATAGGTATAAAACAAATGAACTTCTAACTATTGAAAATATGATATTCGGATCCGAAATTGATATTATAGAAAAAGAATATGAATTATTTATTTCAATAAGAAATACAATAAAAATGAATATAAAAATATTGCAAAAATTATCAGATATAATTTCATTCATAGATTCCATATTTTCTTTATCAATAGTTGCGTTTAAAAATAATTATTGTAAACCAACTTTAAATTCAGAAGGGATAATAGATATAAAAAATGGTAGACATCCTGTTATAGAAAGTTTTTTAAGTTCAATAAATGAATTTATCCCTAATGATACAAATATTGGACAAAGTGATAATTTAATTCAGATTATAACAGGACCTAATATGAGTGGAAAATCAACTTATATAAGACAGATAGCTCTCATAGTTATATTAGCTCAGATTGGTTCATTCGTACCTGCTGATAGTGCAAATATTTCGATAGTAGATAAGATATTTACTCGTATTGGAGCTTCAGATAATCTATATAAAGGAGAAAGTACCTTTATGGTAGAAATGAAAGAAGTTAATAATATTTTAAGATATGCTACTAAAAATAGTTTACTTATACTTGATGAGGTTGGAAGAGGAACTTCAACTTTTGATGGATTAAGTCTCGCTTGGGCAATTCTTGAGTATATTACAAAAAATATAAAATCGAAAACATTATTTGCTACACATTATCACGAATTAATTGACTTAGAACATACTTTTGCTTGCATAAAAAATAAACATATTCAAGTTATTGAAGATAAAGAAAATGATGAAATAGTCTTTTTAAGAAAAATAATGGATGGCGGAGCTAATAAGAGTTATGGGATAGCAGTTGCAAAACTTGCAGGACTTCCTATGGAAGTTATAAATCGTTCAAAAATTATTTTAGATAGCATTGAAAATAAGGAAATTGAAATAGAAAAAGATATTATTGATAGTTCAAATGTAATAAAAACTAAGGTCAATGATAAAATAATTACTAATTTAAATAGTATAAATATTGAAAAAATAAGCCCAATGGAAGCTTTTGGTATATTAAATGATTTAATAAATATATCTAAAAGTGATAATGAATAGATAGGAGATTTATATGTCTATAAAATTATTGTCAGAAGATACAATTCAAAAAATTGCAGCAGGAGAAGTTATAGAAAATCCTTATTCTGTAATAAAAGAGTTGGTTGAAAATTCAATAGATTCAGGTGCAACATTTATTAAGGTTGAAATTAAAAATGCCGGTAAAAAAGAAATTATGATTTCTGATAACGGCTGTGGAATTGAAGAAGATGATATAGAGTTGGCATTTACCAAACACGCTACATCTAAATTAAATAATTTTGAAGATATATATTCTATTCTTTCTTATGGATTTAGAGGAGAGGCATTAGCTAGTATATCTGCAATTTCAAAAGTTGACATTAATACAAGAACAAAGAACAGTGAATTCGGAATTCACTGTTATCTTGAAAATAATAAGATTATTAGAAAAAATAAGATAGGGATGAATTTAGGAACAACAATTTACATTAGAGATTTATTTTACAATGTTCCTATTAGAAAGAAATTTTTAAAATCAGATGCATATGAAAACTCAATCATAACAACGTTGATGTACTCTTTTGCATTGGCTAATCAAAAAATATCTTTTAAATATATAAAAGATTCGAAAGTTGTATTCGAAACAAGTGAAAAAAATACTTTAAAAGATAATATAAAATATATTTTTAAAGATGATTTTTATAAGAATTTAATTTCTGTAAATATTGAGGACTCAGATTATAAGATTTATGGATATATTTCAAATAATCACTTTTATAAAGGTAGTAGAGCATCACAATTTTTATTTGTTAATGGAAGATATATTTTTGATGAAAAGATTAGAAATATAATAGAAAAATCAATTGCTACATTAATACCAAAAGGAAAGTTTCCTGCATTTGTAATGTTTATCGAAGTAAATCCCAGCTTAATAGATATAAATGTTCATCCAAATAAAAGAAAGATTAAATTTATTTTTGAAGACAAGTTACTAAATTTACTTAATAATAACATTACTGACATCGTTCTAAAAAATACTACAAGTGATTTTATATCTGTAAAGGAAGAACAAAAAGAAAAAATCTTATACAACGAAGAAAAGATTAATAACGAACAATCTTCAGAAGAAGATATTATTGAAACTATAATTTATGATGATGATTATAATACACAAAATATTGTAAATAAGTTTTCTTATGATGATTTATTTAAAGTAAATAAAGATGATATAAAAACGATAAATGAAGAAGATAATATTGAAAATTATATTGTTGAGGACGAAAAAGTAGAAAATACTCCAGTATTGGAACAAATAAAACTTGATGATAATACTGAAACTTCAAAAAATATTTTAGATTATGAAATTATAGGTAAAATTTTTTCAAAATATATTTTGTTGTCCGATAAGGATGAGTTTATAATTATAGATATATTAAATGCTAAATATAGACTGTTGTATGAAAATTTATTGGATAATTACAATAATTGTACTATTTCAAAACAGATACTTTTATTTCCTATAATTTTGGAATTAAATGAATATAAATTGAGTGTGTTTAATACTATTAAAGATAAATTGAATAATTTAGGTATAGAAGCTGATATTTTTGATGAAAATTCTATAGCAATAAGGACAATGCCTAATTTATTAAATGATAATTTAGATAAAGAAGATATTAGAGAAATGCTTGATGAACTGTTATTTAAAGATAATAGAGTGTTTGAAGATTCATTATACAAAATGGTTTGTAAAAAACGAATAAATATCGGTTTAACGGATTTTGAAGTAGAAGAATTATTGTCACAGTTATCTAAAATAAATCTAGATATAAATTTCTATGATAAAAAAATATTAAGAAAAATATCTAAAGAAGATTTTGATAAATTATTTTTTAAGGAATAAAAATGAAGAAAAAAATAATATTTATTGTTGGCCCTACGTCTGTCGGAAAAACAAAGTTAAGCGTTGATATAGCAAAAGAATTTTCAGGAGAAATTATTTCTTGTGATTCCATGCAAATATATAAAGAATTTAATATTGGAACTGCAAAGATAACAGAAGAGGAAGTAAGAGGAATTAATCATTATATGATTGATATTTTAGATGGAAATCAAAAATTTAATGTTTCTGAATATAAAAAAATGGCAGAGAACTATATTGAAGAAATTTATTCTCATAATAGCCTTCCTATTTTTGTTGGAGGAACAGGACTTTATTTAAACTCTATATTATATGATTTTAAATTTACTGAATCTGAAGAGTCGAATAATCTAAGAGAACAAATTACAGAATTTTACGAAAAAAATGGGGCAAATTTACTTTATGATTTATTATTATATCTAGACTATTCAAGTAGAGAAAAAATTCATAAAAACAATATAAAAAGAGTAATTAGAGCAATAGAAGTTTGTGTAAATACAAAAAAAGAATTTTCCAAACAGTGCAAAGATTATGAAAATAATAATTGTAAGTATGATTACTTAATAATAGGACTAACTTTAGATAGAAAAATATTATATGATAAAATAAATTCTAGAGTCGATATAATGATTAATAATGGACTTGTTGAAGAAGCATCAAGTCTATATAAAAAATATGGCGAGTATTCACAACCATTTACTGCTATTGGATACAAAGAGTTTATTCCATATTTTAAGAGAGAGATTACTCTGGAATCTTGCATTGATAATATAAAACAAAATTCAAGAAAATACGCAAAAAGACAATTTACTTGGTTTAATAGGAATGAAAATATAAACTGGATTGATGTTGAAAATGGATATGATGAAGTTCTATTTAAATCTAAAAATTTAGTAAAAGATTTTTTAACTAAGGGAGAATTATAAATTGGAAAAATATTTAGATACTGATTTTAATTTTGATTCTAAAATTATTAATTTTGTAAACAAATGTTCTAAGGAAATAGAAATAGAATTTGAAACTTTAAAAGAAATAGAAGAATATAATCAATTAAAAGTTTTAAATGCATTTAAAAAGCAAAAATTATCTGCTACTGATTTTTCTTGGACAACAGGATATGGATACGGTGACTTTGGAAGAGAGAAATTAGAAAGGATATATTGCGACATCTTTAAAGCAAAAGATGCTATAGTAAGGCAAGAAATAACATGTGGAACTCATGCAATATCTTTAGCATTGCAAGGAAATTTATTACCAGGAGACGAGTTTATTTATATAACAGGAACTCCTTATGACACACTTTTAAAGGTTATAGGTATTAGTGGAGATGAAAAGGGAACACTACTTGATTATGGAATAAAGTATGATAAAGTTGATTTAGTAAATAATGAAATTGATGTAGAAACTGTATTATCTAAAATCAATTCAAAGACTAAATTATTAGCTATTCAAAGATCTCCTGGTTATAGTAGTAGAAGATGTATTTCAATTAGTGAATTAAAAACAGTTATTAATAAAATAAAATCAAAGTTTCCAGATATTATTATAATGATCGATAATTGCTACTGTGAATTTGTTGAAAAAAAGGAACCTCTAGAAGTTGGTGCCGACATAGTTGTAGGATCATTATTAAAAAATTTAGGTGCAGGAATCACTTTAAATGGAGGATACATAGTTTCAAACTCTAATGATATTATAGAATCTATTTCTAATAGACTTACTTCTCCAGGTCTTGGAAAGCATGTAGGTGTAAGTTTTGGTACTACAAGAGCAATTATTCAAGGATTATACTTTGCACCTCATATAGTTTTAGAAGCAGTAAAAAGTGCAATATTAGTATCATATATTTTTGAAAAGTTAGGATATAAAACAATTCCTAAATATAATGAAAAAAGAAGTGATATTATTCAAGTAATTACTTTAAATGATGAGAATAAAGTTATAGATTTTTGCAGAGCTATACAAGAATTTTGTTGTGTAGATAGCCACGTTGTTCCCTATCCATGGGATATGCCCGGATATACTGATAAAATTATCATGGCTTCAGGAAGCTTTATAGATGGCTCAAGCATTGAATTAAGTGCTGATGGACCATTAAGAGAACCATATAACGTTTATTATCAAGGTGGGCTCAATTTCTATCAAACGAAGATTGCATTAATTAATGTTTTAAATATATTTTATGATAAAAAATATATAAATTTATAGTGATTTAAAAGTATTTTTATATAAATTATGGTATAATAGTTATAGTTTTACACTTTATGAAAAAACTATAACTGATAGATTATAATATGATATTGGAGTGAATGTTTTGAAATGTTTATCAAAAGAAAAAATAAACATTGTAATGGAAAAATTAGAAAAATTATATCCTGATGCAAAACCAGAACTTAATTTTTCTAATAGTTTCGAGCTGTTGATAGCAACTATATTATCTGCTCAATGTACTGATGTTAGAGTTAATAAGGTTACTGAAAAATTATTTAGAGATTTTAAAACTCCTGAAGAATTTTTAACTTTAAATATAGAAGATTTATCAAAATATATACACAGTTGTGGTTTTTATAATTCAAAGAGTAAGAATATTTTAGAAACCTGTAGAATTTTAGTAGAAAAATACAACTCTACAGTTCCGAGTGATATGGAATCTCTAACCACGTTGCCAGGCGTTGGAAGAAAAACGGCAAATGTAGTTAGATCTTGTGCCTTTGGTATTCCATCACTTGCAGTTGATACTCATGTTTTTAGAGTTACAAATAGAATAGGAATTATAAATGAAGGTAATGTTTTAGATTCTGAATTTGCATTAATGAAGAAGCTAAAGAAAAATACATGGAATAAAGCTCATCATTTATTTATTTTTCATGGAAGAAGAGTATGTAAATCAAGAAAACCAAATTGTGAAAAATGTATAATAAATTCTGAATGCTTATATTATAAAAATTTGTAGGAGGATATATGAAAAAATATCTAAAAGTATTTGGTATTGTATCTGGAATATCAGGAATATTACTAATAGGAGTAATAACGGCTTACTTCTTACTTAATAGATATCCGTTAAGCAATGCTACCGGAGAAACAAAAAATTTAAAAAAAGAAGAACTTTTAGCGTATGATAAATTTTATGAAGGAATTTTTATTAATGATATTGACTTAAAAGGTCTAACAAAAGAAGAGGCAATAAGTAAAATTAAGCAAAGTTTAGAAGTAAAAAACGAATTTACGTTGACACGAGATAATTATACTAAAAAATTTCTACCTAAAGATATAGATTTTTCGTATAATTTTGAAAATTTAGTTTATCAAGCTTTTAATATAGGCAGATTTGGTACTGAAGATGAAAGAATAGAAATTTTAAAAAATTTATTAAAAAATCCGAAAAAATTTGAAATAAAAGCTACTTGTGACTTATCAAAATTGAATGAAATTGTTTCGGAAGTATCCGAAAAACTAAATTCTGACCCTATAGATGAGAAATTTTCATTTTCTAATGACAAAATATCTGTAACTGAAGGTAAAGTTGGAGTTAAAGTTGAAAACGAAAAAATAGTAGATAATTTTAAAACAGTTCCAGTAAAGTTTGATTTTCAAATACCTGCCACTATTACAGAATATAAAAAGATAGATAAAACTTTATTGTCCTCTATAAAAGGAGTAATAGGAGAAGCTACTACAAAATTTGACAATCAACCTAATAGGAATAATAACATTAAAGTTGCTGCTGGTAAAGTAAATGAATTTGTAGTCAATCCTGGAGAAACTTTTTCTTTTTCTAAAGAACTAGGAGAAGTTTCGAAAAATACAGGTTATAAACCTGCAGGAACTTTTCTTAATAATAAAGTCGTAGATTCGATAGGGGGAGGAATTTGTCAAGTTAGTTCTACATTGTATCAAGCATTAGTAAAATCCGATTTAGAAATAGTCGAAAGGAATCAACATTCTATGAGAGTACCTTATTGTACTATTGGTTTAGATGCGATGTATTATGATGGACAAAGTGATTTAAAATTCAGAAACAAATTTGATTTTCCTGTAGTTATAACAAGTTATGTTTCAAAGGGAGAATTAACTTTTAAAATCTTAGGTGATACTGATAAGAAAAATTATGATATTAAATTATTTACGTCTGATGTGTCTAGAATAGCAATGCCTATTGAAGAAATTAAAGATCCTAATTTACCAGAAGGTAAAAGAGTTGTTGTCGAAAAAGGATTCCCCGGTTGGAGAGGGTCTTCTTATAAACAAAAAGAAAATGAAAAGCCAGTTCTATTAAATAGTGATTATTATAAGCCTAAAAAACAAGTAGTCAAAGTTGGAACTAAAAAAGCAGTTACAGAAGAAAAAGAAAATAATGATTAAAAGTAGATTAAAATATGGATATTTTTTTTATATTGTGTTATAATACTTGAGAAATTATTCATAAAATTAGGAGGGAAGTTAATGATATCAGCAGGAGATTTTAGAAAAGGTACAACATTTGAAATGGATGGTGATGTTTATCAAATTATAGATTTTCAACACGTAAAACCTGGAAAAGGAGCTGCGTTTGTAAGAACTAAGATAAAATCAGTTAAAAGTGGTGGATCTAGAGAAATGACTTTTAATCCAAATGATAAATTTGAAGTGGCTAAAATTGAAACTAAAGAAATGCAATATTTATACTCAGATGGAGAATTATATTATTTTATGGATACCAAAACTTATGAACAATTACCATTAAATTTTGATGTTGTAGAAGAAGCTCTTCTATATTTAAGAGAAAATGATAATGCAACTATAAGATTTCATGATGGTAAAGCATTCCAAGTTAATGCTCCGAACTTTGTTGAATTAGAAGTTGTTGAAACTGAACCGGGTGTTAAAGGAGATTCAGCTACAGGTGCAAATAAACCTGCAAAGGTTGAAACAGGTGCAGTTGTTACGGTTCCTTTATTTATTAACAATGGTGATAAAATTAAAATTGATACAAGGACTAATGAATATCTTTCAAGAGTTTAAAAAATATATATTTAAAATGAACCAAAAGATACTAAAATTGTATTTAAAGGAATGTAATCTATTCAATCAATAGAACACATTCCTTTTAAATTGGTCTTAATTCTCTTAGTTTTTATAATAACTATATTTTTAATTTTGAAATAGGATTTTTAGAAATTCCTTTTTTTATATCGTCATCATCTAGGTGAGTATATATTTGGGTTGTTGCAACACTTGTATGACCTAAAATACTCTGAATTGTTCTTATATCAACATCTCCATATTTATACATAAGAGTTGCCGCAGTATGCCTTAATTTATGAGGAGTATATATTTTTGGATCTAATCCTGCTAATAGTATATATTTTTTTAATCTTAATTGAATTGATCTATTAGAAATTCTTTTTTTATGTGAACTTAAGAATAGGGCAGTTGTATTTTTTGTACATGGTCTAAGTTGTAGATAGCTTTTTATAGCATAAATACAATTTTCATTTAAAAATACTATCCTTTCTTTATTTCCTTTTCCTATGACACTTAATTTATCATCTTTAATAGATTCTATATTTATACCGGTAAGTTCAGAAATTCTAAGACCACAGGTTAAAAAAATCAAAATTATACATAAATCTCTAGTTCTATTAAATTCATTTTTTTCTTCTTTGATAGAATTAATTACCTTTTCTGATTCAGATAGAGTTAAATATACAGGATTTCTTTTTTGCAATTTTGGTAATTCTAATTTTTCTGCAGGATTTTTGTTGATTAATTCAACTGTATTATGCAAATATTTAAACCAAGATTTTATTGCTGAAATTTTTCTTGCTTTAGTTTTAGTTGAATCATTATAGTTAGAATCACAGAAAGAAATATATGCATGTAAATCACTTATATCTATATCTAAAATATCTCTCTTATTAATTGACAAAATAGATACAGAGTTTATATCTGAATTTAAATTATATCCAAATAATTTTTTTCTCATTATAATAAATTTTAAAAATCTTTTTAAATCATAATAATATTCTTTCACAGTTAGATTGGAACGTCCTTTAATAGTTAATAAATAATTTAAATAGTCATCTAAAATTATTGGACAATCATTAAAATGTTTCATTATAATATCTCCTTAAAATTTTAATTTATTTTTCGCAAAACTATAATTTTGCGAAAAATAAAAAAATTAAAATAAAGAAGAGACTTTATTTAAATCTCTACTCTATTTACACATAGATTATATTATATTTTTTGTATTAAGTCAAGATTTTATACTTATTTTAACTCATTTTTGTATAATTCTTGTAAATATAATATATCATTCATTATAGAATTATCTATATCTTCATATAATAATAATTTTTCGATATCTTCTTTAGCTTTTTTGAATCTTTTTAGTTTTAATTCCAATATTATCTTATTAAATAACAATTTTTCATCATCTATATATATAGATAGCCCTCTTTCGAAAATTTTAAGCGATTTTTCGATTTTTTGCATTTTGTAATATAATAACCCTAATTCTATAAAAATATTTAAAAAATCGGCATTTAAATCTAATGATTTTTCGTAGTACTCTATAGCTTTTTCGTTTTCGTTTAATTTATTATATATATATCCAATCCAATAAGAATCTTCTTTATCTAGATTAAAATTATCAATATTTTTTAATATTTTATAACAGTCTTCAAACTTAAATCTATCTACCAGTTGTAGTAGCTCTTCAATTTTAACTTTTACATTAATATCTTGTATTTTTTTATTGATAATATTATCAATTATCTTATTTGAATTTGTTATAGATTTTTTATAGAATATATTAGCTTTAATATAAAATTTTTCTTTTACATATAAATCACCATAAAGCATATTTAGCAAATAATCATCTTCATTTTTACTTTCTAAATCAGACAACAAAATTTTAATTTCATTAATTAACATATTATAATAACTATTATCATAATCTAAAATCATCAAAAGATACTTAGTATATATTTTTATAATAAAATCATCAGATATTTCTAAATTAATTAATCCTCTAATAATTAATAAATTATATATTATAGTATCATAATTATTATCATTAAAATTAATTTTAGATTTTACAAAATGTAATAAGTTAACATTTTTTGACTTGATAAAATCATTTAAAAATTCAATATTTTCAAAGTTTGAATCTATTCCATTTAACAATAAAATTCCTTCTAAAAAGTATGTCAAATTAATATTTTCATTAAATTTATTATTTTTTATATTTTCTAAAAGGACATTTGAACTGATTGGAAAATCAATATTTTCGTATTTTTTTTCATTAAATTCAATATTTTTCACTGTAAGAAAATATACTTTATCAGAAAATTTTTTAAAATAATTATATAAATTATCCATATTCACCTACATTTTTTTAGGAGTATCCATACCTAAAAGGGTCAATCCAATTTCAATAAGTAATCTTGTACAATATGTTAATACAAGTCTAAATTCTTTAATATTTTCTTCTTGATTGTTTATAGGACAAGAATTATAAAATTTATTAAATAATTTTGAAACTTCAGTTATATATCTTGCAAGTATTGAAGGTTCATATTTTTTTGCTGAATCTAATAAAATATCTTCAAATTTATAGATTGATTTAATTAAAGATAATTCATCTATATTCATTTCATAATTTGAAACTTTTGAAATATCAATACTATCTAATTTTGAATAAAAATCATTCTTTTCTAATATACTATTAGCTCTTGCAGCAGAATATTGAACATATGGACCAGTTTCTCCTTCGAAATTAAGAACATTATTCCAATCAAAAGAATAATCTTTAATTCTAGTATTGAATAGTTCTTGAAATATAACAGCACCAATACCAACTTCTTTAGCAATTTCTTCTTTGTTTTCAAGAGAATTGTTTCTTTCATTTATAATTTCTAGAGTTTTTTCTACACTTTTCTCAAGTACATCGTTTAAAAATATAACATTTCCTTCTCTTGTACTTAACTTTGCTGAAGTTCCTAGAAAGTCATCTTTTACACTTACCATCCCAAATGAAACATGAATGCAATCTTTAGCCCATTCATATCCCATTTCTTCTAAAACAGCTTTTAATTGTTGAAAATGTAATTTTTGTTGAGTTGCAACTACATAAATATTTTTATAAAAATTATAGTCTTTTTTTCTAGTTAATGCAGTTGCAATATCTCTTGTTATATAAGTACTAGAAGAGTTACTTTTTAAAATCAAAGCAGGTGGTAAATCATATTTATCTAGATTAACAATTTTACATCCATCACTTTCAACTAATAAATTCTTATCTTCAAGTTCATTAACAACATCATCAATAAATTGAGAATGATATGCTTCACCTCTGTATGAGTCAAATTCAACTTTTAATTTATCATAAACCTTTTGAAATTCCATTAAACTAATGTCTTTAAACCAGTTCCAAAGTTTTATGGATTCTTCATCACCATTTTCTAATTTATTAAAATAATCTCTTGCAGTTTCTAACATATTTTCATCAGTTTTGCAAAGATTATTAAAATCAACATATAATTTTAACAACTGATTTATAGGGTCAGCATTTATCTTTTCATCATTTCCCCACAACTTATATGCAGCTATTATTTTACCAAACTGAGTTCCATAATCTCCAAGATGATTCACACCAACTGTATTGTAACCTAAAAAATTATATATATTTTTAATTACATTTCCAATTAATGTACTTCTTATATGTCCGATATGAAACGGTTTAGCAATATTTGTTGAGGAGTAATCTATAACAATAGTTTTGTCTAGATTATCCTGTGAGGATCCATATTTTTCTTTTTTATCAAAAATTTCCTTTATAACATTTTTTGAAAATTCCGAATTTTTAATAAAGAAATTAATATAGGGACCAACATTTTTAACATTTGAGAATATACTATTATCTAGATTTATTTTATTTACCAATTCTTCAGAAATGATATTTGGAGCTTTTCTTAAAGTTTTTGATAATTTAAAACAAGGAAATGAAAAATCTCCCATTTCTGGATTAGGGGGAATTTCTATCAATTCTTTAATTTCTTCTTTATTTAAATTTATATCTAAATCATAAATAGTATCTATAACTATATCCTTAAAGTTTATCATAATTTTCTCCTATTTTAGTTTTACAACAGTAGCTCCATCGCCACCTTCATTAAATTTACCAAAGCTAAAAGACTTGACCAACTTATGTTTTCTCAGAAAATCTGAAATATTTTTTCTTAAAACTCCAGTTCCCTTACCATGAACAATTGTTACTTCGTTTAAATTAGCTATAAAAGAATCATCTAAAAATTTATCAATTTCATAAATTGCATCTTCTGTATTATATCCTCTTACATCTATCTTATTATTATATATTTTATCACTCTTAATAAAAGTAGCTTTAGAATGAGATATTTTTTCTTTAGAATTATCAATAACTTTTTCAATTCTAATAATATCACTAATATTTGCATTTACTTTTAAAATACCTATTTTAACTTGTAAATTTCCATTTTTATCTGGTAATGTCTGTACATATCCATTTTCATTTAAACTTAGAACTTTAACTTCTTCACCTAACATTAAAGGTTCATTTAATATATTAGATTCAGTTTCTTTTTTAATCATTTTAGAATGATTAATTTTATCCATTTTCTTTAATATTTCTTCAGAGATTTTTTTTAATTTAGCAGATTGTTCTTTTGATCTTGCTTTGTTTATATGATTAATTGTTTCTTTGCAAAATTTTTCAGTTTCATATATTGAATTTTCAATATATTCTTCTAATTTTTTTATCTTTTTTTCTTTTTGTTTATTAAATTTCTCAAGCTTTTCTTCATATTCTTCTTTAATTTTCTTATTAAAATTTAATAACTCTCTTTGCTCAATAATAAGCTCTTCATATTCTTTACGTCTACTATCAACACTACTAACTAACTTATCAAAAGATAACTCATTATTGGATATAAACTTTTTAGCATTAACAATAAAGCTTTCGTTAAGTCCTAATTTTTTAGAAATCTCAAACGCATTTGATTTTCCAGAAATGCCAATGATTAATTTGTAAGTGGGTTCTAGCTTTTCAACATCAAATTCCATTGCGGCATTTTGAACATTTTCAGTTGACATTGCATACATCTTTAATTGACTATAATGAGTTGTTGCAATAGTTCTAATATTCTTTTCTAAAAAATAATTTAGTATGGCAATTGAAAGACCTGAACCTTCTTCCGGATCTGTCCCGGATCCTAGCTCATCAAATAAAACCAAGGAATTTTCTTTTGCTCTGTTTATTATTTCAATTATATTTTTCATATGAGATGAAAATGTGCTTAAGGATTGTTCTATACTTTGTTCATCACCAATATCTGCAAATAATTCATCAAATACAGCTACTTCTGAATTATCAGCACAAGGTAACATAAGTCCGTATTGAGTCATCAAAGTTAAAATACCAACAGTTTTTAATGTAACAGTCTTACCACCAGTATTTGGTCCTGTAATTACTAAAGTATTAAAACTATTTCCAAGAGAAATATCAATTGGAACTACTCTATCTTTATCAATTAGAGGGTGTCTAGCCAATTTTAATGAAATTATGCCTTTATTATTTATTATAGGTTTAATAGCTTCCATATCGTATGCCAATTTTCCTCTTGAAAATATAAAATCTATATTGGCAATTACATTTAAGTTTGAAATTAATTCAGGTAAAATTTCTAAAACTCGTTTAGAAAATTCTATTAAAATTCTTTCAATTTCTTTTTCTTCATCAATTTCTAACTTTTTTAAATCATTATTTAAATCAACTACAAACATAGGTTCTATAAAAACTGTTTGACCTGATGCAGATTGATCGTGGACAATACCTTTAAAAGAATTTTTAAATTCACTTCTTACAGGGACTACATATCTGCCATCTCTTAAAGTATATAGATTATCCATCAACTTATCAGATGTTGAAATCAGTTGATTTAGTCTATCTCTAATCAAATCATTTTTTGATTTTATCATCTTTCTTATTCTTTTTAAATCAGGACTTGCATCATCAGAAATTTCATCTTCAGATATTATAGAGATTTCTATATCTTTTTCTAATTGAGCAGCTATGTTTAATAAATTTATAAGTCCAAAAATATTTTTAAATTCAGAGGATTCTTCTTCAGAAATTATATTTTTTAAAAATCTTGAAGTATTGAGAAGCTTCCAAACTTCTAAAAGTTTTCTAAGAGAAAAATATTGTCCTATTTCTAAAAGCTTAAAATCTTCTTCCAAGTCATCAATATTAGAAATTCCCGGTAATCTATGTTTAATTATAAATCTGTAGGCTTCATCAGTCTCATCTAATAGCTTTTGTACCTCTATTATATCTGAAGAAACTTCTGAATTTTTTATAGTTTTTTTCCCTATTATACTTTGAGAACGCTCTAATAACATATTTATAATTTTATAAAAATCTAAAGTTTTTAGCACTTTATTATTCATTATTATTATTTTTCTCCATTTTTAATAATTTTATTAATATATTCATTTTTTATTTTTACAATCTCATTTTGCAATTCTATAATTTTTTCATTTTTTTGTTTTAATTCATAAAAATTATCATAAGAGAATTTTTCTAAATTTTCATATCTTTTTTCAAGTGTACTTATTGTATGAACTAAAACATTATTTCTATCTGTTAAGTCCTCTATTATATGCTTTAGTTCTTCTTTTTCTTTTTCAATTTTTTGATTATTTTTCAAAAATTCTTCTTGCTTTTTTATAGGAAATTCACTATCTTCACTTAATAAGTTAATTTCTTTTCTTAAATCAAAATTATCGCTTGAAACATTTAATGCAACTAAAGTAGCGGCCATTGTAGAATTTAAAAGATAATTTTGAGATGTGATTTTTTTAATTTCCTCATCAACAAAATTTGCTATCGCCTCTACTTCATCTTTGCTTTTTTCACCTATAATTGTATAAACACTACCAGCAATATTAACTTTTATTTTGTTGTTCATAATTTTCTCCTAGTTAAAATCTTAAATATGCTCCTAATTGTTCTTTGAGATCAAATAGCATATTATCAATTAAACTATTTATATCTTCATCAACTAAAGTTTTTTCTTTAGATTGGAAAGTTAGTTTATATGCCATTGATTTCTTGCCTTTATTAATTTGATTTCCAGTATAAATATCAAAAAGTTCAATATTTTTTAGCAAATTATTCGAATTATTTTTGAATATTTTTTCAATTCTACCACTATCAATATCTTTATCCACTATTATTGCTAAGTCTCTTTTAACGGCAGGATACTTAATTATTGGCTCATAGATTTTTATTAAACTTACTTTATCTCTTATTTTTTCAATATCAATTTCACAGACAAATATATTTTTCTTAATTGAAAAATTCTTACAAACATCATAAGAAATTTGTCCAATTTCCCCAACCTTCTCACCGTTAGCTAATATATCGGCACATACACCTGGATGAAAATAATCAATACAGTTATTTTTTATAAATTCTATATTCTTAATATTTAAAACATTAAATAAATTAATAATAACATCTTTAATATAGTAAAAATCGTACTTCCCATAAGAACCGATAACTAATCTTTTCTTTTCAAGGGGAACTTCATAATTTTCAACAGTGTGGAATGTATTACCAAGTTCATAAACTAATAAATCATCATTTTTATAGTTTAAATTTTTAGATAGAACTTCAATAATATTTGGAATCAAAGATTTTCTCATAATACTAAATTCCTCTCCCAATGGATTCAAAATTTTGACAGTATTTTGAGTATTCATCTTTGATTTCTTAATAATACTTCCACCTATAAAAGAATATGTTGTGATTTCGTATAATCCTAAATTTAATAAAATATTTTTAATCTTATCTTCTAAAATTCTCTTCTTACTTTTTCTTCCTATCGTATTTGGAGCTAAAATAGGTGTAGGATTAAGATTACAGAATCCATATAGTCTACCTATCTCTTCAACAATATCTTCTTGAATAACTAAATCTGTTCTAAAATAAGGGATAGTACAAATTATAACATCACCTTTGACTTCTGTTTTTATTTCTAACAAATCTAAGTAGGTTATAATATCGGAATTTTTAATTTCAACTCCTAATAATCTTTTTACTAAATTTGTATCAAATTCTATCAATTTAGAAGTAGTTTCTTCTTTATTTACATCAAATATTGAGTCAATTTTACATTTTACATTTTTTTCAAGTAAACATAAAAATCTAGCTAAAACATTCATAGTATGTTCTGAAGTCAATCCCTTTTCATATCTTATAGATGCTTCAGATTTTAACCCCAATCTCTTAGATGTAGACTTAATTGTCTTTTTTGTAAAAAATGCAGACTCAATAAAAATATTTTTAGTATTTTCATCAATTTCAGAATTTTTTAAACCCATAACACCCGCAATAGCAATAGGTTTTACATCATCACATATCAACATATCTTCGCTTGAAAGAGTTCTTTCAACATCATCTAGAGTTACTACTTTTTCTCCTTCGAAGGCATTTCTAATAGAAATATTACCTTCTAATTTATCTAAATCAAAAGCATGTAAAGGTTGACCTAATTCCAGCATTAAAAAATTTGTTAAATCAACAATATTGTTCACAGGTCTTATACCGGAATTCAAAAGATAGTTTTGAACTTTTCTAGCCGATTCCTTTATTGTAACATCCTTTACTATACTTGCAGAATATCTTTTACAGTCGTCTGAATGAATAGTTATATTTAATAAACTTTTATTTTCAATTTCTTTCAAATTCTTTACATTTATCGGATTTAATTTTTTATCAAAACTTGCTGCAATTTCTCTGGCCATACCAACTATTGACAAACAATCCGGTCTGTTTGGAGTTATCTCAAATTCCACAACAGTATCATCTAAGTCTAAAACTTCTCTAATATCTGTACCTAAAACAGTATTTTCATCAATAATTCTAAGAACACCATCTTTATATTCTTTTGGAATAACAGAATCTGGATAACCTAACTCTTTATAACTGCAGAACATTCCTTGTGAAATCTCTCCAGCTAATTTAGCTTCTTTAATTTTTGTATTATCAGAAAGCGTAGAATTAACTTTTGCAACTGGAACATAATCAAATTGTTTTAAATTTTGTGCAGCAGTAACAATTTGAACTATTTCATTCCCTAAATCGACTTTAGTAATCCATAATTTATTGGAGTTTTCATGTCTATAAATGTCAATAATTTTTCCAACTACGATGTTATCTATATTATCTCCTAATTTTATAATAGATTCAACATGTGATCCCGTAAGTGTTACTTTATCACATATATTCATTATATCATCATTTATGTCAACATATTCTTTCGCCCATTTTATTGGTAGTAACATATAATCCCCCTCTTAAAATTGTTCTAAAAATCTTTTATCATTATCGTATAATAATCTAATATTATTTATTTTATGTTTAACCATTGTAATTCTATCAATTCCCATACCAAAGGCAAATCCTGAATATTTTTTTGAATCAATACCACAAGCCTCCAACACATTAGGATGCACCATACCACAACCTAATAATTCCATACTCCATCCTGTTCCTTTACAAACATTACAACCTTTCCCTTTACAATTAAAGCAAGAAACATCAACTTCAGCACTTGGTTCAGTAAATGGGAAATAATGAGGTCTATATCTTGTTTTCATATCTTCTCCAAAAAATTCTTTAATAAAAGTATTAAGAGTATCAATTAAATTGCTCATATTTATATTTTCATCTACTACAAGTCCTTCAATTTGATGAAACATTGGTGAATGAGTATCATCAACCTCATCAAATCTGAAAGTCCTACCTGCAGATACCATCTTTATAGGTGGCTTAGTAGTCATCATAGTTCTAATTTGAACAGGAGATGTGTGTGTTCTTAACAATAACTCTTTATCAATATAAAAAGTATCCGACATATCTCTTGATGGATGATCTATAGGAGAATTTAATTTATTAAAATTATTTTCAACTGTTTCAATTTCAGGACCTTCAATTACAGAAAATCCCATTGAAATAAAGAAATTTTCTAAATCCTCCATAGTTTTATTCAAAGGATGTCTATGTCCCATATCAATAGTTTTTTTATTTATTGTAACATCTATAGTCTCTTCTTTTATCCTTTTTTCAAGTTCAATTTTATTAAACATTTCAACTTTTTCGTTTATAAGATTTTCAATTTCTTGTTTAGTTAAATTTATAAGTTCGCCAATTTTAGGTCTTTCTTCTTTTGAAACATTTGCCATATTCCTTAAAACACTCGTAAATTCTCCTTTTTTACCTAAATATTTAATTTTAAGTTCTTCTAAAGAATTCTTATCTACAGACCCTTTAATTTCACTTATAATTTTTTTTCTTAAGTTACTAATTAATTCTTTCATACTTATCTCCTGTTTAACCTTGTATTTTTTTGTAATAATAGCCTTCTCCCCATTTAGTTTGAATATAGGTAATATTTCCTATATTTATCTTTTCTCTTAGCCTTCGTATATGAACGTCAATCTTTCTATAATCACTGACATGTTCTTCTTTCCAAACAGTTTTTGCAATATCTTCTCTGCTAAAAATCTTTTCTGGGTTTATTGCCATTATATACAATATGTCAAATTCTTTTCCCGTTAAATCAACTTCTTCGCCTTTTAACTTTACTGTTCTTCCTACTATGTTAAATTCTAAATCATCTGCAAAAATTAAATTATCGATATCTGTTCTTCTTTGACCGAATCTTCTCATGATAGCACGAATTCTTGCCTTTAATTCAAGAATATTGAAAGGATAGATTAAATAATCATCAGCTCCATATTCAAAAATCAAGATTTTTTGCATATCATCTTTTAAAGTGGTAGTAACAATAGTAGGTATATCACAAAATTCATTTAATTTCCTTTTGAGATCCAATCCTGTACCATCTTTGAAATTCATATCCATAATTATCATATCAAAATTTTTCTGGTCAACTAAAATAATAGTATCTTCAATATTATTAGAAGTAGTTATTTCATAATTTTCATCTTCTGTCATCGAATACATTAAGTCATTTATTTGTGAATCCGTAGGTAAAGCCATTAATATTTTTAATTTCATAATCTTCTCCTATTTCACCAATATTCTTTCATTATCTTTTCTTAAAGTTATCTTTTCTTTATCTAAAAATTCAAGTAATTCCATAGTTGATTTTCTATTTGAATTTAGTAGATCTCTTGCATCTGAAACGGAAATAGATCCATTTTTTATTATAAAATCTTTAATAATATTTACAGCTAAATCATAATTTTCTCTGAGCATATAACCTGAATCCAATTTTATAACCTCTTTATTACTTATCAAATACAAAATAAGTTCCTTAAAATGTTCAATGTTCATATCTAAATTAAAATCTTCAAAATTTATAATTAAAAATTTATTTGAATTAAATGTATTTTTTATCATTTGAAGATTTTTAAAATCTGTATCATCTAGTGAAACATTAAAATCTAAAGTAGAAACATATTCATCTAAAACTTTGAATTTATCAGAAATTAAGTAATTCATAAATTCATTTTTTGTTTTTCCGCTTAATGAGTCAAAAAATTTTGATTTAATAGTCTCTTTTGAAATTCCAATTCTTTTAGGATATTTTTCTTGAAAATTCTCTATAAATTTAGTTATATTTTTAATTAACTTTTTAATAAATCTATCTGATAAAATTAGTCTATCAGAATTATTTCCAAATGAAACAACTCTATTTTCTTCAATTAATTCGTCAATCAACTTCGAAATATTTTTAGATGAATCAGATAAAAAATTGTAATAATTTTTTTCAAGATAAAATCTATCACTAAATCTATCTACATAACTATAAATATATTCTTTAAAACTACAATTATCAAGATTTTTTATTTCTTCTATATCAAAATTATTAAATCTTTTTTTCTTAGTAGCATTAGAATCAATTACATATCCTCCACCTATAGTATAAAGTGGAGAAAAAAGTCTTAATATAAATCTATCATTTCTTTTACTTATAATTGGTTCTTCTAATCTTAACTGAACAATATATTCTTTATTAGATTCCAATTCTTCGTTTTCCAATAAGATTGCTCTACATAAAACTTCACCAGATCCTAAGTATAAATGAAATCTTGTTCTGTTAGTTATTTCAAAAGGTAAATTAACAGTCTTTAATTTAACATCAATAATATTACTTTCAGTAAAAGTATTATTTGGTATAAGTACTGAACCTTTTGGTACATCTTCTTTTTTTAAATTTGCCAGGTTTACAGCAACACGCTGTCCTGAATAAGCTGTATCAACATTATTATCGTGCACCTGTAAATTTCTTATTTTTGTTAATTTATTTGCCGGATAAATCAAGATTTCATCATCAAGATTTAATGTTCCCGAAATCAATGTTCCTGTAACAACGGTACCGAAACCGGTTATAGAAAAAGATCTATCAACATATAATCTAGGATTTGAATTTAAATCTTTTTCCGGTAATGTATTCACTATTCTTATTATTTCATTTTTTAATTGCTCAATTCCTGTTTTTTCAGTTGAAGATATTTCCACTATTTTTGCATTTTCTAAAAATGTTCCAGAAACTTCATCAGCTATATCTAATTTAACAAGTTCAATCCAATCTTTATCAACTAAATCGCATTTTGTTAAAGCAATAATTCCATTTTTTATACCTATTAAATTTAGAATATCTAAATGTTCCTTAGTTTGAGCCATGATTCCTTCATCAGCAGCTACAACTAAAATTATCATATCCATTCCACAAACGCCGGACAACATATTTTTTATAAACTTTTCATGACCAGGAACGTCAATAATTCCTACTCTAAGTTCATCATTTAAATCAAAATGAGTAAATCCTAATTCAATAGATATACCTCTATTTTGTTCTTCTTTTAATCTATCTGTATTTCTTCCGGTTAATGCTCTTATTAAAGTTGTTTTACCGTGATCTATATGTCCGGCTGTTCCTACGATAATATTTTTCTTATTATCCATATTATTCTCCTATTAACGAATTTAATGCATCTTTAATTATACAAAATTCATTTTCAAAAATTGTTCTCACATCAAAAATTAAATTTCCTTTATAAATTCTTGTAATTATTGGAATTCTATTACTTCTTAACTTTTCCTCTAATTCATTTTCTGTAAATGATTTTGAAATTACTTTTATAGCTTTAGATGGTAATTTTTGAGTTGGAAGTGAACCTGCACCAACTTCTGAATCGATATCTATAATTGCATAAGAAAATTCATTATTTTCTCCCAAATATTCGATAAGTTTTTGGGCTTTATCGTATAGTTTCTCAATTTTTATAGTTAACATATTTAATGTTGGTATCTTTGAAATAGCTAATTCTTCGTCAATATAATATGAAAATACAGCTTCTAATGCTGACAAAGTAAATTTATCAACTCTTAAAGCTCTAGTTAATTGATTTTTTTTCATTTTTTCAATATATTCTTTTTTACCAACAATAATACCTGCTTGAACTCCACCAAGCAATTTATCTCCGCTGAAACTTACAATATCAACACCATTTTTAATACATTCTTGGACAGTCGGTTCATGAGATAACCCATATTTAGATAAATCTATAAGAACTCCAGAACCTAAGTCTTCAATAATAGGAATATTATATTTTTCTTTTATGCTTTTTAATTCAAATGAAGACACAGCTTCAGTAAATCCTAAAATTTTAAAATTACTTTGATGAACTTTAAACAGTGCTGCTGTATTTTCATCAATGGCATTTTCATAATCTCTAAGATGCGTTTTATTAGTTGTCCCTATTTCTTTTAGTTCTGCTCCACTTTCTCTACAAACATCAGGAATTCTAAATGATCCTCCAATTTCAACAAGCTCACTTCTACTTGTAATTACATTCTTTCCCTTTGCTATTGTAGATAGAATCAACATAACTGCCGCAGCATTATTATTTACAACCATACAGTCTTCTGCCCCGGTAATTTTTTTTATAATTTCACTTAAATGAGAATATCTCGATCCACGTTCTCCTTTTTCTAAATTATATTCAAGATTAGAATATCCGATTGAAACTTTTTTAATATTTTCAAAAATTTCACTATTTAAAACAGATCTTCCTAAATTAGTATGAATAACAACTCCTGATGCATTAACAACATTTCTTAAACTGAATGTTTTTTTGTTCATTAAATTATCTTTAATGTTATCAATTAGATTTTCAATCTTATTTGATATAATATTTTTATCATATCCATTAGAAATATTATTTCGAATATTATCTAGTTCTTCATGAATTGATTCCATAACTAAATTTTTTGAATTTTTATCTAATAAATCTTTTATTACTTTATTATCTAATATTTGATCAACTTTAGGTATCATTTTGTATAAATTCATAGTCTTCTCCACTTTAAAATTACTTAATTATATTATTATTTTATTATTAAATATTTTTCTTTTTTTTCTACAACTTTACCAACAACAGCAAATCTTGTTGGAATACCTCTTAAATTATTTAGAATATCTACTACTTCGTTTTCAGGAACTGTAATTAGAAGTCCACCTGATGTTTCAGGATTAAACATTACATTTAAAAGAGATTCATCTATTTCTTTTTCCACCATATAGTTATTTCCAACAAATTTTTTATTATCGTAGCAACCTTTAGGAATAAGTCCAATATTAGCATAATCTATTGCACCCTTTAAAATAGGCAAGTTAGAACTATCAAGTACAAAAGTGTTATCTGATCCTTTAGCCATTTCATAACAATGGCCCATTAATCCAAATCCTGTAATATCCGTACAAGAATTAATTGTATAATTTTCTATCGATCTTTTTGCGTATTTGTTAAGAGTTTCCATAGTATGAACTGCATCTGCAATTTCTTCTTCAGTTGCAACTCCACCTTTTATAGCAGTATTTATTATTCCGAGCCCTAATGGCTTTGTTAAAATTAAAATATCACCAATTCTAGCAGAGGAATTTTTCCAAACTTTATTAGGATGAACAAAACCTGAAACACTTAACCCATATTTCGGTTCATCATCTTGAACAGTATGTCCTCCAATTAGTAAACATTCAGCTTCTTGCATTTTTTCAAGTCCACCTTTTAATATTTCTGTTAAAATCTTTGGAGGTAAACAATTTGGGAAACATACAATATTCATCGCCATGGTTGGTTCTCCACCCATTGCATAAACATCTGAAAGAGAATTAGCAGCGGCAATTTTGCCAAAAGTATACGGATCATCAACTATAGGAGTAAAAAAGTCTAAAGTCTCAATTAATGCTAGTTCATTATTAATCTTATAAACAGCTGCATCATCAGAAGTTTCTATTCCTACAATTAAATCTTCACTTATTGAAGTGCTGTTATCCAATCCTGATAATACCTCGTCCAGAATATCTGGACCAACTTTAGCTGCTCATCCTGAAGTTTTCGCATATGAAGTTAATTTTATATCTTTTAAATTAGTATCTTTCATTATTTTCTCCTAATCTACTGTTATATCATTTTTTATTTTTTCAAAAGTTTTCTTTCCAATTCCCGAAACTTTTGTAATATCTTCAATTTTAGTAAATTTCTTTTTTTCTCTATACTCTATTATAAGTTTAGCTTTATTCTCTCCTATTCCAGTTAATTTACAAAGTTCTTCCTTACTTGCAGTATTAATATTAATTAATTTACTATTATTTTCAACGGAGCTATTATCAACATCTCTAGATTCATTGTATGAATTTCCATTAGTTTCTCCAATTTTGAAAATATGTATTTTCATTTCATCTTTAAGTTTTGTAGCCAAATTAATTTTGCTTTTTTCAGCATTTTCAGTTAATCCACCTGCTGCTTGAATTGCGTCATTAACTCTATCCCCTATTTTCATCTTATATACACCAGGATTTTTTACTTCTCCATCAATATGTACATATATTTCTGAATTTTGATCTTTATTTTCTGAAGAGTTTTCTTCATTTTGGAGTTTGCTTTCATTGTGAATATTTTCTACAGCTTTTTTCTCGTTAGTAGATGTTAAATATTTATAAGTAAATCCAAGAACAGTTAATCCTAAAAACATACATACAATTAAAATTATATCTTTTTTATTCTTTAACATAATACACCTCAATTATTGCAATTACGAAATAAAAATACATTATAATTATAACATATTATTACAAAAAAATCTATTTTTAATTAATTAAGATATAATATATTAAATAATTTTAATATATTATATAAATGTATAATATTTTCTTGCATATTATTACTAAAAAATGAGATGCAAAGTGCACCTCATTTTAAAAATTATAATATTAAAATTCACATAATCCTACTGTTCTTGGGAATGGTAATACATCTCTTATATTTTGCATTCCTGTTAAATACATTAACATTCTTTCAAATCCTAATCCATAACCTCCATGTTTTGTTCCACCAAATCTTCTTAAGTCTAAATACCAAGAATAATCATCAATATTCATATTTGAATCTTTCATTTTTTGTTCTAATATTTCAAGTCTTTCTTCTCTTTGACTTCCTCCTATTAGTTCTCCTATACCTGGAACTAACATATCTGTTGCTGCAACAGTTTTATTATCATCGTTTAATCTCATATAGAATGCTTTTATTTCTTTTGGATAATCTGTTAAAAAAACAGGACCCTTTACGATTTTTTCACAGATATATCTTTCATGTTCTGTTTTCAAATCAACTCCCCATTCAACCGGGTATTTGAAATTTTCTTTGGATGATTTTAATATTTCTATTGCTTCAGTATATGTCATAACCTTAAATTCTGAATTAACAACAGAATTTAATCTTTCGAGTAATCCATTATCTATAAAATCATTAAAAAACTTCATTTCATCAGGAGCATTTTCTAAAACGAATTTAATAATATATTTAACCATATCTTCTGATAATTTAATAACATCTTTTAAATCAGCAAAAGCTATTTCTGGTTCAATCATCCAAAATTCAGCAGCATGTCTTGTAGTATTTGAATTTTCAGCTCTAAATGTTGGTCCAAATGTATAGATATTTCTATATGCCATTGCAAATGCTTCACCTTCTAATTGACCACTAACAGTTAAATTTGTTGGTTTAGAAAAAAAGTCTTGAGTGAAATCAACTTCTCCATTATTTGTTCTAGGTAGATTGTCTATATCTAAATTTGTCACTCTAAACATTTCGCCAGCACCTTCTGCATCACTTGCAGTTATAATTGGTGTGTGTGCATAAACAAATCCTCTTTCGAAAAAGAATTTGTGTATAGCATAGCTTAAAATTGATCTAACTCTAAAAACAGCATTAAATGTATTTGCTCTTGGTCTTAGATGTTGGATTGTTCTCAAAAATTCAAATGTGTGTCTTTTCTTTTGAAGAGGATACTTATCAGTGGACTCTCCTTCAACTACTATTTCAGAGGCATTAATTTCAAAATTTTGTTTTCCACCTAAACTTTTAACAACTTTACCTTTAACTATAATTGCGGAAGGTAATAGTAATTTTGATATAGTTTGAAAATTATCTAGTTTTGATTCAACTACAATTTGAATACTTCTGAAAGTTGTTCCATCATTAAGCTCTATAAAACCAATATTATTATTAAAACGACTATTTTTTATCCAACCTGCCACTTCAACTTCTTTGTCAATAAAATTTTTTTCATTTGCAAAAATATCTTTTAGTAAAAACATTCTATTCCTCCTTTAATTTATCAAAAAAATTTTTTTCATATCCAATATTTTTTGGGTTATAAAATTTTATATCTTTAATTTTTTCAGGTAAATATTCTTGACCTGTAACCATATTTTCATAGTCGTGAGGATACTTATATTCCTCATTTTTTTTAGATATTGATCTTGAAGTTTGTAAAAAGATAGGAACTTCTTCAAGTCCATTTTCTTTAATAAATTTTAATGCCTTATTTATAGCTAAGTATGATGAGTTGCTTTTTTCACTACATGCAAGGTAAATAGCACATTGTGATAAAATAATCCTTGCTTCAGGCATTCCTATTTTTTTTACAGACTCTGCGCATGAATTTGCTAAAATCAATGCATTTGGATTTGCATTTCCAATATCCTCTGATGCAAAGATTATCATTCTTCTTGCAATAAAATTGATATCTTCACCAGAAATTAACATTGACGCTAAATAATAAACAACAGCATCAGGATCTCCTATTCTCATAGATTTTATAAAAGCAGAAATGAAATTATAATGTTTATCTGAATTTTTATCATAATATACTTTTACCTTATCTAAAATATTTCTTATTTTATATTCAGATATAACTTTATCTTCAGATTCTAAATTATCAATAATCAATTCAAGATAATTTAATGCGGTTCTTGCATCTCCATTTGACATTTTTATTAAATAGCTTATGCCATCCTCTGTATAGCTTATTTTTTTATTCTTTAAAAATTCATCATTTAAAATAGCATTGTCAATTATATCTTTTAAATTTTCAAAACTAAGTGCTTGTAGTTCAAAAACAATAACTCTTGATAATAATGCATTATTTACTTCATAAGCAGGATTTTCTGTAGTAGCTCCAATAAATATTATATCTCCATTTTCTACATATTCAAGTAAAAAATCTTGTTGCATTTTATTGAATCTATGTATCTCATCTATAAATAATATAGTTCTTTTATTATACATTGATAAATTATCTTTTGCAAGTTCAATTATTTCTTTAATCTCCTTTGTTCCAGATGTAACAGCAGAAATTTTTACAAAATAATTATCAGTAGTACTAGAAATAATACTTGCAAGTGATGTTTTCCCAGATCCTGGTGGACCATATAATATCATTGACGAAAATCTATTATTTTTTATCATGTTTTTTAGCACAGAATTATTTTTTATTATATTATCTTGACCAATAAAAAAAGATAAATCCTTTGGTCTCATTCTTTCGGCCAATGGTTTTGATAATTTAGAAAATAAATTGTAATTCATTTTAAATAAATCCATATTTTCCTCTTTTCTATAAAATTAGTACCTCGAAAACTCGAGGTACTTAATTTTTAATATTTCTTTAATTCTTTAACTTTTGAAGCCTTACCCACTCTGTCTCTTAAGTAATATAATTTTGCACGTCTTACTTTACCACGTCTAATTACTTTTAAACTTTCAATTCTTGGTGAATGAATTGGGAATGTTCTTTCAACACCAACTCCTTGTAATACTCTTCTTACAGTAAAAGTTGCTCTTGAGCCTTTTCCTTGTTTTTTAATTACAGTTCCTTCAAAAGCTTGAACTCTTTCTCTATTTCCTTCTTTGATTTTATATCCGATAACAACTGTATCACCAACATTAAAATCAAATTTTTCTTGTCTTAATTGTTCATTTTCAATTTGTTTTATTATATCCATAATAATTCCTCCTAATATCAATGTTCTTAATTTATTTTATATAAACTAGAGGAACATCCTATTTCTTTTTTAAAATGTACTTTTCATATAAGTCAGGTCTTTTTTTCTTTGTATTTTCTAATGAAGACTCTTCTCTCCATTTTTCAATTTCTTTATGATTTCCACTAAGTAAAACTTCTGGAACTTCAATTCCATTAAAATCTCGAGGTCTTGTAAAAACATCATATTGTAACAAGTTATTATAGTGCGAATCCGTAGAAGCACTTTCTGAATTACCTAATACTCCATCAACCATTCTACAAACAGCATCCATAAGTAACATAGCAGGAATTTCTCCTCCTGTTACAACATAATCACCTACAGAAATTTCTTCATCTACAAAATTATTTATAATTCTGGAATCAATACCTTCATAATGTCCACATAGAAATATTAAATGTTCTTTTTTAGATAACTCTTTACATTTATTTTGTGTTAAAACTTCTCCCTGCGGAGATAGAAAAACAACTTTAGAATTATCCTTTTTACTAAATTTTATAGCATCAAAAACAGGTTGCACTGTCATCAACATACCTGCTCCACCACCATATATTTCATCATCAACTTTATTATGCTTGTCTTTAGAAAAATCTCTAATATTCAAAATTTCAAGTTCAATAACGCCTTTTTCAATAGCTTTGCCCAAGACACCATAACTTCTTATTGAATCGATAAAATCTGGAAATAAAGTTAAAATTGTAATCTTAATCATCTAACATACCATCTATTATACTTACTTTCATTATAGATTTTTCAATATCAACATCTTTTATAAACTCTTTTACTGCAGGTATGTATACATCTTTTCCATTATAATCAATATCATAAACATCATTAGCCAATGTTGTTAAAACATTTTTTATTTTTCCAATAAATTTATTATCTTGATCATATACATCAACTCCTATCAGTTTATATATATAATATTCATCTTCAGGAAGTTCTAATAAATTACTTTCTTCAATGAAAAGTCCTTTATTTTTAAATTCTAACACTTGATTTATATTGTCATACTCATTAAAAGCTAACAAAGCAAGATCAGAACTCAACTCTCTGACGGATTTAATAGTAACAGGTATTTTTTTATCAATATAAAATATACAACCCGCATTAAATCTATCAGTATTGGAAGTTAATGAATAAATTTTTACAGTACCTTTTATTCCATGAACATTTATAATTTTTGCAACTTCAATAAATTCCATAATACTAATTTATTTCTATTATTACCTTTTTACCTAACTTCATTGCAGCAGATCTAACAATTGTCCTTATAGCTTTAGCAATTTTACCTTGCTTGCCTATAATTTTTCCAATATCATTTTCATCTGCCTTAATAAAAATCTTTAATACTTCTCCTTCTTCCTCAGTAGTTATAACTAATTTTTCAGGATTATCAACTAGAGATTTCACAATAAATTCAACTAATTCTTTCATATATACAGTCCTTATTTATTTTCAGAATATATGTTATTATTTTTAAATAATCTATTTACCGTATCAGTTGGTTTTGCACCATTTTTAATCCAAGCATTTACCTTTTCAGCATCAACTTTAATTTCTTTTGATTCTGTTAATGGATTGTAATATCCAATTTCCTCGATAAATTTACCATCTCTTGGTGCTCTTGAATCGGCAACAACTATTCTATAAAATGGTTTTTTCTTTGAACCCATTCTCTTTAATCTAATCTTAACTGCCATATTGTCCTCCTTAAAATTTATTTAAAAAAAGGTAAACCGAATTTGCCTTTTTTCTTAGCTCCTTTAGTCATGTCTTGCATTTTTTTCATCATTTTTTTACTATCTTTAAATTGCTTAAGCAATTTATTAAGATTTGTAATACTAGTTCCTGAACCTTTTACAATTCTTTGCTTTCTAGAATTATCAATAATATCCGGATTTTCTCTTTCTTTTTTTGTCATTGATAAAATCATTGCTTCAATTTTATCAAGCTCTTTTTCATCAATGTTAACATCTTTTAGCATTTTAGAATTCACCCCGGGCATCATAGAAAGTAAATCTTGTAACGGTCCCATATTTCTAACCTGTTGCATTTGACTTAAAAAATCATCCAATGTAAAACTTTGCTTTCTAATTTTTTCTTCAAGTTCTTTTGTCTGCTTCAAATCAAATTGCTTCTGAACTTTATCTATTACAGATAAAATATCTCCCATTCCTAAAATTCTAGATGCCATTCTATCAGGATAAAATTGCTCTAAATCATCAAGCTTTTCACCTACACCAATAAATTTAATGGGTTTTCCTGTGATAGCCTTAATAGATAAAGCAGCTCCCCCTCTCGCGTCTCCGTCTAATTTAGTCATTATCACTCCGGTAATGTCTAATTCATTATTAAAACTTTCAGCAACATTTACAGCATCTTGTCCTGTCATAGAATCTACTACTAATAAAATTTCTATTGGACTAACTGATGATTTAATAGATTTTAATTCTTCCATAAGTACATCATCTATGTGTAGTCTACCAGCAGTGTCTAAAATAACTATATCTTTTGAATTGGAATTTGCAAATTTAATTGATTCATTTGCTATTTTAGTAACATCTTTACAATCGTCAATAGTAAATACTGGAACATCAACTGATTTACCAACAACTTGCAATTGCTTTATTGCTGCTGGTCTATAAACATCACATGCTACTAGTAGAGGTCTTTTATTTTGTTTTATAAAGTATCTCGCAAGTTTTCCAGCATGCGTAGTTTTACCTGCACCTTGTAAACCACAAAGCATAATAACAGTCGGAGGATTAGAGTCAATTTGAATTTTCTCTTCTTTTTTCCCCATAAGAGCAGTAAGTTCTTCATTTACAATTTTGATAACTTGTTGTGCAGGAGTTAAACTCTCCATAACTTCTTTACCAATTGCTCTTTCTTTCACATTATTTATAAACTGTTTAACAACTTTGAAATTTACATCAGATTCTAAAAGTGCAAGTTTAACTTCTCTCATTGCAAGGTCTACATCTTTTTCAGATAATTTTCCCTTACCTCTTAATTTATTTAATGCTCCTTGAAGTTTTTCGGATAAATTCTCAAATATCATTCCTGTCACTTCCTATAAATCATTTTCAATAATTTCATTATTTTTCTTTTGAATAATATCTAGAATATTAAGCGAAGGAGAATCTTCTATTTTTGATTTTTCAATTAATAAATTAATTTCTCTTAGACTACTATTTATTTTATCAAATTTAGAAATTAATTTTAATTCATCTTCATAAAATCTTAATTTTTTTTCTGCTCTACTTAAAATATCTGATATTCCTTGTTTAGAAATTCCATTTAATTCAGCGATTTCCTTGAGAGATAAATCTTCATTACAATGTTGATCAATAACATTATATTGCTTATCACTAAGAAGTTTACCATAATAATCAAACAGAACAGCTATCTCAACTATTTTTTCCATAATCACCTCTTAAATAGGTCAAGTTTTTTTCTTGACCTTTATATTATACCATTAAATATATATTTGTCAATACTTTTTTAAAAAAATTTTTTCAAAAAAAATTAACGTATTTTTCAACGTTAATTTAAAATAATTAATTAAATATTGCATTTACAAAATCCTCATCATTGTAATCTTGCAAATCATCTATTTGTTCTCCAATACCAATTTGCTTAACAGGAATTTCCATTTCAAGTTGAATTGTAAAGACAACACCACCTTTAGCAGTACCATCCAATTTTGTTAAAATTACACTATCAATATTTGCAGTATCTCTAAATTCTTTAGCTTGAACAATAGCATTTTGTCCAGTTGTTGCATCGAGAACAAGTGTAACTTCCTTATTTGCTTCAGGATATTCTCTATCTATCACCCTAGCAATCTTATTCAACTCATTCATTAAATTTTTTTTATTATGAAGCCTACCTGCAGTATCACAAATTAAAATATCAATATTTTTACTCTTTGCACTTTGAATTCCATCATATACAACAGATGCCGGATCAGCTCCTTCTTCATTTGAAATTATTGGAACACCGGATCTATTAGCCCATTCAGTCAGCTGCTCAGTTGCTGCTGCTCTAAAAGTATCTGCAGCAACTAGCATTACATTTTTCCCTTTTGACTTAAATTTATTTGCTAATTTTCCTATAGATGTAGTTTTTCCGACACCGTTTACTCCGACAACCAATATAATTGTCGGTATACCATCAATAATATTGAAATCGTGATTTAATTCTTTTGAAGCTAACTTTGAGTTCATAAGCTCAATTAATTTGTCTTTGATTAAAGACGGTTCAGTAATTTTTTCCTTTTTAACAATTCCTTTTAAATCATCTATTAGTTCCATTGTAACATTTGCACCAATATCTGCAGAAACTAAAATATATTCTAATTCTTCAAATAATTCTTCATCTATTTTTGTTGACATAGATAGTAAGTTATCTATCTTACTTGACAAATTATTTCTCGTATTTACTAATCCCTTTTTTAATCTTTCAAAAAAACTCTGCTTTTTTTCAGTAATTTCTTCGGCTTCGTTTTCTTCTTTTTTCTTTCCCAAAAAATTAAACATATTATTTTTTCTCCTTATTAAATGTCATAGAAACTATTTTACTAACTCCCTTTTGTTCCATAGTTACACCATAAATCATATCGGCCATTTCCATCGTTGGTTTTCTATGAGTTATCATTATAAATTGTGTTTCTGTTAAATAATTCTTCAAATATTCAACATATCTTAATATATTAGAATCGTCTAATGCAGCATCAACTTCATCTAAAATACAGAAAGGTGATGGTTTTGTTTCAAAAATAGCAAATAAAAGTGCTACTGCTGTTAGTGATTTTTCTCCTCCTGACATTAAAGATAAAGTCTGCATTTTCTTTCCTACAGGTTTAGCAATAATATCTATTCCGCAATTTAAAATATCTTCACTGTCAAGTTCAAGTCTAGCTTCCCCACCATTAAACAAAATTTTGAAAATATTTGAAAAATTTTCATTAATACTTTTAAACTCGTTAAGAAAAGTTTTTTTCATTGTATTTTCTAATTTTAATATAATTTTATTTATGTCTTCTATAGAATTTTGTAAATCTATTTCTTGTTTTTTTTGAAATTCAAGCTCGTTTTTTACTTTTTCAAACTCTTCTATGGAATCATAACTAAAAGAACCCAATTCTCTTAAGTTTTCTTTTAACCTTTTTAATTCTTCTTTAGTAAAGTGCTCATTCTTATATAATTCCATTTTTCTTTCACAATCTTCCAAAGTTAAAGAATACTCATCGCAAAGTCTATTGATTAAATTTGAAAATTGTTCTTTTAAATTTGATATCCTAAGTTCATTTTTCTCAATTTCTTTTTCTAAAGTTAAAGATTTTTCACTTAATTCAGAATATCTTTTTGAAATTTCTTCATTATTTAATATGAGCTTTTTCCTCAAATGAGTATTTGTACTAATAGAATTAGTTAATTCATCAGTCTTTAAATTAAATTCTACATTAAGTTGTTCTATCAATTCTATTTCAGATAAATTATTCTTTAGTTGTAATTCAGATTCTATTAACTCTGATTCCTTTAGCTTAAGTTTACTCTCATTAGAATTCTTATTTTCTAACAAAATATTTTTTGAATTATCTAAAATATTTATATCTCTTTCAATTGAATCTAAATTATTTATAACAATTATTTCATTTTTTTCCATTTCTAAAACAAGATTCTTCAATTTATTTATTTCTAAATTGTATTTATTAATTTCATCATCTATAAGAATACTTTTTTCCTTATAAAGAATTAACTCTTTTTCTTTATCAGAAGTAAAACCTTGATGATTTTCTTTGTAATTATTTATCTCGTCAATTTTTTCAGAAATTTTTCTTATATCAAATTCATTTAAATAGATAAGCTTTTGCAAAGAATCAATTTTTAATTTTACATCTTCTTTTTCACTTTTCAGATTATCTAAATTTTCTTTATTTGACTGTAAATCAGTTTTTACTTCAGAAATTCTATTTATATTATTCTTTAAGTTAGTTTCTAAATTTTCAATATCTGATAAAGTTTTTGCTAACTGCTGTTTCCTACCAATTATAGAAAAAGAATTTTTACTAGATTTATATCCTCCGGAGATGGAACCCCAACTATTTATAACGTCACCATCTAGCGTAACTATTCTAAATTTATTTTTAAACTTGTTAGATAATTTTATTGCGATATCCATATTTTCACATATTACAGTATTCGCTAAGAAATAATCGACTATATTTCTATAATCATTATCACATGTTATTACATCATTAGCAAAAGATAATATATCAGAATCTATAATATTACTGCGTTCTTTTTTTAATAATATTTTTGAAATAGGAAAAAAATTAAGTCTTCCAATTTTATTAGCTTTAATTTTCTCAATTATTTTTTTAGCTTCTAAATCATTATGAACAACAATGCCCTGTAAATTTGAAGATAAAACAGTATCAATTGCTTTTTTATACTTCTCTTCAACAGAAATAAGTTCTCCCAAGGTCCCACAAATCATCGACTTTAACTCAGTTTCTCTATCGCAAAGTTTAAATAAATCTTGAACTGATTTACCATATCCTTCATAATTTCTAATATAATTTTTTAACATAATAATTTCTTTATTCTTATAATTTATCTCATTATTTATATTAGAAACCTGATTATTTAAAGAAATAAGTTCTTTTTCTAATTCTGATATAAGTTGTCTCTTTTCAAAAATAGTTAAATCAATATTTTGTACTTTTTGATTATTTGATTCTAAAAGCGAGTTATTCTCAGATAATTTTTTTTCTATATTTTCTTTTTCAATATTTAATTTAGTTACTTCTTCAGTATTTTCTTCAATTTTCTTTTTTATGCTATCAGTTATAATTTCATTAGCTCTTTTTTCAGTTTCTAAATCGCTAATTTTATTTTCAATTTCCTCTTTTTCTAGGAAGAATTTATCTAGAATTTGAACCTTAGGACTCAAAAGTTCTTTGCTTTTTGATAATTCATTCTTTACCTTATTTTTGTCATCAATATAGTTTTTTAAAATCGAATTTTTTTCAGAAATTTTTTTTTCCTGTTCTGATATTTCAAGATTAATTTTTTCTAAATTATCAATATATTCCTGTTTTAATTTTAAGGATTGTTCATTATTTAATCTTATAAACTTATTTCTTTCAATTAAAACATTTTTTTTATTAGTAATATCATTCTTTTTCTTATTTATTCTATCCAATTCAGCAGAGTCTTTTTCAATTACATTAGTTATATTATTGAGTTCCTCTTTTAATGGTGAAATTTTTAATTTTATATTTTCAAATTCTTTATTTATATCAAATAATTCTTCTTTATTGATTTCTAAATTTTCTGAATATTTATTAAAATTACTGTTTAAATTATTATAATCTTTATATGAAATAGAAAATTCAGCTTTTTCAATATCTCCTAATAGGGCAATACCTTTTTTAGCCTTAGTAGATTGTCCTTTTAAAAAGCCATATCTATTTTCATTTTGAATAATTATATCTCTTAATCTTGTTAAATTATCTTTAGCTTTGAATAACTTCTTTTGTGATTCGTTTTTCTGGTATTTAATTTTTGAAATACCCGAAGCCTCTTCAAAAATGGCTCTTCTATCCTCTGACTTTCCATTTATAATTTCTTCAATTCTACCTTGACCGATTATTGAATAACCTTCTCTTCCTACACCAGTATCTAAAAATAATTCTCTAACTTCTTTCAATCTTACATTGGATTTGTTTATAAAATAATCACTTTCACCAGTTCTATATAATTTTCTTGAAATAGTTACTTCTTTAAAATCAATAGGTATTACATTATCTGAATTATCAAAAGTTATACTAACAGTTGAATAATTTTTTTTAATTTTGTTATCTGTTCCGGAAAAAATAACATCTTCCATTTTGCTACCTCTTAAGGTCTTAGCGCTTTGTTCTCCTAAAACCCATCTGACAGCATCGGCAACATTACTTTTCCCACTTCCATTTGGTCCTATTATCGCTGTGATATTAGTCTCAAAATCTAATTTTATCTTATCAGCAAATGATTTAAAACCATTTATTTCAATGCTCTTAAGTCTCATCAATTCTCCTTAAAATATTTTTATTAAAATAATAATCTATAAAATCATTCATATAAACTATATTTTCATTAAATTTTAAAATATTTTTCTCTAAAGTAAGAGTTTTTATTTTTATATTAATATTATATTTTTCTTTAAAATATTTTAAATTTGATCTTTTATTTCCAACAATTTTTGAAACTTCTGAATTGTTACATTTAATAGTAATATCATCTTTAATATCAAAAAAACACATATAATACTCTATAAAATCTCTATAAACCGAACTTTCAACAAGTTCTCTAAATGCAGGATGATATGGTCCGGCAACTATATCTCCATTTTCAGAAATGTTATCACTACTCTGTAATCCTAATCTTATTATAGGTATATCGTAATATTTAAATATTATGTAAATATATTTACACAAATAAATAGAATCTTCAAGACTCATTGGTATATATTTTTTAAAATAATAAAGTCTTTCCAATTCTGTATCTCTTATAATAAGCGTAGGATAAATTCTAACAAAATCCGGATTAATTTTACACAATTCAAAAGCAGTATTAATTACCATATCAAAAGTGTCTCCATAAAGTCCAACCATCATTTGTAATCCCAATTTAATATCATATTTTTTTATAAGTGTAGATGATTTATATATGCATTCTACATCATGTCCTCTGTTATTTAAATCTAAAGTACTTTTAGTGATAGACTGAACGCCTAATTCTATAGTTTTAACTTCATATTTTTTTAAAATATCTAAAATTTCATGATTTATGTAATCAGGTCTAGTTGATAATCTTATAGAGCTCACAAATCCTTTATCTATATATTCCTTAGCTATGTCAAGATAACTAATCATTAAATTCTTATCTAACCCAGTAAAACTACCTCCATAAAATGCAATTTCTATAGGAATAGTTTTATTCTTAAAATATGAAATATACTGCTCAATATTTCTTCGTATATCAACTTCATCAAGAACATCAACAAAATTTGTTATCTTTCTCTGATTGCAAAAGATGCAATCATGAGGACATCCCATATGTGGTACAAAAATTGGAATTATATTACATTTATTCACTTATAGCTCCTGATTTTATAAGAGCATCTCTCGCCGCTTGTTGTTCAGCCTGTTTTTTATTTTTTCCGGTTCCATATCCCTTTACAACATCATCAATATTTACACACATATCAAATTCTTTATCATGATCAGGACCTCTTTCTGCAACAAGGGTATAACTAATTTTAGTTGTAGCATTTTTATGGAAATATTCTTGCAAATAACTTTTATAGTCTTTTATAAAAATATTTTTATCTATCTTATAAACAACAGTGTCAAAAAAGTATTTGTTAGCTATTTCAGTAACAACATCCATTCCTCCATCAAGATATAAAGCTCCAAAAAGTGCCTCAAAAGTATCAGCTAAGATGCTATTTCTATTTCTACCTCCAAAGCTATCTTCTCCTTTGCCCAGCAGAAGATATTTTCCCAAATTAAAAGTTCTTGCCGCATAAGAAAAAGATTCTTCACAAACAACTTTACTTCTGATTTTAGTTAGATATCCCTCATCAGAGTTTGGAAATTGTTCATATAATTCAACACTCACTATAAAACCTAAAATAACATCTCCTAAAAATTCAAGTCTTTCATTAGAAATTGTAGCATCTTTACATTCATTTAAATATGATCTATGAACAAATGCTAAATTTAACAGTTCTAAGTCTTTAAATTTATATCCTAGTACTTCCATTAACTCATTTAATAACTCTTTTCTTTCCTTAGTAATCATAAAATTACCTCTTAAATATTTTTTTCTATATATTCTACTAAATCTCTAACTGTTACAATCGAGCGTATAGTTTCTTCATCTAATTCAAGATTATATTCATCTTCAATATCCATAATAACACTTAAAACTTTTATAGAATCAGCTTGTAAATCTTCTCTAAATTTAGTATCTAAATTTATTTCTTTACCTTTAAAGGCATTTTGCAAAAACTCTTTTACTTTTTCAAAAACCATTATTTTTCTCCTCTCTCAATTTTTTCTTCAATTTTTAAATTTATATCTTTTTTTATATAATCAACCATTGAAACAATTCCTGAAACAACAGCTTTTTCATCACTACTTCCATGTCCTTTAAATACAACTTTTTTTAATCCTAACATAGGACAAGCACCATACTCTTTATAATCTAAGGTCTTTTTCAATTTCTTCATTGGTGATTTTATTAGAAGTCCTCCAATCTTTCCAAGTATTGAAGACATTAATGTTTTTTTTATATTATCCAAAATAAACTTAACTGAACCTTCAATAGTTTTAAGTACCACATTTCCATGAAAACCATCACATACTACAACATCTACATCTCCATTGAAAATATCTCTTGATTCAATATTTCCGACAAAATTCATATCCTCGTTTTCCAAAACAGAATATGTTTCTTTTAAGATTTTAGTTCCTTTACCATTTTCACTTCCTATATTTAATAGAGCAATCTTAGGATTTTCTTTATTTAAAGTTTCTTTTGCATAAATATTTCCCATTATTGCAAATTGTTTTAAAATATCAGTAGTACAATCAGTATTTGCACCAATATCCAATAAAATCATTTTATCCTTATTAGTTGGTAAAGTTATTGTTAATGCGGGTCTTTCAACATTTTCCATTCTTTTTGCTATGAAAAGTCCGGAAACAAGTGCTGCACCGGTACTTCCAAAGGAAATCAACCCATCAGCCTCCCCTTTATCCAAACACTTCATTCCTAAAACTATTGAAGCATTTTTTTTTCTTCTTACTGCAAAAGTTGGTTCTTCCGTGTTTAAAATATATTCTTTAGTATCTATAATTTCTAATCTATTTTTTAAATCATCACTAATATTTACTTTCTCTATTGTTTCTCTTGGTCCGATAACTACAAAATATAAATCTTTGAGTAATTTACTTGTTTCTATTACTCCTTTAAAAATTGTTTCTACACCTTTATCCGAACCCAATAAATCAACTATTATTTTCATAATTACCTCCAAAATCAATACACTTTAGTATACCATATTTATGACTTTTATACAAATTTTTTTGTATTAAAAATTAAATATATTTTTCATATTTAGATAATAAAAAAACAGTAAATTTATTATAAAGTAAATTATAAATTACTGTCTTTTATGTGTCTATATATTTTTAAAATAATCTTTAACTGCTGAAACAAAAATTTCATTATCTTCAATATTTCTAACTGCTACTCTAATAAATTCTCTATTTTTTAAATTAATCTTTGAAGTTAAATCTTTTATAAATATATTGTAATTTTCGAGCATTTTTGAGCATAATTCTTTAGAATTTCCTTTTTTCAATTCAATAGTAAAATAATTTGCTTGAGAAGGTACAACTCTAAGTTCTTCAATTTTATTTAATTCATTTAAAAATATTTTTCTAGCGTTTTTGATTTCAACTAGTGCATTAGCATAAACTTTTTTATATTTATCATATATCTGAAGATAATATTCTCCAAATGAATTTATATTCCAAATTGACACATCTTTTTTAATCATAGAAATTAAATGTGAATTTGAAGTCGCAACAATACCAAGACGAATACCTGGAACTCCATAAGATTTTGAAATACTCTTTACAACAATAAAATCGTCATATAAATTTAATAATTTATCATTTAAAAATGTTGAATTTTCTTCTTCAGCAAAGTCAACAAAACTCTCATCTAAAATAAATTTAATTTTTTTATCTTTAGCCCAGTCAATTAAAGTAAAAATATCTTTCTTACAAATATAATTACCTGTAGGATTATCGGGGTTTATTAAAACCAATGCTTCTATATCTTTGTCAGAATAAAATTCAATTATATCTTTAGCAGTATATGAAAAATTATCGTTTTTTGGAATAAATACTATTGATTTTTCACTATTATGTCTATTAGGATATTCTTCAAAAGTTGGTCTGATAAACCCAATATTTCCATCAATTTTTTCGATGACTGATTTTATAAGTTCAGCAGCTCCATTTCCAACAACAATATTTTCTTTTTTTATATCAAAAATTTTTGCTACAAGACTAGAATTTACATCAAGCCCTGACGGGTATTGCTCAAGCAGGACTTTAAAATTATATTTCAACTCATCTATCATTTTTTTAGGCGGGAAATATGGATTTACTAAATAACAAAAATCTAATAGTTTAGGATATCTCCAATATCCACCATATCTTATTTGATATTTTTCAAGTTTTTCATCTCCATTTGAAAAAATTGAAGAGGCAATATTAAGATCTTGTTCATCATCAATTTCATACCACTTGATATCATCTGAAATTACTTTTGCATAAATATAATTTTTACCTAAATCAATAATTGTCTTTAAAACAGCTTCATAATAATCATTTTTTCCATTTGCACTCATATATGCCTCTAAAAATGGAAAATAAATATTTTTAGAAAATTCTTTAGAAAATTTATAAATATTTATAGTTTTAAAATAATTATCAGCATCTTCAAAGTTAAAATCTTTTCCTGGAATAAAATCTAATATTTCCTCATTTTCATTTATTTTTAAACAAGTTCCATCCATCCAACGTTCATATTTTGCAACTAAAGCTAAGTTTTTCCGATTATCTTCTAAAATTTCTGTAATCATCTTATCATCAAAAATCAAATCAGATTCAAGTAAAATACTATCTTCATTAATCATTTCATTCTTAGCAAGAAACATTGAATAAATATTATTAGTTTTATCATAAATTTCATTATTTATAAAAGTTAACTTGGTATTTATATTTAAAGATTTCATATAATTAATAAAAAATTCACTCTTATATCCTGTAACAACAACTATATTTGAAAGAGATTTTGTATCTAATATCCTTAACATTCTCTCCATTAGAGAAATACCATTTACCTCTACCATGGATTTTGTATTATTTTCAGTTAATTTTTTTAATCTACTACCAAGACCTGCGGCTAATATAACTGCTTGCATTTAAGCACCTCCTATTTATACTTTTTAAATACTAAAAATGATGGAAATTTTGGAATAAAAAATGTAGATTTTGGCGGTAGTACACAAACTTCATTAGCTAATTCCATAAATTCATCAGCATCTAACGGACAAAGTTCAATTAATACGTCATTTTTTCCAAGATTTTTTTTAACAAATAAAATCTCATTATCTCCAATATATTCAACATTTGAAAAGTTTAAAATTCTAAAAGCTGTCGAAATAATTTGAGTATTCATTCTATATACATCATTGTTCCAGAACAAATCATTTTCTGTATCTTTTAACTTTACAAGGAAAGAATCATCTTGATATGATATTCTAACAAAACCTTTCTTTAATTCTCCATCATCAAAAACTTCTAAAAAGCTATTCATAAATAATTTTGCTTTTTCAAAAGAAGTAGCATCAATATTTCTAATAACTCTATGTATAGGAGAAATTGTGACTTGAGAAAAACTTAAAAAACATGAAAAAACATTGTCTTTATCTTTTAACATAGAAGAAGTATACAATCTATGATGCCCATCAGCTACATACATTTGTTCAACACTTGAAAAATTTTCTATAATTTCTTTAGCTTCGTTTTCAAAATAAACATATAAATCAATATTATCAAAATGATATTCTTTTTTATATTTTTTCATTTCAATAATTTTTTTATAATCAATTTCTTCTTTGTGTACAATGAAAACAGGAGCTGTTTCAGCATTATATATATGATAATTTGCAATCATCCCTTGAATAACATCCGGCAAAACAAGTTCATGGCATTTTATTTTTTCTGACGTATATTCTTCAATCGGCAAATCTGCAAGTACACCATAGGAGTTAAAATACTTAAAAATATAAATACACTCTTTATTATTTTCAATAGGTTGAGAATTTAATTTATCTTTACTACTTTTAGAAAGAAATAATGTATTATCATCAAAACATATTTTTTCATCATTAATTTTGGCTAAATTAATAAAATCAGAATCATAAATATTCTTAGAAATATTTATAAAACTATTTTTTAATAAATCTATTTTCATAAAACCTCCAAAAACTAATTATTATATATCACTATAATAAAATAAATATCATTATTATAAGGAACAAAACTACGTCTATTATATCATAATAACAAATAAAAATCATCTTTATACAAATTTTAATATAAAAAGATGAGCATTTAAAATCTCATCTTTATTATATACATTATTCAATTATTAAATCATCCAATAGTAATTCTTCCGAATCTTCAATTTCTTTATCAGTTAAATTTATTGTTTCAACTTCTTTCGGAACATCTTTCTTTTCATACTCAATCCCATAAGATTCATAAATTTTTTCTTTAATTTCTTCCAAAAACGCTGGATGTTCTTCTAGATAAATTTTCGCTTTTTCTTTTCCTTGTCCAAGTTTAATATCTCCACAGCTATACCATGCACCTGATTTTTTTATTATGTTTTTATCAGCAGCCATATCTACTATAATTCCAAGTTTTGATATTCCTTCACCAAAAATTATATCAAATTCACATGTCTTAAATGGAGGAGCCATTTTATTCTTAACAACTTTTACTTTAGTTTTTGCTCCATAAGGTTCCCCATCTCCTTGCTTTAATTGTTCTGCACGCCTTATATCAATTCTAACACTTGCATAAAATTTTAAAGCTCTACCTCCTGTTGTAGTTTCTGCAGGACCACCTCCGGCATAAGGATTAGTTGAAATATTTGATCTTAATTGATTAATAAATACAACCGTTGTATTTGACTTTGAAATTATACCTGCTAATTTTCTCAATGCTTGACTCATAAGTCTAGCATGCAATCCCATATGAGAATCTCCCATATTCCCTTCAATTTCTGCTCTTGGAACAAGTGCTGCAACAGAATCAACTATAACTAAATCAATTCCGGAACTTCTAACTAAAGCTTCAACAATGGCTAATGCTTGTTCACCGGTATCAGGTTGTGATATAAGTAAATTATCTACATCTACTCCTAATTTTCTAGCATATTCCGGGTCTAATGCATGCTCTGCATCAATAAAGGCTGCTACTCCTCCAGCTTTTTGAGATTCTGCTATTATATGCAATGTTAATGTAGTTTTACCTGAAGATTCTGGGCCATAAATTTCTACAATTCTTCCCTTAGGTATTCCTCCAATTCCCAAAGCAATATCTAAATTCATTGCTCCTGTACTTATGGACTCTATATTTACTTTAGGGGCATCTCCCATTCTCATTATTATACCTTTTCCAAAATCTTTTTCAATTTTTTCAAGTGCAATTGATAACGCTTTTTTTCTTTCATCTTTATCTTCTATTCTTTCGAATTTATCTGTTTTTTTTATAGCCATTTTATCCTCCTAAAATTATATATTTTTTAAATCTAAAACTTTTATATTTTTCGAAATATAATCTATTGCTGAAATAATTGTAAACACAACAGATATATACCACAATATAATATCAATATTTAATGGAATTTTAATTAATCTTGTAGAATTTAGAAGTATAAAACTTATTGCAAAAAGTTGAGTAATAGTTTTTATCTTACCATAAATACTGGCTGAAATAACTATTCCGTTTGATGCAGCTATCAATCTAAATCCGGAAATTATAAACTCTCTTGCTAAAACAATGCAAACCATCCATGCCTCAACTTTTCCAAATTGTACAAGCATAACAAGCGCAGAACAAGCCAATATTTTATCTGCAAGAGGATCCATAAATTTCCCAAAAGTAGTAACTAAATTTCTACTTCTAGCCAAATATCCATCTAACATATCAGTCAAAGAGGCAATTACAAAAATTAAAAACCCTAAAATATTATTTATTCCTAAAAATAGCAAACTCATAATAAAAATAGGTACTAAAAATACTCTAAACAAAGTTAATTTATTTGCTATATTCATTACTTTCCCCTTTCAATCTATCTAAATAATCAAAACCTACTAAAATTTTTCTAGGTTTACTTCCATCTTGTTTACTTACAATCATTCTATTTTCCATTTCATCAATTATTCTTCCAGCTCTAGCATAGCCAATTTTCATCTTACGTTGTAATAATGAAATTGAAGCAGAATTTTCCTCTAAAACTATTCTAACTGCATCATAAAATAACTCATCGACATCATCATCTTCATTATCCATATTAGAAACTTCAAATTCAATATTTTTTATAATTTCTTCATCATAAAAAACTTCTTGAGTTTGTTCTTTAATATTATTGACAACTGCTTCAACTTCACTATCAGAAACAAAACAGCCTTGAATTCTAATAGGCTTTGAAACACCTGAAGGATTAAACAACATATCTCCTTTTCCCAATAATGTTTCAGCACCGGATGAGTCAAGAATAGTTCTTGAATCAATCTGTGAAGAAACTTGGAATGAAATTCTTGAAGGAATATTCGCCTTTATTGTTCCTGTTATTACATCAACTGAAGGTCTTTGAGTAGCAACTATCAAATGAATTCCACAAGCTCTAGCCATTTGTGCAAGTCTACAAATGTAAGATTCTACTTCATTTGCACTTACCATCATTAAATCTGATAGTTCATCTATTACTATAACCAAATAAGGTAATTTTTCTAATTCATCAGTTTTTTGTTTTTCATTATATCCTTTAATATCTCTAACTTGATTATCAGAAAATAGAGTATAACGTCTCTCCATCTCTCTAACAGCCCAATTCAAAGCCGCACTTGCTTTTTTCGAATCAGTAACAACCGGAATTGCAAGATGTGGAATTTTATTGTAAATCTTAAGTTCAACTACTTTTGGATCTATCAAAATCATTTTTACATCCTCAGGAGAAGATTTAAATAAAATGCTCATAATTAAAGTATTTATACAAACAGATTTTCCGGATCCTGTCGCTCCTGCAATTAACATATGTGGCATTTTATCAATAGAAGAAACTATAATTTCTCCTGAAATTGTCTTTCCGAGTGCCATTGGCATCTTAGATGTACAATTTTGATACTCTTTTGAAGATAATATCTCTTTTAAAGATACATTTTCTTTTAAGGTATTTGCAACTTCTATACCAATTACTGATTTCCCCGGAATTGGAGCTTCGATTCTTATATCTGAAGATGCTAAAGCTAAAGATAAATCATCCGCTAAATTTACAATTTTATTTACTTTAACACCCATATCAGGTTGTAATTCAAAACAAGTTACTGTGGGGCCTTTATTTATTCTAACAACCTTTGCTCCTACTCCAAAACTTTTTAAAGTTGCTTCAATTTTTTTAGCTCTTTGTTTTAAAGTTTGTTCTGATTCTGTTTCTTTTACTCTACTTCCCTTTAATAAACTTAAAGGTGGTATCTTATATTCTATTTTTTTATCCTCAGAACTATTTATTTTTATATCCAAATCATCTGATTTTTTTTCAGAAAATTTTTCTTTTCTCTCAATATTTTTTAAATTTTCATCTGGAAACAGATTGAAACTATTTAACAGCTCTTCTTTTTTTATTTCTTCAGTTTCAATTTCTTCGTCTTTGCTAAAATTATCACTATGGTCTAAAACTACTATTTCTCTTTCTTCTAAGTTGTCTTCATTTCCAGTAATTTCTAAATTTTCATTGACATTTTCTTCTTTTGATTGCTCTTTAAGTTTTTTTTCTTCTTTATATTTTAAATATTTATCATTTATATTTCCAAAAGCTTTTAAAATATAACTTTTCATAATTTTTAAAAAATCTACAAATGTTATATCTAAAAAAGATAGTATTAAAAATAATCCTATTATAAAAGTAAAAATATAAAGACCTATCATTCCAATCATAATATTATAAAAATATCCAAAAACAGCTCCGATATATCCACTTCCTTTTGGAATTGAGTTTTTAGCGACAGCTAATTTTATTGAAAAATTATTAGAAGAATTATTTGCCAAGTCAACCATAGCCATATAATTAAAAAATAATAATAAAGTCATAATGCTACGGTTTTTATTTTTCTTATTTAATTTCCCAAAAAGCACAATTATATAAATAACTTCCATAATAAGTAAAAATATAAAATACGTACTACCGAATAAATTTTGAAAAATATTTCTAACAAAATTCCCTAAAAATCCTGTATTACCAAAAAAAGAAAATAAAATGAAAAAAGAATTTAATAAAAACAACCCCAAAATAATATTTTTAAAAAGTTTATTTTCTCTATTGAAATTTACTTTCTTTGTCTTCGGCTTAGTTTTTCTCTTATTTTTCATATTTTCCCCTATCAATAACCTGTATGTCCAAATCCACCTTTATCTCTAGTTGTATCAGATAGTTCTTCTACAAGTTTAAAATCAGCTCTTTCATATTTTGTAATTATCATTTGTGCAATTCTATCATTATTTTTTATGACATATTCTTTATCAGAAATATTAACAATAAGAACCTTTATTTCACCTCTATAATCACTATCTATAGTACCAACACCATTTGCCATAGTTATACCATGCTTTAAACTCATTCCACTTCTAGCTCTTATTTGACCTTCATAACCCAAAGGTATCTCTATAAATAATCCTGTTGGAACAGCAAATCTTTCCATAGGTTTAATAACTAAATCTTCATCTAAATTAGCTCTTAAATCAAATCCGGAAGCTCCTTCCGTAGCATAAGTTGGATTCTCATTTTTGCTTCTATTTATAATTTTAACTTCCATTAAATTATCCTCCAAAATTATAATTTGAACATTTATAGTATATCAAATTTATAAATTTTAAGCAAACTACTTAATGTCATTTTTTTGAATTTTTTCCAGGTAAAAATCATCACTAATTTTCACAAATCTTACGGTTAGATCTAACACCTCAGGTAAAAATTTATATTTACTTTTTAATTTGTTTTTTGAAAACAAAATACCTTCAAAATTAAAATCAAATTTTTCTTTATTAGACTTATTTACAAAAACTCCTTGAATTTTTGGTGATTTATCAGTAACTATAATTTCACATGAATCATCAATCTTTATATTACTATAAATTTCCACCTCTGTATTTAAATCAAAATACAGTTTATTCCTAACATCAATGTTTATAATATTATATTTATGGTCTTTAATATATTCCGAACTTTCTAATAGAAAATTTTTAATAAAATCTTCTCTTGAACAATTCTTTAAATTATCTATATCACACAAATTTATATCCATGCTTTCCAATTCAAATCCTTTGTAAGATAGATAATCCTTTAATAATTTTAAATATTGCTCATTATACATAAAATATATTTTTTCTTTATAATCATAAATTCTTAAATCTTCAAAATATGTATTTTGAATTTCATTACTAAAAATCCTTTCATATAAATTAGAGAAGTCATTGTTCAAGTTAAAATAAAAATCATCACTTAACATTTTAAGTTTACCATCAACAAAACCTTTAACTTGTAAATCAAATAAATAATTTTCAATTCTATTCTTATCAACAATTTTATATTCAGTTAGTTCATTATTATTTCTTACTTCAAAGAAAATCTCATACTGACGAACAAAGTATGATAAAGCTCCACTTTTTCTGTCATAAAAGTTTAGTTTTTTCTTTACCTTTTTGCTATTTAATCTTAAGTTATAATTTTCAAAATTTTGAGAAAAATCGTTAATATTATTGACTTTTAATAAATCATTAATATTAACCTTTAAATTAAAATTTTCTCTTTTATTTAATTTACTATTTACAAAATCTAAAGTAGCTTTTGTACTTAAAATTTCTTCCAAACTTATTTCTTTCAGCTTTTTAGAAATAGCCTTTTCTTTTGAATTTTTATGATTATGTGTATTGAGTGTTCTATGATAAATTGAAAAAAATGCAACTACAACTAGAGAAAATATCAATAAAACAATTGGCATAATATAAGATTTTCGTTTCATATCAATTTTCTCCAGTCAAATATTCAAATTTTTTATTTTTTAAAAAAACATATTTACTATATTCTCTCCCGTTAAAAGAAATTTTTAAAACCAAGTAATCTTCAATATTCTCCACATCAAAATAATCTATATCTTTTATCAACAAATTATTTCCATAATATGTTGAATTTAAAATATCTTTAGATATTCTGCGTATTTCATACTTATCTCCATATTTTACTTTTTTATATGCTATTTCATTTACCTTAGATATTGTATGATTTGAACTTTCACTTAAAAAAGAATTATATCTATATCTTTTTATCTCAATTCCATCTGTATTAACTTTAGTTTCTACAGAATCTGCAATTTCATTTTCCATATAACTCATTGCATAATTTATCTGCTCCAATTTTGAGTAATTTTTCCTTTGGTTTAAATTTACAAAATATGTCCCATAAAAAATATGCACACAACAAATTATGATAACACTCGAAACTGCAATTGTAATCAAAAGTTCTAACAACGTAAATGATTTTAATTTATTTGGATACATAAAATTCATATAATTTCTCCATATTATCTTTTAAAAAAATCTTTATATTGTACAATTCGCCTAAATCGGAAACCTTAATTTCATATTTACTCATATCCACTTCTTTTAAAATTGGTTTATTAGTTTTAATATTATTTCTTATAAGTTCTATTGTATTTTCAATATCTGATAATTTGCTATTATTTTTTATATTCATATTCTGAATTTGTAAAAAATTATTAATTCCTGATATTATATAAATACTTATAACTGATAGAATAAAAATCGCAAAAATACATTCTATCAATGTAAATGCCTTATTTTTTAAAAAGTTATTTTTCATTTTTAATCACATTAACAAAACCTGTTACCGGTCTTATTCTAATTTCATAATTTTCTTTTTCATATGAAAACTTAAAAGTTTTTCCCTCACTTGGAATTCCATTTGTATTAAATTCCAATTTAATACTATTCAATATTTTCAAATTTTTACAATGAATTTTTTTCAATACAGATTCTCCTGATGAAATATTAAAAGTTCCATTTTCAGAATCGGATTTTAAAACAACAATTTTTCTATTTTCTATAGAAAAGACTTTTGCATTTTCAATACTTTCTGCTATTAAATTTAACTCTTCATGCGCAATTGTTTTTTTATTATTTACAAAATTAACTCTAATAACTATAACCATAACAGAAATTATAGCTAAACAGACAATCAATTCTATGAGAGTAAATGATTTTCTCTTAATCATCTTTTTCTACTGTAGGTGTCACTACAACATCACCGTTTTTTATTTCAACTTTATAAACCGTTCCTTTTATAGATTTTGGCAATTTAGGGATTTCCTTTATGTATTTTTTACTTACCAATTCCTCAGTTATATCTTTATCAGATTCAACTTTTTCTTCTGATAAATATCTAAGTCCTGCCACTTCTAAAACCTTAACATTTGCAGAATGAGCAGTTTTATCAGCTTTAACTCTTGAATTGTTATATCTAGGAACTGCTATCAAAATCAAAATTGCAAGTATCGCTATGACAACTAAAAGTTCAATAAGTGTAAATGCTTTTTTCTTCAATTTTTTCATTTTAAATCCTCCTAAAAACAAATAAATAATTAATTAATTATTAAATAACTTTTACAATAAACTAATCTAATCAAAAAGTTAATTGCATCACATTTATACAACCTCACAATCTCAAAAATTGGTAAAAAAATTGCAGGAAAACTCCTGCAATTAATTTTAATTTGACCAATTTCCGTTAGTAAATACAGGAACTTCTTCTCCAGATTCAGTTATTCCAACTATATTTAACGTTTCATCTCCAACCATAAAATCAACGTGAACCAAACTATCATTAGCTCCTCTTTCTTTAAGTTCTTCTTCTGTCATCTTTTCTCCATCCTTTAAACAAGTTGGATAAGCTCTACCTAAAGCTAAATGGCAAGATGCATTTTCATCATAAAGAGTTTCAAAGAACATTGTATTTGTATTTGAAATTGGAGAATCAAAAGGTACTAAGGCAACTTCTCCTAAAGATAAAGCACCCTCATCAGTTTCTAATAGAGATTTTAAAACTCCGTAACCCTTTTTTGCCTCATAACTAACAACTTTTCCATTTTTAAATTCTAACTTAAATTCATCAATTATATTTCCATTATAATTTAAAGCCTTTGTACTATAAACAACACCATTTATTCCATCTTTATGTGGAAGAGTAAATACTTCTTCTGTAGGCATATTTGCAGTAAAACTAATTCCTTTAGAATTAAATCCACTACCCGCAGCATTCCAAACATGATTTTTTGGTAATTCAATAGTTAAATTAGTACCTTTTTTACTGGAATATTTTAAATATTTAAATTGCTTTTCATTCAAATATTTAGCTCTTCTACTCAATTCATTAATATGTTCTTTCCAGCCCTCGATAGAATCTCCTTCTCCTATTCTAGTCGTATAAAATATTAGTTCCCAAAGTTTTTCTACAGCCTCTTTTTCAGTAAGTTCAGGAAAAACAACTTTTGCCCAAGCTGGAGTAGGTGCTCCTACAACACACCAAGAATTTTTATCTGACATAAGAGATGTTGAAAAATATTTCATAGCTTTAGAATTTGCAATACTACTTGCTTTAATTTTTTCAATATCCAATCCATCTAAATTATTTGGATCATTTCCAACAACAGAAATAAACACTGCATCACTGTCAATATAATCAGTATATTGATCTACAGTCCATTTTTTAACTTCTGATAGAGTTTCGATGCTTGCATATTCAAACTTACGTCTTGTTACAATGTCATCTCTCCAAATAACATCAACATCTCCTGCACCGGCTTTATACGCTTCTTCTGTTAAAGAGCGAACGAAATCTTTTGCTTCAATATTTGCCCTTATAATTACCATTTGACCTTTTTGAACATTAGCTCCTATCTTAATGATAGTCTCAGAATATTTCTTTAATTTTTCTTTAAATTCCATAACACACTCCTTAATATATTTTATAGATTTATTATACACCTTTTTAATAAAAATGCAAACCTTAACAAAATAACAAAATTTTTAATTAAAAAGAAATTTACATACCTCAAAAACTGTAATACCATTCATTATTAAATTACATATAAAATGTGCGGTCATTGGAACATAAATATTTTTCGTTTTTATATATGAAATACTAAATGGCAAAGTCCATATCATACATAAGAATATTCCCCACAATGTTAAGGAATGTTCTAAAGCATATAAAAACATTGATAACAAAGTAGTAAATGCCAATATCTTATTATTCTTAAAAGAAATTAAATTTTTTCTGAAAAATGTTTCCTCAACAATCGGCGGAAAAATTATTGTTGATAAAATTAATAAAACTAATTTTATCCAATTATCAGCTCTCAATAAAATTATTCCCTTATTAAAATTAGGAAATATATTTTCTAAAATAATAGTAAAGTAAAATGCAACAGAAAGAAATACTACTGTTAAAATTACTTGTACAAAAAATTTTTTCCCACTTTTTATAGCATTATACCATTCTTTTATAGAAAAATCTTTTCTTATATAGAAATAGATAGCTAATAACAAATAAAAGCAAAAATTTGTATAAATATAAAATTGTTTCTCTACAATAAAACACGATAATACAAATAAAATTTCTATGAAAATAGGAATAAAATTGTCTTTTACATATTTAGTTTTCATTATTACATTTTCCTTAAGTTTTTTAACTACTAATTTTGTTTCTTCTAATCACCTAACAATATTATATCACGAAATTAAATCTAGCAAAATAATTTATAAGTTTAATCTGCAATTAACTAAAAAATAATGTAAAAGAAATTTTCAATTATTTCAATCGTAATATAAAATACAAATTATTTACCTAACGGTAATTAATATTTTTAATAAAATAACTGCATTTGTATTTGTTTCATAAAAAACATAACTATTTTCAGCCACAATGTTATTATTTTTTAATACTTTATTTTCTGGAAAATGAATTATGTTTATAGAAAAAATTTTTTAATATCTCAGCTGTTAATGCGTATAGTAATGAAACGCCAAGTAAAGATATCAATATCTTGATAGGCAAAGCTATTAATCCTAAATATGAACTTATTGGACTATATATAATCACAAACAAAACTACAGCTACCCCCATTATAGCAATCAACAATTTGTTGCTTGGCTTACTAGCAAAAACCGGCCTTGCTGTTCTAACAATAAGCATTACCACCATAGCAGAAATAATGGATTCTAATAACCATCCAGTATGAAATAACCTTTCATCAGCCTTGAAAATAAAGAGTAATAATGCAAAAGTTATATAGTCAAACACTGAAGAAATAATACCAAATAAAATCATAAACTTCTTTATAAACTTCGTATCCCATTTAACAGGACTCTTTAACCAATCTTCATCAACAGAGTCTGAAGCAATTTGTAGTGAAGGAAAATCTGTTAATAGATTTGTCAAAAGAATTTGCTTAGGCAATAAAGGTAAAAAACTCAAAAATAAACTTGCTCCTGCCATTGAAAACATATTGCCAAAATTTGCACTTGTGGCTACAAATATATATTTTAAAGTATTAATAAATGTCCTTCTACCCTCGCTTATACCTGATACCAACACATTTAAACTATTATGTAATAGTACTATAGAAGCTGCATCTTTAGCTGTATCAGCAGCAGTATTTACAGATACTCCAACGTCTGCTTGCTTTATGGCAGGAGAATCATTAATACCATCTCCCATATATCCTACTATTTCTCCTGCCTGTTTATATGCCATAATTATTTTTTCTTTTTGATTAGGACTTATTTCAGCAAAAATATCTATATCTAAAACTTTCTTATTAAGCTGACTTATAGAATATGAATCTAGTTCTTCTCCTAATAAAATCTTTTCAGGATTAAGTCCAATTTGACTACCTATATTTTTAGCTATAAGACTGTTATCTCCTGTAATTATTTTTAGAGAAACTCCCAATTTATTCATTTCGGCAACAACATCTTTTATATCGTCTTTTAATGGATCCATAAATAGTAATAGACCTACAAATACCATATCTTCAGCTCTTTGATTTTTAGTTTCTATATCATCTTCTATAAATTTATAAGCAACACCTAAAATTCTATAACCTTGACTTGAATATTTATCAAATAAATCTAATATATGTGTCCTAACTTCTTCAATATCTCCACTACTCTTATCTGATTTTTCATAAGTTTTGCATATATTCAGTACGCCTGTTAATGCCCCTTTTGTAACCATTATATTTCTACCATCAAAATCCAAGTCGGTTTTTACAACTACACTTAAAAGCTTACTTTCAAAAGAGTAAGGTATTTCAAATATTTTTTCATATTTAGAAAAATCATTTTTATTTGCTTCTAAAATAGCTTGGTCAATAGGATTCGTATATCCTTCTTGAAAATATGAATTTATGGATGCTAATTTGCTTACATTATCTGATTTTTCACCATTACAATCTAAAGCAGAATCAAGCTTTACTCTTCCTTGAGTTATTGTTCCTGTTTTATCAGAACACATTACAGTCATTGAACCGAAGTTTTCAATGGCATTTAATTTCTTTACTATAACACCTTGTTCTGACATTCTCTTAGCACCTTGTGATAAGTTTACGCTTATAATAGCAGGTAGCATTTGAGGAGTTAATCCTACTGAAAGAGCTAATGCAAACATAAAAGATTCTAAAAAAGATTTATTCAGAATTATATTAAATAAGAATATAATACCAATTAATAAAGTTGTAACATGAAGTATCAAGTTACCAAAATCTCTTATACCTTTTTCAAAGTCTGTATCAGAATCTTTTTTATCCAAAGATAAAGTAATTTTTCCAAACTCTGAATCTTTGGCTAGATTTACTATTACTGCCATACCTGATCCACTTATGACATGAGTCCCCATCCAAAGTGAATTTTTCCTATCAGAAAGTCCCGTATTGGCAGGTAACTTTTGTATAACTTTTTCAACAGGGAAAGTTTCACCAGTTAAACTTGATTCATCCATTGAGAGCGAATTTTCTTCTATAAGTAGACAATCAGCTGGTATCATATCTCCGGTTTTTACATTTATTATATCCCCTATTGCCAACATTGCATTGTCTATTTCTTCAAATTTTTCATCTCTCAAAACAGAAGATTTTACGCTTACAGAAGAAAGAAGTTTTTTTACTGCATTATTAGCTTTACTTTCATGACTATAACTCAAAAATGCAGAAATTATAATAATGATTAGAATAATAATACCATCAGAATAATCTTTTAAAAACATAGATAATATTGCTGCAAAAATTAATATCATAATTATAGGATTTTTGAATTGATTTATGAATGTGCTTAAATTTGAAGATGATTTCTTTTCTTCAAAAATATTTTGTCCATATTTATCAATTCTTTCTTCTGCTTCTTTACTTGATAATCCAGATTTATTAGTTTTTAATCGTTTTAATATATCATCTAAATCATAAGACCAGAATTCTTTCATAATATCCTCCTTGTTATATTTTAAACATATTACTAAAAAGAGTGGTATAGTATGCTTTTAAAGCAACTCTTGTCAACTTTTAAAATTAAAGAATTACTATATAATGTTAAAATTAACCTAATAAATAACATCAAAAAAATATGTAAAAAATTAAACTATAATTTTAACAAAATCAATAAAGCATCATACTGCTCATTCTCCTAAAATGTGTGAATAATTTTGTGTATAGATTCTTTTAATGTATATAAAATATATTACTTATAAATATTTTTTAGGACAGATATTTTAAATCCATCTTGATTTATATGTTATCATAGCTACCTTTAAATTTCAACTTATTTTACTAAAATTTTTAAAATATTAAGACCATTTTTATTGTAGCTGTATCACTAAAAAATTTGAGAATTACTGTCATAGAGATGCAAAAAAATGGTTTGTCTATCTTTAGTCTTAACGGTGATTCTCTTACTTTTTTGAGTTTAGTTACTAAGATTAGAAAGTAAAAATTAAAAAATGCAATAAAAAAGTTAAGGAGTATTATTAAACTTTACTCCCTAACCTTAGTTACTAAATTAGTATTTTATTTAACACCCTTTAATGCAACCCCATTAACATATAAAGTATATCCATTACTTATTACATTTTCAGGATTTCCATTAAATTCTGTAACATAACTATCTCCAGTTAATGTCCATGTACTAGAACTATCAAGTGTTACAGATACTTTTCCTACATCTGTTGATATAGAACTACCTTCTGCATTTGTTATTTTTCCATCTATATAACCATCAAAAGTAGAATTATCAGATATTTCTAGTGTAAGACTTGAATCGCTACCAACCTTAATTGCTCCTGTAAGTTTTTGTGAAGAGGCTTTTAATGTTGCAATATTACTTCCTCCACTCCAACCATCAGCACATACAGATAACAAAATATTTTCTGAATCTTGATTATCAATTTTTACATCTTTTAATGTAATAATTGAATTAGTATTAGTTACATGAAATACATGTCCACTTTTACCAGTTAGACTTCCACCATTCATAGTAAATTGGCTTGTACCACTTGCAGCATCACCAGACATTGATTGGTAAATCATTATACTATCTAAAAACTTTGCATTTCCATTTCTTTTAGTGTTATTTGCAGTTAAATTAGAATTATTCAAAGTAATTGAATTTAATCCTTCAATACAAACTCCTTCTGAAAGATTTGAAGTTAAAGTTGAATTTGATACTGTAATATCAGCTGTTGAATAAATTGCAGGAGAGCCTAACCCATTAGAAGTGTATGTTCCTCCATCAACAACTACTGTTCCACCACCTCTGTCAGTTCTTATTGCAGCTGATGATTGACCGCTAGTAGTAATATCTAAGTCGTAAGCATAAGTTGTCCCACCACCTGTAGTCATAATACCACCGGATCCTCCACCAGTTGTTACTATCTTGGTATCACGAATAGTTACTGTAGTTCCATCACCTTCAGCACCATTATTTCCACCATTTCCTCCATAACTGAAAACTCCATTAGCACCATTTGCACTAGTATTAACAGAACCACCTGTTATAGTTGTCTTAGAACCATCTTTAACTAAAATACCTGCATTCAATCCATAGAAATTACTATTATCTCCACCATCAGAATCTCCAGATTTTGTAACTGTTGGATTATTGATTGTAACTTCTTCTGATGTTTTTATAAGCAGAGCATTCTCATCACTATTTGTACTAGAGTAAGTTTTATCTGTTTGAGTTTCACTAGAAGAAATCTCTACTGCTCCAGTATAAGTAATATCTGAACTACTTTGTCCTGGAGGACCGCCTCCTGGACCTCCACCACCATCAGGTGGAGTACCATTTTCATTTTTTACTGCCTCTTCAGTGTTGTTTGTTGATGTTTTTATATTATAGGCATATAACCCAAAGCCACAAGCTGTTGCTAATAAAATCGCAACCAAACTTATTAATTTCTTATTTCTAAACTTTTTCATAATATTTACCTCCTTATCTTTTATGAGTTTATTATAAAGCAGTTTTATTGAAATAAGATTGAAATTTTTAATTTTTTATAAAAAATTTAATAATAAGTTTAAATTTTCCATTTTTTGTTAAAACCTCTATATTTCCACCATGTTTTTCGATAATAGCTTTTGCGATAGAAAGACCTATCCCATAATGTAAATCTTCACTATTTCTAACTTCATCAACTCTATAGAATCGATCAAAGATATGATTAAGTTTTTCTTGTGGAATTTCATAACTATCATTTATTACATTTAATTCAATAGTGTTATTCTTTCTTTTTAAATTGATATTAATATCTTTTCCTGAAGAATAGTTTATAGCATTATCTAACAAGATAGATATAAGTTGTTTAAGTTGTGTTTGATTTCCTATTAGATGCACTTCTTCATCAATATCTATTATAAATTCTTTTCCTTTCTCAAAAGAATAGCTTTCAAAAACTAATATTTCTCCTAAAACAATCCTAGAAAAATTGATATTTTCCATGGAAAGACTCAAATCTTCTGCATGTGATAAATCTAAAAGTTTTTTTATAAGAACACCCATTCGCTCATTTTCATATTTAATATTTTCAAGCCATTCATTATTACCAATTTCTCGAGAAAGTAATTCTGTATTTGTTCCTATAATTGCAACTGGAGTTTTTAATTCATGACTTGCATCAGATATAAATTGTTTCTGTTTACGATTGTTTTCTTCAAGAGGTTTTATAATACGTTTTGATAATGGTAATGATAATAAAAACATTCCTATAATTGAAGTAAATCCTACAATCAAAACATATCGAAGCATAGTTCTTAATCCAGCTTCTGAAACAGTATTATCCATAAATGCAACAAGAGTATATCCATTCTTATCTTTTACCACATAAGATAAGTTACTAGTTCTTCCAGAATGTTTTTTTTCATCTAAAATGCTCTTTGCAATCTGTGTCAGTTTATCATTGTTATACAACTCTTTATTTCCATTATCTACAGCAAGTACTGAACCATTGTTTGAAATTGCAACCGAATAAAAAGTTGACAATTGATAATCTGAATTTTTATTAGGATTTTTTTCTAACTCTAAATCTTTTCTATTTCTATTTTTTTCTTTATTATCTATGGAATAATCCTCAACATATCGTTCTAACATATCTAAATTTTTTTGTCTAATCTCTCTAAAACTAGCTAACAAAATTACAGACAAAGTTACTGCAAATAAGATAATAATCGAGCCCATAATTGATAATATTATCTTTTTTCTAGATTTACTAAACATCTTTTTCCCTCAATTCATATCCTAAACCACGAACAGCTTTAATTTCTACTTTTGAGCCTACAAATGCAAGTTTCTTTCTTGTAAATGACATATATACTTCCACATTATTATATTCAGTTTCACTTTCAAATCCCCATATTTTCACTGCAAGTTGCTCTCTAGTCATAATTTGACCATTATTATTAAACATATACTCTAAAATTCTCAACTCTTTTTCGCTTAATCTAACATTTTGAGCTGTAATATCACAATTTAACATTGCAGTTGCTTTATCTATAGTAAGATCTCCATAATTTAAAATATCTTCTTGAAATGAAGAAGAACGTCTCCCCAATGCACGAATCCTAGCTAATAGTTCTTTAGTTTGAAATGGTTTTGTTAAATAATCATCAGCACCACTATCAAGCCCTTCAACTTTATCATCCAACTGACTCTTTGCAGTTAACATAAGAATTGGAGTCTTAATACCATTTTTTCTCGCTCTTCTTGCAACTTCAAATCCATTCATTTCTGGCATCATAACATCAAGTACGGCAATATCATATATTCCACTTTCTAGAGCCATAAGTGCAGAATCACCATCCTCCATATGATCTACATCATATTTCTCTTGCTTCAACAATTCTACAAGTGCCCTTGCCATCCTTTTTTCATCCTCAGCTAAAAGTATTCTCATTCTATCACCGCCTTTTCATTCCTCAAAAAAATAATTACTAAAACGAAAAATGAATAAAAGAGAAAATTTTACTAATTTTCTCTATATTATTTCTATTAATACTATTTAATTTATTATACTTTAAGAATAATCGTTAAAATTATCTTCTATTAATTCATAATCAATAGATGACTGTAAATTTCCTAATTGATCTTTCCAGGAATCAGAATTAATTCTTATTTTTTTAAATCCTAATAGTTCGTAAATATGCTGAGCCCTTTTATTATTAACATTAGTATCTAAAATAATCACTTTAAAACCCATAGTAAACAGCTCTTTTATAAAAAGACTTAAAATCACTCTCCCTAGTCCTTTTTCATGATAGTTAGGATTACATATTTTAATGCTAATTTCTACTTTGTAATCTTGTATATTTCGATAATTCATTTCTCCTATTGGCATATTATCATATTCAATTATAAGTGTACGTCCATTTTCATCACTTTCTTGTAAAATTTGGCTCTTGATTTTATCTAAAGTCATACCTAATCCATTTGGAAATCCAGCATGAGCCATAACTTTACCATCATTCCACCATTCAGCAAGTTGCTCACAATCTGTTATAACAGAATTTCTAATACGAATTCTATCTTTACTAATATCCATTAATTTTCCTCAAAATATTTCTTTTTTAATATTATTCCCACTCTTCTTTTTACACTGTTCACTATATTCAAAAGTGTTCAAAATGCAGAGGTTTAATTTATTGCATACTGGGAAATTCGTTCCATTTCAGCTTGTTTTTGAATTATTTTGCCCATCCCAGTCCCAGTTCCAGAAAAAATTCCTATCCCCACTAATATAATGTTCACACCCTTTAGTTTTGAATAAAATAACTGAAATAACTTTCAGCTAAATAAACCAAGGCATAAAATGAGGAACTACATCATTCATGTTTTGTACTCTTTCTGAACAATATTCAAATTGTTTTTTATTTCTATTCTCTGATATATATTTAAACAGATCATCTTTTGCTTCAAAGTAGTTCTCTTGATATATAAATAATGCAGGTATCCCAGCTTCTTCAGGATTGTTAGCAAATAATAATAATGAAAGCAAGCCATCGCAATATCCCAAATTATAGAATGCTTGAGCGTAATTCCCTTCTAATATACGCTTATCATAATAACTCTCGTAAGATTGAATTCTAGGCTCAAAGTAACCAGGAATCAAATATTCTCCATTGCTTCTATGTGCAACACATCTTTCCAAAGCATGAATAAATGCATCTTGATAAGCTATTGATAATAGTAATTCAGGAAAAGTTTTAATCTCATCTCTATAAGTATTTGATTCAAAAAGCTTCATATGCTCTTCTTTGATAAAATACAAAAGTTCTTCTGCATAATCATAAATATCACTTGAAACAAGCCTTCCTTCTGCTATTAATATATTGTTTAATTGGTGAATAAAATAAGTTCCATCAGTAATAATGGGGATTAATCTTGAGTCTGCGTTTTCTTTCCATTTTTCATCAATTGTGACTAAATAAAATTGATTGCTAAAATCCCCCATCTTTTCAGACAATATATCTAACAACCTATTAAGATCCTCATCTCCAAAGGAAAAACCAATAAAGACAACAGTATTACTCGCCAGAATAGTTTTTAGTCTATCTCCTATTAAATCCTTAGAAAGTCTACTATATGATTTCTGATAATCTTTTTCGGTAGCTACTATTGATCCAACATTATTAATTGATCCGTGTATTTTAAACACTCTTTTTTTAAACACATTCCATAAAGCAACATCGGTATCATTAATTACGGGAATACAATTACAATAATCTTCAAAATAGGTATCCCAATTTGTTGTAATTATCGTTTCAATGAAAGGATTTGCAGCAACTTCTCTATGAAAACTAGTAGCTGTATTTAATAATTGAGGAAAAGAATCTATGAAATCAAATTTTTCTTTGATTTTATTTAGCAGTTTCCGACGACCATTGGGGAATGTATCAATATATAAACTCATTAGCCTAGAAAAGCTAGTGTCTAAATCAACTTTCTTATTTGTCTTATATTCTATCTCACGTAAAACATTGGTATAAAATGATTCAGGGTAAACGGATTTTGACTCTGTGCTTATTCCTGCACCACAAAAAAGAACTAAATTGTTTTTCAAAACGGACTCAACAATCTCTTCAGGCATATCAAAATTTTTATTATTTTTACAAATCATACATTCACAAGGTTCATTCACTTTCAAACTTTATTCTCCTATTCTCTTCATTTACATCAATTGAATAAAAATACAAGTGATAATATTTTACTAACTTTCTTCTCTTTACTGTCATACTCCCACTTTTCTTTTTATACTGTTCACTATATCCAAAAGCGTTCCAAATACAGTTTTTTTGTTTATCGCATACTGGGAAATTCGTTCCATTTTTGCTTGTTTTTTGATTATTTTACACATCCCAGTTCCAGAATTTTTAAAAACTACTCATTCTTTATTTCATCACACCATTTGTCCAATTCTTCTCTAATATCACCAAGATGTGCAATTACATGCATATCATTAAGTAAATACATAAAGCAAAGTATATCTTTTGCAGTTCTAACTTTTTCATCATCTGAAATAACTGTAAAAAAATCCAATCTACCACTACGTATTTCTTCCTCTTTATGACTTCCACCATGTAAAATCAGTCGATACATCAGATTTCTGAAATAATTTTGATATCCGATATCCAATTTATTAATAATATTTCTGTCTGTTGAAACTTCTACTATACCCTTTTTATATTCAAATGTAGAAAAAGCTTCCAATACTTGTCTCATAATATTTCCAATCAATATACTATTATCAGAACATCCTTCAATAGAATAATCATAAATCATTTTCATCATTTCCGTATATTCGTGTCTCTTTTTATATTGGAACTCCATCAAGTTACATTTCTTTAATTCAAATAAGTTAAATACTGTTCTATTTTTCCCATAAGTATCATTAAATTCATTTTGAAGTTCCTCAAGTATCTTTTCTATATCAAAAAAGGTCAACAAATCATGCGTTAATATAATTGCTTTTGAATTTAAATTCCCATTAAGAAATTGTGATAGCTTTACTTTTAAAAATGATAAAATCCCTATTTTATTCTCAAAATCATAGCTTGATACCGGATCATCAATTATAATTAAACATTCATCTTTAAAAGCATTTTTATCGTCTTTTCCCTGAAGCATACTTGCAAAAAAATAACAAAGACCAATTATATTTCTTTCGCCAACAGAAATATTAGATGGCAAAACTGGTTTTCCATTAGATAATAACTTATATTTGTCATTTTCAACAATTATTTCTAATCTTCCTTTAGAAAAGAAAATATATTTTAATCCCTTGTTTATCAAGTCAACAGCTATATCTATATTCTTTCGCTCAGCTTCTAATTTTTTACACAATGACAATTTCTCATCCACTAATTTATTAGCATCTTGCTCTTCGATTGATAGTTTTTCATACTCACTATATTGGGCAAGGTATCTATTATAATCATCCACAATATCATAATATGCAATTTCATTGTTAATAGAAACTAACCTATCAATAATTGGTTTTGTATTAACTATGTTCTTATTGTACTCGTCCCTTTCTTTATCAAGATTTTTTAATGATTTTTCTAATTCAATAAGCAAAAAGGTAATATCTATAATATCATCATAAATACAAGTGTACGGTGAATTAATTTTTTTCTGAATTACACTATTATTTTCTTGTATGCTACTATTTATTTTATTCAATAACTCAGAACTTTCCATGCAAGAGTTTAATTTTATAAACGGTGTAAAATCAAAATTTATTTCCTCTAATAAAAATCCTGAAAGCTTTCTACAATGTTCCTTAACAAAATCCGACAAAATACTTTGAATTTTAGCCACCAAATCAACTTTATAATCATCTGAAATATCTTGTAAACAAAATGGGCAGTATTGAACCTCATCGTTGCCAAAATAGTCAAGCTGTTTTTGAAGAAAATCTTTTTCTCCAGTTTCAACTAATTTGAGTAAATACTTTTCTCTTTCACTTAAAAGAGGCTTCTCCATAGTTTCTTCTAATAATTTGCTTATTGCACTATAGTTAAAATTTATATACGCATCAGGAATTTTTATAATTTCCTTTATTATTTTTCCAGAACCTTGTTTAGCTTTTTCCAGTTCTCGCATTTGTTCTTCAAAATCAATAAGTAGTTCTGATCTTGATTTAGATGCAGTAATATTCACAAATTCTAAATATTTATCTTTTGGAACATTAGCGTTTCTACGCAATTCTTTTATTCTCCGTTCTCTACCTGCCCATCCATCATCATTTTTTAAAGTCATACACATTTTTTCTTTATAATAATATGGTGATTTAAGGTTTGTAACATCCTTATACTCCTCTATTTTTTGTTTAATTTCAACTTGATTATCTTTTGCTTCAGATAACTGTTCTGTTGCTTGCTCAATTTTAACTGTCAAATCCGCTTTTTCACCTAGCATTATAATTGAGCCTAACCCTTCCTCTTGTATTTTGACTTTGTCATTTACAAAATCTTCATTAAACACAAAAATAACCTTATCTCCAGAATCATTTATTGAAATTTCATGTGAATCATTATCATATAAACTTGCAGTTTCAATATTTAAAATATCTTCCCCTTTTACTTTTTTGAAGGCATTAGAAATAGTACTCTTACCGGATCCATTTCTTCCATAAACCAATGTCACTTTTGCAATTTTATCTTTAGGACTATTAAACAAATTTACCTCTGTCTGATTTACAAAATTAGCACCTTTTAATTTTATACCTTTTATTTGCTCTAACATAAAACATCTCCACTTTGCTTATTTTTACTCTTATTTTCACTATAGTAAAAAAATATATTAGTCTATCTATTACCATTGTCCTTTACTATTTTGTTAATGAAATAATCATCTTCATGAATTTTAATATCTTTAAAAAATGCTCTTTTTTCGCCTTTTGAAAGGCTACTGCTAATCATCTTTAAAATTTGCCTTTCTTCCCATTTATCTGCGCGATAATAATAATCTCTAATTTCAAGCAATTCTCCTCTCGATAGCTTTCCATCTAAAGATTCCAATAACGCTCTTCCAATATAATCTCCCGAATTTCTCTTCAAATTTCTAAACGAATTTAACAAAATTTCTTTATTTTCAAATAAAGAAGTAGAATATATTCTTACTAAATATACTTGAATATATTCTGGTACATCCACATTTGTCATCCATTCTTCAAAATCATTTTGAATTTTAGCTAAATCTTCCTTACTAATACCTTCGCATTTTATTACAGCATCAATAAAATACGGTATAAATTGAGGATACTTTTTTAATATGTTAGGAAGTTCCGTCAATCTTCCATATTCTTCTTTTGCAATTATAGTACGTATAATCGTGGTAATTGCTTTTTCTTCAATCAGCATACTATTATTAGCATCATTAATAAGCTTATCCAAATCATTCTCTTTTAATTTTTCTATTTCTACATTAGATAGTTTTCTAAATTTGCTGGGAATAAGACCTGAATAACCTCTTATTATTTTAGGAAGATTTGGATGCTCATCATCAACTTCGTCAAAAGTAACATCATTTTGAATATTATTCACATTACTACTAAGATTTTGTTTGTTATAATTGGAAATATCTTTAACTTTAGTTTTTTGAGTATTTAAAAACATACCTTCTTTGCTTAATTTCAATGTTAGTAGAGCAAGATTGCTGTAAGCTTCAAATGCATTTTTAGCAAAAATCCTATAATCATCCACAAATCGGCAGAAGTCAATTCCTTTTGAGATAAGATAGTTATCAACTTCGATTAAAGCAACCTCTGCAAGTATCCTTGAAGCATTAGAACCAACAGGTAACCCATAAGAATCTCTATTTGCCCAATACAGTAATAATTCATTAATTAAAGATATTATATCCACATCAATTTTTGGATTAGATCTTAAAATAGATTCAATTCTATGAATGTTCAATCTATCATAAAAGTTTGATATATCACACTCTACTGCAACTTTATTTTTAGTATATTTGCTTTTTTCTAAGGTTCTTTGTCTAAAAGCAGTGTAATGAAATTTGCTATCAAAAAGTTTGTCTTTGAAACTCCCAAATCTATAGGAAAAGACTCTGTCCTTACTCTTGTTTATTCTCATTTTTTCTATCTCGTCAGCGATACTAATAACCAATGTTAAATATACAATTTCATCATAAACGTCAATTAAAGCACATTTCCTATAATCCGACAAACTCTTCTTTGGTACCAATACATGTCCTAATTTGTGAACCTTTAATTCTGAAAATTTATTTTCTTGAATAGAAGAGCAAATCATACTGCATAGTTCTTCTCTCACATCCTCATCTTTTAAATAATCAATTTCAAAAGCCCGATTAAACAATTCTACATCTGTCGTTCCTTCATACAATATGTTATCTATGGCTCTAAAACATGCTTTTCGTAATATTTCTTTCTTTAACATATATTTCTAAAATACCTCCTCAAGCAGTATCAACTATCATTTTTCGCATCATCCATATGCTCTATGTTATTCAATATAGCTCGTCATTTTTATCTAATGATTCTTGCAGAGATGCTACTAACAGTTAAGTCATCATCCTATCCCATTTAGGTAACTAAATCCAAACCACACATCTTTATCTTCATGTGTTGTTATGCTTTACTAGCTTCTCTTAAAATCACAAAGCAAGTCATTTCCATTAACATATACTCCCACTCACTTTCGTCTCCTGACCCTTGCTGTAGGTAGCCTCGCGAACGACGGGAGCGAGGCTACTCCCACTCAATTGTTGCTGGTGGTTTGCTTGTTATGTCATAGACAATTCTGTTTATATTTTCTACTTCGTTTACTATTCTTACGGAAACTCTGTCCAATACTTCATAAGGGATTCTAGCCCAATCAGCTGTCATAAAGTCTGTTGTTGTAACTCCTCTTAACGCTAGAGTGTAATCATATGTTCTAAAGTCCCCCATTACTCCAACTGTTTTGTTGTTTGTAATAACTGCAAAATATTGACTTATATTTTTATCTTCTCCTGCTTTTGCTATTTCTTCTCTAAATATTGCATCTGCATTTCTTAGTATTTCTAATTTTTCTTCTGTTACTTCACCCATTACTCTTATTCCCAAACCTGGTCCTGGGAATGGTTGTCTGAAAACTAAATATTCAGGCATTTTAAGTTCTAAACCTAATCTTCTTACTTCATCTTTGAATAAGTCTCTTAAAGGTTCTATTAAATCTCTAAAATCTACAACATCAGGAAGTCCTCCTACATTGTGATGTGATTTTATAACTTTTGCATCTCCAAGTCCTGATTCAATAACATCCGGATATATTGTTCCCTGTGCTAAGTAATCTACTTGACCAATTTTTTTAGCTTCATCTTCGAAAACTCTAATAAATTCTTCTCCAATTATTTTTCTTTTTTGTTCAGGATCTGTTACTCCTTTTAGCTTTTCTAAAAATCTGTCTTTTGCATTTACTCTTACAAAATTTAATTCATCATTTTTAAAGGCTTCTTCTACTTCATCACCTTCATTTTTTCTCATAAGTCCAGTATCAACAAACACACAAGTTAATTGGCTTCCAATAGCTTTTGAAAGTAAAGATGCACAAACAGAAGAGTCAACTCCTCCTGAAAGAGCTAATAAAACTTTTTTATCTCCCACAGTTTGTTTTATTTTTTGTATTTGTTCATTCATAAAGTTTTGCATTGTCCAATCACCACTTGCATTACAAATATCGTAAAGGAATGATTTTAATAATTCTTTTCCTTCTTCTGAGTGATTAACTTCAGGATGATATTGAACTGCATAAATTTTCTTTTCTTCATTTTCTATTCCAGCATAAGGACATGTATCAGTATGTTGAATACAGTCAAATCCTTCAGGAAGTTTTACAACTTGATCTTGATGACTCATCCAAACAGTTGTTTCAGATTTCATATTTGAAATAAGTTTTGAATTTTTATCTTTGATGCACAAAGTTTTTCCAAATTCCTTTTTGTCAGCTTTTTCGACAACTCCACCAAATGTTTGAGATATTAATTGCATTCCATAACATAATCCCAAAATTGGTATATTAAATTCAAAAATTTCTTTTTCAATTTTTGGCGCTTTTTCGTCATAAACACTATTTGGTCCACCTGTAAAAATTATGCCAATAGGTTTTTTTCTCTTTATTTCATTAACTGCTTTATTATAAGGAACAACTTCACAATACACATTAAGATCTCTTACTCTTCTAGCAATTAATTGATTATATTGCCCTCCAAAATCAACGACAAGAATTAATTCATTTTTCATTTGATAATCTCCTTAATTATATTTAACAATAATATTATATAATATTAGCAAGAAAAGGTAAATATCGATAAAGTTATTTTAACTGAAAAAGGAAGCTTTCGCTTCCTTTTAATTAATAATTTATTTTACTTCTGTTGGCACTGTAATTTTACCGTCTGCAATGCTCTTCTTTAATTCTTCAATTTTTTGTTTTAATTCATTAGGAATTTTAATCTTTAATTGATCTTCTTTTCCGTATGCAACATCAACACCGTTTGTTTTAAGTGAAAATTCAATAGTTTCTCCACCTCTAAATTTTCCTTCGTATAAGTCTTTACCAACGCTCTTAATAGCTTCATTTACTTTTTTGATTGTAGAAGCTATAACATATTCAGGTGCTAAGTAAGATTGATCTCTATCTACACCGAATACAAATTTTTTATTTTCTTTTGCTGATTCGATAACACCATTACCTGTACCACCTGATGCATGGAAAATCATATCAACTCCTGATGAGTACATACTATTTGCAATAGCTTTACCTTTAGTAGCGTCTCCAAAACTTTCAGCATATTGAGCAACAACTTCTACTTTTTTATTATTGTCTTTTGCTGCTTGTTCAACGCCAGCTCTAAAACCTGCTTCAAATTTTTTGATTAATGGAGATGTAATACCACCAACGAAACCAACTTTATTTGAAGTAGTTAATGTTCCTGCCAAATATCCTACTAAAAATGAATTTTCATTATCTGCAAAAATTGTTCCGATAAGGTTTTTTGGAGTGTTTTCAAAAAAAGAATCAATAATTACATACTTTTGATCAGGATTAGCTTTTGCTGCAGCTTCAATATCTTTTGCTAATGCAAAACCAATTCCAGCGATTAAATCATTTTTACCATCAAGTAAAGTTTCTAGATTTGTCTTGTAATCAGAAGCTTGTTTACTTTCAACATAAGTAGGTTTTTCAATTATTCCTTCTTTTTGTAATTCTTTTAAGCCTTCATAAGCAGATTGGTTAAATGATTGGTCATTAACACCACCAGTGTCAGTTACCATTGCATATTTGATTGGCTTTTTAGTATTTTCTTTTTTTTCTTCTGTTTTTGTTTCTTTTTTTTCATCAGGTTTAGAAGAACAACCTGTTAGAATCATAGCACCAACTAAAAGTGCTGCGAAAGTCTTTTTGAATTTCATATAAAACCTCCTAAATTATTTAGTCTAGTACATTATATATCAAAATAACTAAAATTTCAATACTTTTTCTACTAATCTCCAATTAAATTTTCACCATTTTCTGAATTATTGTCATTTTGTTTATCAGATTGAATTTTTTCTCCGGATTCAGATTTATTATCTAAATATTGTCCAATGATATCTCTGACAATTGGTCCACAATATGCACCAGCTCCACCTTGAAATATTACAGTAGCAATAGCAATTTCCGGCTTATTATAAGGTGCAAAAGAAACATTCCAAGCATAATTATCATATGCCTGTCCAGTAACAGGATTGATTCCACTTTTTTGTGCTGTACCTGTTTTTGTACCAATTTCTATCGGTAAATTTTTAAAAATTTTAGAATTTTCAGAAGTTTTAGATGCCATATTCATTCCTTCTAAAATATATTTTAAATTTTTAGGATTAAAAGTTGATTTTTCAGTTTCAGGATTATTTTGAAATGACACTGTCTTATTATCATGACTTACTATTTTTTCAATAACAGACGTTTTTAACTTTTGTCCACCATTTGCAATCATAGCCATATATCTTGCCATTTGTATAGGTGTATAAGCATTTTGTCCTTGTCCAATTACAGTATTTAATGAGTCTGCATTAGACCAAGAAGCTTGATTTAAATAATCAAATTTTATCATATCTGCTAAAGTAACTTTTGAATTTCCGACTGTTTCTTCAGCCTTTAGTTCCAATTTTTCCAGTCTTTTAATTACTTCTGTTCTCGAAGGAACTGTTTCTTCATCAGCCCAGTTTACAATAGTATCAATTATTTTATTAAAGTCATAATCTTCTTTATTTTTATCATCTAAGATATATTTATCAATTTCTTTTTCCAATTTTTGCTTTAACATAGCTTTAGTTAAAGATTTTTTAGTATTTGAATCAGGAACAACTCCTTTACTTTCTTTTGGTACATTTATCTCAATACCTGTTCTTTCTCCAAGTCCCAATTCTTTTACAGTTTTAGACAAATCTTCAATTGTAATTTTAGTCCCTGTTTTTTTATTTGATTTAGGATTTTCTCCCAATGCCAAAGCATAGAAGTAGTAATTACAGCTATCTCTTAAAGCAGTTCTTAAATTTTCATTTCCATGTGTTCTTTTATATTGATTCCATATCCAACAGCCGAATTTAGTATCTCCAACATCCATTACACCCTGACAATTAATATTTTCATTAGGATTTAATCCTTTTTCAAGAGCAGCTAATGCGCTTGCAAGTTTAAATGTAGAACCCGGTTGTGAAATACTTTGTGTTGCAATATTATATAAAGGTCTAGGAGCAAGAAAATCTCTTGCATCTTCCGGAAATAAACTTATCCAATCACTATTTGAAATCCCTGTTACAAAAAGATTTGGATCATAAGAAGGATAACTTGCAAGTGCTAAAACTTTTCCCGTTTTAACATCAAGCACAACAACTGCTCCACTTGTTGCATTTTTGTGACTTTCGTTAGGCTTATAACTTCCCCACTTACTTTTATACTCGCTTCCATTTCTAATAGATTCCAAAGTACGTTTTAAAGACTCTTCTGCTACTTTTTGTAAGTCTGAATCTATTGATAGATATACATTTTTTCCAGGAACAGCCTGCGTTTCAGAAATTGTTTCTGTTCTATTTCCTCTATTATCAACCATTACTTTCTTAAAACCATCTTGTCCTTTTAAAGAAACTTCTTGACTTTCTTCAACTCCTGTTTTTCCAATAAAGCTATCCGAAGAATATCCCTTATCTTTAGTATATTTTTCAATTTCATCCTGTTGAGAAATTTTTCCAATATATCCTAAAATGTGAGAAGCTAATTCCCCATTAGGATAATGTCTTATTGGTTCCATCGAAACAGTAAATCCCTTATTATTTTCAAACTTTTCTTTTATATGAGAAACACAAGGCTCAGAAATTCCATAAGTAAGAGTAATAGGAATATATGCTTTATCTCCCTGTAATTCAACTTTTCTATTTAAAACTAAATAACTATATGCAGTATAGTTATCTAAATCTTCAATAGAATAAGTCTTTTTTAATGTGGAAAATAGACTTTCACCAGTATAATCGTCCTTTACTTTATATCTATTCTTTATCTCTGTTCGATTTATATTATATACATAATCAAATGATTTATTTGTTATAGAAATTTTTAAAATAATATTATTTTCAGTATTTACTTCTTGGGCAATGTTTTTTATATCGTCAGATAAAACAAAATCATAAAGCAAATTATTTTCTTCTGCAAGAGAAATTAAGTGAGTCAAAGGTTCGATGTCTTTTTTTTCGTTATCCTTATAATTAAATTGCACTTTTTCTTTATCTTTTTCAGCTTTGACTAATGTGTACTCAACATTTGTATCAATATTTTTTTCTTCTAATTTCTTTAATAAAATCTCTGCAGGAATTATTTTATTTCCTTTTTTATCAACTTTTACATAACTCAATAATTTATCCATAGTAAATTTTCTAACCATATTATAGAAATCATCTTTTGCACTGGTTTCTAAAGTTACTTTTGAATTTTGTTTATTTAATTCCGATTTTATTAGCAACAAATTATATCTATTCAAATCAACCAATGGACTTAGCTCAATATTTTTTAAAAGATTTTTTTTCTTTAATTCATCATAAACTAATTTTCTTGCCAAAGGCTGATCCAATATTTTTCTTATTATTGACTTATCATCCTTTACCAAATCTGCAACATGCGAATAAATTCCCTTAGAAAGATCTTTATCTTTTGCATATTCTTCATATTTTTTATCTTTAGAAAAACTTATATCTCCATTATCTACATCAAAAAAATCACTTGGAACATATATTCCTTTAAGTTGTAAATCTCTTATAACCTTTTTTATAATATAGTACGAAAATTTTGATGAAGAATTTTTTTCAATTCTAAGTTTTAAAATATCTTCTACCAATTTATTTTCTAAAATTATATCCAAAACTTTTTCTTTAGGAGACTTTGACTCAGTAAAATAATCAACATCAGAAGAATACACAAAATAATTAATTCCTAAAAAATAATCATCAGTATCCCAACTTGCACCATCTTTATTAAGTATTCTGGTTAATTCTTCAATTTTACTTACTTTCTCATCTTTATTTAATCTATTAAATTCATCTTTCAAAATTTGAACAGCCGGACTAGTCTTAACTCCTGCTAATAATTTACCATTTCTATCATAAATATTACCTCTTGGAGCTGTTATTTTTACATCCTTAAGTCTATTATTATCCGCTTTATCTCTATAGTCATCACCATTCATTATTGTTAAATGAAACAGTTTTACAACAAGTGCAATCATCAAAATAAATAAAATGGAATAAACTATCTTATATCTCAATTGTCTATCATTAATCTTTTCTAATTTATTCTTATCAAAAATCTTCATATAATTTACCTACTAAAATCTAAATTTTTTCTTTTTAAACACTTTTCTCAAAACATAGTTACATATCAAGTACAATAAAACATTTAAAAGCATCTCTATAATTATTGGACCTTTTAAATATTTTATAAACCTTGCTGATGATGAATTTTCCAAAAACATATAAATTATTGTATTCATAACCCAATAAAACAAAGTTGCTACAACAGTAATTATAGAGCCTGAACGTATGTCTCCTTTGTTTATGGAGTCTTCATTATATCCAACTATAAATCCTATCATATAATATATCAACGCTCTTATCCCTATAACTCTTGAAAATAAAATATCTTCAAAAAATCCAAGTACAATCCCGGAGTATCCGGAAATATAAGAACCAAAATTCATAGCAATTGCAACAACAACTGCTAAACTCATATTTGCTTTAGAGTTAAATATACTAAAATTAGGTAATATCGCTGTTTGTATCATTATACTTGCAAAAAACATTAATACAACTTTTAATCTATTCATTGTCTTCACCATTTCCTTTTAATACAAACACCCTAAACAAAGTCGTAAAGTCTACAGGAGATTTTACACTAACTTTTTTTTCTAAATTATTTTCTGAAGATTTTACCTCTGTAACTTCTCCGATATATAAGTTTCTTGGAAATACTCCACCTCTACCTGAAGTAACTAATTTATCGCCAACTACAACGTCAGCATCTGATTTATACATAAAACCAGACAAAAGATTGTTTTCTTGACCATTTATAGCTCCATATGATTGTGTTCTAACGACATTAAATGAAACATTACTTGCAGAGTCAACTAAACTGGAAACTTTACTCCAATTATATCCGACTTCAACTACCTTTCCAACAACTGCCTTAATATAAGTATTTTCCTTATCTCCAACGGTTCCTTGAACAATAATATCTCCAACTTTAACACCATCTTTACTACCTTTATTTATGTTAAACCTTACAAACAAACTATTGTTATCTAGAGCAATCACATTAGCACTTAAAAGATTTTCTTTATTTTTTAAATACAAATTATATTCATTTTTTAAAAATTCTTCTTTAGCTATTATGTTCTCCATACTTATATTTTTTTCTTTAAGTTCTGCGTTTTCAATTTTTAGTTTTTCATTTTCTTCTCTAATTGCTTTTGATCCAAAAATATTCTTAAAAACCTCTTTTGAACTTGCAATAGAAGAATAAACTATTCTTGAAATTGAACTAGTAACCGTTCCTATCGCATTTTCTCCAATATTCATAATAGAAGAATTATTACTGAAAAAAATTATAGAACTTAAAATTATCACTGTTGTAAAAAAAGAAATTTTCTTTTTACGTGCTTTAATATTTCTAAATCTATTCATTATTTTTTCTCCTATTATTTTTAGCTTTCATATTATTAACCAAGATACTTGCTCCTTCACAAGTACAGGTCAATGGATTTTCAGATATATTTATAGCTATTCTCAATTCGTTTTGTAAATACTCAACACAACCGTTAATTTTAGAACAACCTCCTGTTAGAAATATTCCATTTCTTAAAACATTCCCTGTCATTGACGGAGGAGTCTTTTCCAAAATAACTTTTATTGCGTCAGCAACTGCATTAAAAAGCGGAAATAACGAAGATGTTATATCTTTCCCATAAATTGTAGCATTTCTAGGCATACCACTGTTTATATCTCTACCGAATATTGAAAGACTATTAGTGATATTGCTAGTTATAAATGAAGATAGATTAATCTTTATAAATTCCGCAGTTTCTTTATCTATCATCAAATCATATTTATTTTTTACGATATTTATGATGTCATAATCTATTGAATCTCCACCAATATCAACAAATTTAGACGCAACAACTCCACCTAAACTAACTAAAGAAACATCTACAGTTCCTCCTCCAATATTAGCCACAATACTTCCTGACGGTTCTAAAGCCGGAAGTCCCATTCCAATTGCAGACGCAACTGCGCTTGGAATAAATTCAATGCTTCTAGCACCGGAATAAATTACACAATCTTCGATAGCTCTTCTATCAACTTCAGAAATACCACTTGATATCGCAATATGCACTTTTGGATGAAAAACTGAAAAACTCGATTTTGCTTTTTTTAATAAATTTGTTAGCATTACTTGAGCAATTTCAAAATTTATTATCTTCCCACCTTTTATGGGTGCCAATGTTATTATATTGTCTGGAGTTTTTCCTTCCATATTTTTTGCTTTTTCTCCAACTGCAACTATTTCATAATTATTTAAATCCACTGCAACAACAGAAGGTTCCATAATTTTACCATCTTTTCTTTTTGAGTATATTAGAGTGTTAGACGTACCTAAATCTAAGGTCAAATCTTCTCCTAAAATCCACGAAAAACCCATTTTTCTACCTCTCTTACCTCATTAATCCTTTTTCTTTTAAACTAGCATATTTATTATATCCGATTATAATATGATCTAATAATCTTATTCCAACTAAATCTCCAACCTCTTCCAATCTTTTAGTTATATCTATATCTTGTGAACTTGGAGTAGGATCCCCACTTGGGTGATTATGCAAACAAATAATACTATTTGCACTATATCTTAGGGCATATTTAAAAACTTCTCTTGGATGAACTATAGAAGAATTTAAATCTCCTTTAGATATTTCATCCCAAGAAATTATTTTATTCTTAGTATCTAATAAAAGAACATAAAAATGCTCTTTCATTTCATCTCTCAGTATATTCATAAAAATATCAGCAACGCTTTTAGGAGAACCTATAGAAAAATTATCAACACATTCCCTCATATTCAATCTTTTTGAAAGTTCTAAAGCTGAAACTATAGAACAAGCCTTTGAAAGACCTATTCCATCAATTTTCATCAAATCATTAATTGTAATCTCACTAATTCTATGAAACTTATTCATATATTTCCATAATTTTTTTGAAAGAGTCAAAACATCTTCTTTTTTTGAACCACTTCGAATTAAAATTGCTATAAGTTCATATTCGCTTAAATTTTCTAATCCAAATTTATAAAGTTTTTCTCTCGGTTTATCAGTTTCTTCAAGCTCTTTTATCGAAACAGTAAAAGTTTCTATATCTTCATATTCAATATTTTTTACGCTATTTACTTCATTTATTATTTTTTCTCCAAAAGATAGATTTTCTTCTTTAATTTCTTTTTCAAAAATTTTTTTCTCTTTTAATTTTTCATCGTTTAAAAAAATTTTTAACTCTTTTAAAAAATTTTCATAATCATTACTTGACATAATTACCTCTTAAAATTTTATACATATAATTTGAAATAATACCAACCAAGATTCCGGTAAAAACTCCAATTATACCTAAAAAAGGAATAAAATTAATCAAAGTTCTTGTATTTAAAAGAACCATAGAAACCAGTATTTGAACCATAACATGAGAAACAGAACCCAAAACACTTATTCCTATTAAACTTAAATACTTACTACAAAACTTATTTAATATATACATAGTAACAATGCTTGTAAATCCCGCTGAAAAATTATATATAAAACTTATAGGATTTCCTAATATTATTACTAATAAAATCGCCTTAAGAAATGAAATAAAAAATGTTTCTTTAAAACCGAAAAGTAAGATTGAATTTATAATTATTATATTTGACAACCCTAATCTTACATTTGGAATAGGTATTGGAATATAATACTCTAATAATGATACTATTAAAGCAACTGAAACAAATAATGAAATTAAAATAACTTTTTTTGCTTTCATTAATTTACCACATCCAAATCATTATTTTGTCTTGATTTTATTTGTATCACCAATCTATTTGGTATACAAATAATTGCTTGTCCAACTTTATTTATTTTTCCAAACTTAACATCGAGTTTATCGGGACAACTCGCTTCGATAACTCTAACTCCATCATTATCTACTTCTAAAATATTAAGTCCAAAAGAAGTTCTTATAGGATAAACTTTCTTTTCCTTTCCAAATGTTATCTGCTTAATTTCTTCTCCATTTACTTGAACACTTATATATTTATCTTCGGTTGTTATAAAACTTTTATTTATATATACAAATGAAAAGCAAAAAATAATAATTAAAGTAAAGATAACAATAATATCTCCTTTTTTCATATACACTTCCCTATTTTTACTATGAATATCCTATCAATATAACAAATATTAAAAAGACAGGATTATCATCTCAACATTAATTTTATCAAAAAATTATCTATTTTTCAATGTTTTAAAAATTTTTTTCTGGAAATGATCCATATATTTATTAACTAAACAAAAAAAGTAGTATTTAAAAAATTTAAAAATACTGCTTTTTTATCTTTATTTTCATTTTTTCAAAAATTAATTAACTGAATTTATATAATGCCCTTTAAACACATTTTTATAATTAAATTTTTTTGAATATTTTAAATATTCAACACATTCTTTTAAAATTCTATAGACCATATCAGAATCTTCATAAGTAAAATCAAGTCTTACTCTGTCAACTCCAAGCTCAAATATTTCATTTATATTTTCTCTTAAATCAAGTGTAATATGATTTCTTATTTCAGTTCTACAAAATATATCTTGAAATAATCTAAACTCTCTATTCTCCATATCTTTTAAAATATAGTCACTTCTTGCACATTCAGCACAACGCCTATCTTTGTGACAATCTTTTGTCAAAACACCCATTGCACAGTATTCCGTAAGCATTGCTCTTGTATGTCCATAAATTATCATATCAACATTTGCATTTTTTTCTCTTGATTTATTCAATAAACTTTTTATTTCAAATTTATTTATTTCCTGTGAAATTGTTATATCTTCAGCATCAAAATATTTTTCAAAAAATCTCAATGAATATGAGTTATAAATATTAAAATATGTGTCTATATTGAATTTTTTAGTGCCAAATTTTGATTTAAAAAAATTTTTTGAACCCCAAGTTGATATTTGAACTTTATTAAAAATTTCATTATTTATTTTAGATAAATATTTTTCTAATATAGAATACTCTTCATTTCTTATAACACCTAAAGCGCTATAAACTAAATTTATCCCAATAGTTTTAAATTTATTATAATATTCTTCAAGTAAAGTAAAATCTTCAGTATAAATTTCTCTTATATACTCTGATATATCCGGATTTTCTAAAATTTTATCAAGTTGAGAATTTTTATGTACTTTTAATGTAATCTTTCCATTAAATACTTTTTTATCTTTCAGATAGCTAAAATTCTTATAAGAATATATAATCCTTTTACTTGAAAAATCCAGTTTATATTCCTCATATTTTTCAATTGCTTTTCTTCTAAGATTATTCAATACTGAAACTGGAACAAAGACATCTTTATCTACAAATATATTATCAAAAACGAATTTGTAAGGAGTTCCACCAGTTTTACACAATTTTTCAATAATCTTATCTATTTCAGCTTCTTTATCATTTGCCTTTTCTATTTTTTCGTCTGAATAAACTTCAATATTTTCTAAAATAAACTTTGCTTTTTCACCAACTTTTATAAAAATTTCACATTTTAAATTTATCTTTTTATTATCAATTCCTTCTATAAATGATTTATTGGCATTATCTACCAATAATTTATCAGAAGTTTTGTAAACAGGAGTTTTAGATTTTATATTTTTCACAAAATCAATTTCTATAATTTCTCCAGCTACTCCAAAGTCAAAAATTTCACCATTTTTAATTATTCTACCAATACTTCCTCCACCTAAATTAATACCGTCTCCTTTCGAAAGTTTGCCGGATAACTTTATTTTCAATTTGTTCTTTTTGGAGTTAAAACTTAAAACTTCTCCAACTTTTACTCCAACATTATTAGGCTTATCTAAATTGATTATATCAGAACCGTTTTTACTCATAAGGTATCCTGATGTGAATTTTCTATTAAAAATAGCTTCTAAATCTTCTTTTAAAGCCTTTTTATCATCTGTAATTTTATTATTTATGTAATTGTCTATAGTTTTTCTGTATCTTGATGTAACAACTGCTACATATTCTGGTCTTTTCATTCTTCCTTCAATTTTTAAAGATTTAACACCAGTATCCAATATTTTTTCAATGTTTTCTATACTACATAAATCTTTTGGACTCAATAAGTAATTTCCATTTACATCAATAATTTTTCCTGTTGTCTTGTTAATCAATTTATAGCTTTGCCTACAAGGCTGAGCACAACGGCCTCTATTTCCTGAACGATCTCCAAGCATTGAGCTCATCAGACATTGTCCTGAATAACTTATACAGATTGCTCCGTGAATGAATACCTCAATGTCTATATCAACATTATCACAGATTTCCTTAATTTCTTCTATACTAAGTTCTCTTGCAAGAACTACTCTGTTAAATCCAACTTTTTTTAATTCTAAAACGTCATTTAATGAATGTGCAGATATTTGAGTTGATGCATGAAGTTCCATATTTGGATATCTTTTTCTTAAAACTTCTGCAACTCCAATATCAGATAAAATTATTGCATCCACACCAATTTTATATAAAAAATCTGTATAAGAAATCAATTCTTCAACTTCGGTTTCTTTAATAGATGTATTAACCGTAACAAATATATTAACATTCCTAAGTTTTGCATATTTTACAGCTTCTATAAGCTCATCATTGTCAAAATTTGTTGCAGAAGCTCTTGCTCCAAAACTGCTACCGCCCAGATAAATAGCATCTGCACCATTTTGAATTCCGGCTTTCAAGGATTCCATAGACCCCGCCGGAGATAAAAGTTCAAACATAAAATCCCTCACAATAAAAATTATATCTTTATAAAAATGTGTAAAAACATATTTATTATACCACATTTTTTGCAATATAAAAGGAGAAATTAAAATTCCTCCTTTTAAAATATTCAATCATATTTAAATTTTATAAGAAATGTATTAATAAAAATCAAAATAAAATGAATTATTATTATAATTATAAATAAGAATATTGATTTAGAGCCTAATAATTCAACTTTCCCAAATACAACTGGATATAATATTGCTAATAATTGAAATATTACATAGCATAAATTTATAATTAAAAATTTATAATTTATCTTATACAAAATTGAGAATGTCATATATAATAAGAGTATGACAATGAATGTCCCTCCATTAAGTTCATCAATTATCGGCAAAACCATTAGAAATAAATATTTATCAACACTGTATATATACTCATTATTTAAATCGACATAATCCAACATAAACATAAGCACAATAAATATAACAAAATTTACAATCCATAAATAATTTATAAAATATTTTTTAGCAATATTCATAACCAACACCTCAATATAAAATCTGTTATTTATTAAAACTTAATTTTTAAGATGTTTAAATTGGTATAAATTAATAAGATGTAGCAAAATTATTATCAATATATTTGTAAAAAAATACATCATTGAAATATTATCTTCAAAACCGGCACGTCCTATAGTTATTGGATATATATTGAGAATAAAATATATACTCAAAAATATTTGATTTATAATTAAATATATTTTGTTTGAACAGAAAATTAAATTTAAAATCGAATAAAGTAATATGCTGTAAAAAAATATATGAGTCAAACCATATTCAGGTGGTGACAATATCTTATTCACTCTAAAAATATTAATTACTATATATCTGTAATAATTAAATGTAAACTCTTGATTTAACATTATATTTTCTAAAAGAAAAAATGATATTATAAACAAAAATATGCTTAAAACAGAAATTGTTCTCGATTTCATAATAATTTCCTCCTGTTTCACTGTACAATATACACTTTATAAAAGTATTATAATACAGCAAATTAAAAAAGTCAATTATTTAGAATTTATTTTAAAATTGGAAAGAGAGTTGCCATATCTTAATTCTTTTCTTAAATCCTGAATAACATTATCCATTTTTTCAAGTTCTAAAAGTAATTCCTTTTCTTTTTCGGTCGTTTCATGTATAGCAACTATAGCTCCATTATTTATTACAATTCTCTTATCAGCAATTAATGCAAGTATCGGATCATGTGTTGCCATTAAAACAATTTTATTTTCACTTACTAATAAATCTAAAGCTTTTTTCCTATCAATTCCTGCATTTTCAATTTCATCAATCAAAACAATCGGAGATGAACTTAAAATAGCTGTATCTGCAATCATTAAAGCTCTAGACTGTCCACCACTTAATGAAGTTATAGGAGTATTTAAGTCAAATTTTTCTCCTGCAAGTTTATTTGCCTCTACAATAATTTTGTTAATTACTTCTTCTTCATTTTCAACCATTCTACTTTTAGCATGAAGTTCTATAAATTCATAAGCGGATAAATCCATAACAAAATTCATATTTTGAGAAAGTTGAGATACTAATTTATTATTAGCACTTAATCTCCATTTCTTATCAGCGTCTTTCCCATTTATTAAAATTTTTCTATTAGTCGGAGTATCCCTGTCTGCTACCCATTCAATATCTCCTAATAGTCTTGACTTTCCACTTCCTGTTGGCCCAACTATTGAAACTATTTCTGATTTATTAATTTTAAATTCATCATAGTTTTCTCTATTACCGAACTTATCTGTACCGGCAAGTAAAGTTATTGAATTTACTTCATCATCTTCAACACCTAGAAAACTTTTCATTTGTTTTATATAAATTTCTAAGGATTCACAAAGTAGTTCTTCGTCTATTGCAAGTTCTTCTTTTTCTTCTTCAGAAAATGAATGTAAATACTCTGCAAATGATAAATCTTTACTATTTGAAATATCAAAGTTATTTTCTTCAAAGAAAACTTCAACAAAAGGATATTTTTCAATTAATTTTTCAATTTTTAGATTACGCATTTTTATCCTCCAATTTCATTTTTTTGATATTTCCCATTTGATATTTTGCTCCTATTTTCTTTTCTCCCAAGCAGTAAGAACATAACGCTGTTGGCATCGCAAATTTTAATTCCATACCATTAACTGTATTTATTGAATTATTTTCATCATACAATAAAGTACTTAATTCATAAGTTCCTTGTCCTGTAAGTCCATTTATATTCATAACTATAGCACTTGGATTAACAGATGCAACTCTTGAAGAAAAAACTTCTCTTTCAGCCTGAGAAACAATATCTCCTTTTGTTATAACAACATAATCCGCACTTTTTAACATCGGACCTATTTTTTTAGGTGTATTTATACCTGATAAATTATCAATAACACAAACTGCTTTTATATTTTTTATATAGGGTGAACATCTATTACAAAGTCCTGCAGATTCCGTAATTAAAATATCTAGGTTATTGCTTATTCCCCATTGAACAACTTCTTCAATATTGGATACAAAGAAATGATCTGGACATAAAGCACCAGAAAGGCCTTTTCTAACTAAAATATTGTTTTTTTCATAAATTAAATCATCATCAGTATATAGACAATCAAATTTTACAACTCCTGCTTTAATACCTCTATTTTTTAAGTTTTCAATTGTCTTTACTATTACACTGGTCTTCCCTGATGAAGGAGGACCTGAAAATACTACTAAATTCATATAAACCTCTATTTTAATATTTCTTCATTAAAAATCTTTTCAGATTCTTCCATAACCTTTACTATATCATTATTGTGAATATAATCCCAACCACAGAATAGAAATCCACAATCTTTATCCAACATATTATCTACACCATATATCGTAGTAGGAAATTTTCCGTTTGAAGAAAGTAATTTTCCAACATCTTCATTTCTAAAAAATTCAACAACCTTTTGTGCTTTTTCATTATCCTTTTTAGCCATTATAAACACAGGGCTTATTATTGCACCATCCTTTGGCCAAACAACTTTAAGTGCTGAACTTCTTGACACCATTTGTGTGAAAAAATATGGAGTTATACTAACAAGTGGATTGTTTTTTGAATCTCCTTTTTTCTTAACCATTTCAGCAGGATGTAAACTCTTTTTATATATCTTTGCCAATGCCTTAATTCCTTTAATTCCCCATTTTGCATAAATATTCACAACTAAAGCATTGAACATATCCAAATCAGATAATGGTATTGCAACACTATCTGTATACTCTCCACTAAAAAGTAAATCATCCCAAGAATTAGGCACTTTTCTTCCATTTAGATTGTTTTCGTTCACTAAAAATACACAAGGGACTACTGCAATAATATTATAAATATTTTTTGGATCTCTTAAACAAATTTTTTCATTGTCAAAATCTTTATTCATTTTTTTATTTTCTATATAGAATTTTTCTTCATCAAAAAATTTTCCGAATTTATCTTTATCAAAGAATAACTCAAAACCCGCTGAAATCATAATATCTGCAACCTTATTAATATCTCCGGAATCAATATCATTTTCAATCCAATCTAAACCTAAATTTGCTGACTTTAGTTCATATCCAATTGTTAAATCATTCGTCTTTTCATCTTCAACAAATTTATCAAAAGCTTCTAAAATTGGAATTTTTAGAGGGCATGGCAAAACACCTTTTACAATAACATCACCTGAAATAATTTTTTCTTCTTCAAGTGATTTATCAACAGTGCTATGTTCATCATTCAAAAATAAATCTAGCTTTTCTTCGAAAGCAGCTTTATTAATTCCTCTAACTTTTAAAGCCATATTTAAAGAAACCATTTTACCCATTGTTTTTAACATTTTTTCATTTTTTAATTGATCAAAACCATTATTTATAAAAAACTGTAAAAGTTTTTCGTTTCCATTTAAAATATTATATAATTTATCATCAAAATTTATTTTTTCCATAATTACCTCCTAACAGTGAAATAATATTACAACAAATTTTTTAATGTGTATGTTGCAAATGCAATATAATGAAAAAAATCGAAAATAATTTTCGATTTCTATCTTTTTCTTCTATTGACTTTTTTACTCTTAAAATAAACATTTTTTAAATATAACACTCCTACTATTTCCACAACTCCTAACATAATGAGTGCATAATTAGTATATGATTTTGGCTCTTTTTCGCTAAGTCCTTTTACATATTTTTCTTTATAAACTAAATTTGTTATAAGTTCTGTTGAGGCTTTTGCTAATGTTATTTCTGAACCATTTTTGGTGTTATAATACTTTACATTTGAATTTATAATATATTTGTATTCATCATTTCCTAATAAATTATATTTAAAATTCTTAAAACTATCGAAAGTAGAAAATGGAGAACTTTCTAAATTTAATTTCATAACATTAATATTATTTACAGTTGTAATAGTTGCAGAAATTGGATATTCAACATTTAACTTTTTCTCAACTTTAGGTTCAATTGAAGTTTCAAAAGTTACAACAATTTGTTTGTCTGCCGTTGGTTTTAAAACTCCTAAACTGTCATATCCACTACCACCTAAAATTTTATCAAAGTTTTCAACAAAAATTTCATATAAATTATCTTCTGAAAATCTTTGACGAACATTTTCCGGAACTTCTCCTAAAAATATAGTCTTCATAAAATTTTCAACATTAATTGATGATTTTTCAATATTTTCTTTGTATCCAGAATTTACTTGCTTATCTCCTAAAAACACCTTAGTTGTTATATTTACATCTTTTCCAATAGTATATAGAATAGGTGTTTTACTCTTTCCGCTAAATTCATGAGTTAAAATTAAAGTTTTATTATTCTTATTTTCTTCAACTTTTATATCTTCTCCACCGGATAAGAATAATTTTGTCTTATCTGTGGAGTATTTAATTGTAATCTCATATTTTAAGTTTTCAGCCTTATTCGATTCTAAATTGAATTTCCTAAGAGTTCCAACATCATCTTTTTTGAAATTAACAGGTTCATAAGCCGGAGAATCTATATTACTTACAATCTCTTTATAAAATTCACTACCTGTTGGAGATTTAAATTTATCATTCAAAAATTTAAAAGAATATGGAATATCTGCACCATCCATCTTAATTGAAAATTTACTTAATTTTTCAATGCTGCTATTAAATGTTAACCCCATTTTTAAAGTAGAATTCCCATTATTTGTACTTTTTAGAGTATAATTGGCTTTATATATCCCATCCAATTTATTTTCATTTGAAGTTGCATTTGAAAAGTCTATTTTCGACTCTCCGGTTAATTCCAAATTCTTAGTATCAGATAAATTAAATGGTTCATAAATTCTATAATTATCAGTCAAATTATTTTGTTCTGCCTCAGTTCTATACGTATTGCTCAACAAAAAGCAAAATAACGTTAACATAAGTAAAAATCTATTTTTCATATTTTCCTCCAACTTTTTATATGAGCTATTATATCATTAATACATACTATTGTAAAGTTCCTTAAAGCATAAAAAATCACAGATTAAACAATCTGTGATTTAAAATAATTCTATAATAATTCTATTGTATGTGTTTGTTTTATATTTTTATCAACAGCTATATTTACAGTGCAAATTTTTCCTGCAAGCTTAATCACTTTTTCAATATCATCAATACTTGCATCTGTTTTTAAAAAATATTTTGTCCTTATTTCTGAATATTCTTGGTTCTTAAATGGAGTATCTCCAATATTATCAGTATTTACAACATCCGCTTCAACTTCAATATTCAAATCTTCAAAATCAATTTTATAATATTTTGATGACTTTATGAAAGTTAAAAGTTTACAACCTGCAAGAGCACCCATAAACATAGCTCCTGGAGACATATATCCGGAATTTGCTTCTTTACATTTTAAACTATGTGTAACTATCTCCTGACCATTACTGGATAAAATCATCTCTCCATTTTTTTCTAATCTTATACTACAAATCATAACTAAAACAACTTCAATATATTACCGATAAATACACCATAATAGTTACCGATAACATATCCTAAAATACCAACTAACATTGCAGGAACAACTAATTGATTCCAACCTCTCGCAATAGCAAGTGCTGCTGCTGTTGTTGGACCTCCAATATTAGCATTTGATGCAATACAGACTTCTTCGATTGAATATCTGAAAATTTTACCAAAAATAAATGAAATAAGCATATTTATAACTACAATAAGAATACAGAATACCAATAACCATGGTGCTTTCTTCAAAATAATTTCAATTGATGCAGGTGCACCGATTGCTCCAAAGAAAATATGAATTAAGAATGTACCAATTTCTTCTGCACCTGAAATTTTAGTTAAGAATTTAGTATAAGTAGCTAAAATAACTGTAATAGTAGTCATTAACAAATACTTACTACCTAACAAACCGAATAATAAATCAACAAGGAACTTTAATCCTGTTCCCATTGTTTTAGTATCAGGCTTAAATCCTGAAATATACGCACCTAATTCGGTTGAAATTGCAACTATTGCAAATGAAATAGAAACAACTTTTGCAACATCTAACAATGAAACATCTTTTTTAGTCCAAAATTGTGCAGCTTTGTTTTCTCCTGCAGAACCTAATTTTTCCATTTCATCTTCATAAGGATGTGAATAATGTTTCCTGAAAAATTTCATTGTAGGAATAATTGTTAAACTTACAAAGTAAATTCCCATAAATAAGTTATCAGCTACAACTGCAGAACCAAGTAATCCTTTATCAGTTAAAGGAAAAGCATCTGCCATAGCAGTTAAGTTCATACTACCACCAGTATAAGTTCCTACCATCATTGCACTTAGTTTATAAAGTTCTGGAATAAAATTTCTCAACAAGAAAAACGCAATAAATGCTCCCAAAATTGTTCCAAGACCACTAAGCAAATAAATTCCTATAAGTCTTCCTGATTCTTTCCAAACTTTCTTTAAGTCTGCTTTGAAGAGTAACATAGGAATTGCAAGAGGAACTACCCAACCCCATACTATATCATATGCTGTTGTATCTTCTGCCGGGATAATTTTAAGATTTGATAAAACCATCGTAAAAGCCAATGCTAAAATACAGCCTGTAACTTTTCCTGCCCAGCTATAAGTTTGTTCAAGATAAATACTGAATGCAGCTATTGCACATAAAATAGCTAACAATACTAAAGTGTTATCTATCTTGATAAGTGACCAATATTTTTGTTTTGCCACTTCTTGAGCAAAATATAACATAAAATACCTCCTATAAAAATATATGGAATGCTTTTCACATTCTTCTATAATTATATACTCATTGATTATATTTGTCAAACTTAAATTTTTAAGACATATAATATTCTATAGCTATTTTCACTCTTGTTCTTAAAAGTTTCAAAATCTAAAATCTCCAAAATTTCATATTTATTTTTACTAATTAATCTTACTATATCATTTTCCGAATGAATATATTGCCTTTGTCTTTCTTTAATTTTTTCATAAGTATTATTTTTGTTTCTTATAAAAAAATCAATTTCAAAATCAATATATTTTTTATAAAGAAAATTTCTCCATACATAAAAAATATTGTCCTCTTCAATTACAAAAGTATTATTTCCTAAATATTCTTTAAGTTTATATTCTGAATTTATATCAAACATCAAAATTGAATTTTTATCCATCTGTTTTCGAGCATTTTGTAAAAATAATTCTATTTCATTTAAGCTTTTTAGATAATTCAAAACATCAAAAAAACAACATATTAAATTATATTTTTTATTAGCGGAAAAAGTTCTTATATCTCCCTTCATAATATTAACATTATTGTAGTCAAGCAATTTGTTATAAGCAATTGACAACATATTATCTGAAATATCAAAACCGTCAACATCAATTTTTCTTTTTAAAAATTTTTCAGTTAAATTTCCACTACCCATTCCACATTCTAATATATTTTTTACAGCAATTTTATATTTATCGCAAATTTGTATAACATTAGAGGCAAGTAAATCATAATCTACTTGCCCTTTCATAAGTTCATCATAAATATAAGAAAATTTATCGTACATCTTTAATCCTCATAAGAAAAAATATAAGGAATATTTCTATACTTATTTCCATAATTAAGTCCATAACCAACTATAAACCAGTCTTCAATTTCAAACCCAAAATAATCCGGAACTATATCAACCTCTCTTCTGCAAGGTTTATCAAGCATTACACAGGTTTTAACACTATTTGGATTTTTAGTTAAAATGTATTCTCTAATATTTTTTAAAGTATTTCCTGAATCCATAATATCATCTACAATTAAAACATCTTTTCCCTCGATGTTCTCTCTAAGATCAGAAAGGATATTAACTGTACCTGTTGAAATTTCAGAATGCTCATAAGATGATGTCGTTATAAAATCAACAACTATGGGATTATCTATCTCTCTAACTAAATCTGCGAGAAAAACAAAACTACCTCTTAAAAGACCTATAGCCACTAATTCTTTTCCGGTATAGTCTTTTGAAATTTGTTTTCCAAGTTCTTTTACCTTATTTGCAATTTCTTCTCTTGTAAATCTAGTAACCTCTCTTTTGTTCATCAAAATAATCCTCCTTTGGAACTTTTTTATCATTTTTATTTTTTCTTAATTCTAATTTTTTCTTTTCGGAATCTTTAATTTCTTTTAAAATTATCAATATTTTATTTAAAGTATATTGAATACTAACAAGTATTATAATTAAAAAAGTCATAAATATAACATTAAAATCTATATTCATAAAATCACCTAATTATTCTTTATTTTCTTAATACTTGACACTATTTCGTCATAAATATTTTGATATTTTTTCAATTTTTCTCTTTCCTCATTTACAACTTTTTCAGGAGCGTTATTAACAAACTTCTCATTTGAAAGTTTAGAAGAGGCTCTTTTTATTTCTCCTTCATATTTTTGTAAATCTAAATTTAATTTTTCTAATTCTTTTTCATAGTCTACAAGTCCATCTAATGGAATATAAATTTTTTGATTATTACAAATTACAACCATAGAATTTGCAATTTCTTCATCTTTATCCATTACTAATACCTTAGAACAAGATGCTAAAAATCTGTATAAATGTTCCAATGAACAAGTATATTTTTTTGTAACCTCATTACTTGAAATAAAATACAAATCCGATTTCTTTGAAGGCGGAATATTCTTTTCACTTCTCTTGTTTCTAATTGCAGTAATTGTTTCAATTAGGTTTTCAACTTCAGTTTCTTCTTCAATAAACATATTCTTTTCATTATATACCGGGAAATTTGCATTAATAAGTTTTCCAACTGAATTAGGCATAAAAGAATAAATTTCTTCAGTTATAAATGGCATAAATGGATGCAATAATTTTAAAATGTTATTCAAAACATATACTAAGACAGATTTTACAACAATTTTTTTACCAAGATTATCTCCATACAGTCTGGTTTTAGAAAACTCAATGTACCAATCGCAAAATTCATTCCATATAAAATCATAAATTTTAGCTGATGCTAAACCAAATTCAAATTTTGAAAGATTTTCTGTTAATTCTTCAATGGTTCTATTTAGTCTCGTCAAAATCCACTTATCTTCTATTTCTATCTTACTTAAATCAACATCATATTTCTCTTCATCATTTAAATTCATAAGAACAAATCTTGATGCATTCCAAAGTTTATTGGCAAAATTTCTATTAGACTCTACTCTTTTTTCATAGAATCTCATATCATTTCCTGGAGTGTTTCCTCCAACTAATGTAAATCTTAAGGCATCTGCACCATATTTATCAATTATTTCAATTGGATCAATTCCATTCCCTAAAGATTTACTCATTTTTCTTCCAAGCTCATCTCTAATTAATCCTGTAAAATATACATTTTTAAAAGGAACCTCATTAAGATTATATAAACTTGAAAATACCATCCTGATAACCCAGAAAAATAGAATATCATAACCTGTAACTAAAGTATTAGTTGGAAAAAAGTATTTTAAATCTTCAGTTTTATCAGGCCAACCTAATGTTGAAAATGGCCATAATGCAGAAGAAAACCAAGTATCTAAAGTATCCTCATCTCTAATAAATGTTTTTCCTTCTTCTTTTGGTTCTTTTTTACTTACAACAACTTCTCCTGTTTCTTTACAATAATATACTGGAAGTCTATGTCCCCACCATAATTGACGAGAAATACACCAGTCTTTAATATTATCTAACCAATTTATATAAACTTTTCCAAATCTCTCTGGAATAATGTTTAACTTTCCATCTAAATAAGCTTGCTTAGCAGGTTTTGCTAATTCTTCCATTCTAACAAACCATTGTTTTGATATAATTGGTTCAATAATCGTCTTACATCTCTCGCAATGTCCTACAGCATGATTATGTGGTTCAATTTTAATCAAATATCCATTTTCTTTAAGTTCTTTTATTATTTCTTTCCTTGCAACTTCTCTTTCTAATCCAGAAAATTTTCCGAATCCTTTAGCAATTTTGCCATCATAATCCATAATAAGCTTTTGTCCTAAATTATGTCTACTTCCAACTTCAAAGTCATTCGGATCGTGTGATGGTGTAATCTTAACACAACCTGTACCAAATTCCATATCAACATAATCATCTGCTATAATAGGAATTTCAATATTTAAAATTGGTAAAATTAAAGTCTTTCCTACCTTATCTTTATATCTCTCATCATCTGGATGTACTGCAACAGCAAGATCTCCAAGCATTGTTTCAGGTCTTGTTGTTGCAATTGTTAAATACTCTTCACTATCTTTAAAAAAGTATTTAATATGATAAAAATTTCCATCTTCATCATTATGTTCAACTTCAGCATCAGAAATAGCAGTACCACAATTACAACACCAGTTTACAATTCTGTCTCCTCTATAAATTAATCCATCATTGTACATTTTTATAAAAACTTCTTCTACTGCCTTAGAAAGATTCTCATCTAAAGTAAATGCATCTCTTGACCAATCACAAGAAACACCTAGTGTTTTTAATTGATTTTTAATATTTCCTCCGTATTTTTCAGTCCAGTCCCATGCTTCTTCTAAAAACCCGTCTCTTCCAAGTTTTTCTTTAGAATTGCCATCTTTCTTTATTTTTTCAACAACTTTTGCCTCTGTAGAAATGGACGCATGGTCAGTTCCAGGAACCCAAAGTGCCTCATAACCACTCATTCTTTTCCAACGAATTAAAATGTCTTGAATAGTATTGTTAAGTGCATGTCCTAAATGTAAATTACCGGTTACATTTGGAGGTGGCATAACAATAGTATACGGTACCTTATCGGGATTTACTCTTGCAACAAAATCTTTATCTTCTAACCAACTATCA